>Ga0115008_10002531_pt1 | contig 15131 bp, 15 predicted proteins | sample FraStrMetagenome_FD_87164 | JGI IMG/M metagenome (GOLD analysis project Ga0115008, IMG submission 87164) | Marine eukaryotic phytoplankton communities from Arctic Ocean - Fram Strait ARC3M Metagenome | ecosystem: Environmental > Aquatic > Marine > Oceanic | place: Fram Strait | collected...
ACATTAGATTATGTGGTTGTGAAGATACCACGTTGGAATTTCGATAAATTTGAGGGTTCAGATAGAACCTTAGGATTACAAATGAAAGCAGTTGGAGAGGTTATGGCTATTGGTCGTTCATTCCAAGAAGCATTGCACAAGGCAACTCAATCACTCGAAATTAAACGTAATGGTTTAGGAGCCGATGGCAAAGGGTATAAAGATTATCAGCAAATTATAGATAAACTCACCTTTGCAAGTTGGGATCGCGTGTTTGCTATTTATGATGCCATTCAAATGGGAATTCCCTTAAGTAGAATTCATGAGATTACGAAAATTGATATGTGGTTCTTGAAACAATATGAGGAACTACATCAGTTAGAAACTGAAATTTCTACATTTACAATAGATACGATTGAACGCGATTTATTATTAGAAGCAAAGCAGAAAGGTTATGGAGACAGACAAATTGCTCACATGCTTAAATGCTTAGAAAGTCAAGTCTATAATAAGCGTGATGAATTAAAAATCAATCGGGTATATAAATTGGTTGATACGTGTGCTGCGGAATTTAAAGCGCAAACACCTTATTACTATTCTACGTTTGAAAATGAAGTAGAAACTTCCGAAGGAAATATATTTTTAGCAAACGAAAGTGTTGTTTCTGATAAAAAGAAAATTATCGTTTTAGGTTCGGGTCCTAATAGAATCGGACAAGGGATAGAATTCGATTACTGTTGTGTACACGGTGTTTTAGCAGCTGCTGAGTGTGGTTACGAAACTATAATGATTAACTGTAATCCAGAAACCGTTTCTACAGATTTTGATATTGCTGATAAATTATATTTCGAGCCTGTATTCTGGGAACATATTTATGATATTATTCGTCATGAAAAGCCTGAAGGTGTCATTGTCCAATTAGGAGGACAGACTGCTTTGAAATTAGCTGAGAAATTAGATCGTTACGGAATTAAAATCATTGGTACTACATACCAATCTTTAGATTTAGCTGAGGATAGAGGGTTGTTTTCTAATTTGTTAAAAGAAAACAATATTCCTTATCCTGAATTTGATATCGCCACAACTGCAGACGAAGCTGCAGCAATTGCAGATGTTTTAGATTTTCCAATTCTAGTAAGGCCTTCATATGTATTAGGAGGTCAAGGAATGAAAATAGTGATTAACAAACAAGAGCTAGAAGAGCATGTTGTTGATCTATTGAGAAGAATGCCAGGAAATCAATTACTCTTAGATCATTATCTAGATGGTGCAATTGAAGCAGAGGCAGATGCGATTTGTGATGGAGAAAACGTATTCATCATTGGTATTATGGAGCATATTGAACCTTGCGGAATTCACTCAGGAGATAGTAATGCAACATTACCTCCTTTTAATCTTGGAGAGTTTGTGATGCAACAAATTAAAGATCACACAAAGAAAATTGCCTTAGCTTTAAATACAGTTGGATTAATTAATATTCAATTTGCAGTGAAAGATGATATAGTATATATTATTGAAGCTAATCCAAGAGCATCACGTACCGTTCCTTTTATATCTAAAGCTTATGGAGAACCTTATGTGAATTATGCGACTAAAGTGATGTTAGGTGAAAAAAAAGTGACTGACTTTAATTTTAATCCGCAACTAGAAGGATATGCTATTAAGCAACCAGTATTTTCATTTAATAAATTCCCTAATGTAAATAAGCAACTGGGACCAGAAATGAAAAGTACAGGGGAAAGTATTTTGTTTATTGATAGTCTAAAAGATGATGAGTTTTACAATTTGTACTCTAGACGTAAGATGTATCTCAGTAAATAACCTATATATTCGTTAAACGACTTGTTGTAGACTTTTTAATTTACTAATTTCGCATAGATTTACACGTAAGAGTCTGAGCATATGTTGATTTCAAAGATAAAAAGTGAAAGTCAATGTTAATTTTGTGATTACGAGTGTAAAAGAATTTAAATTAAATATTACGAATTCAAAAAATATGAAAAGAGTTTTACTTTTAGCAATATGCTTTTTAACAGTCACGTTTGGCTTTTCACAAACAGAGACTATAACAATACCTTGGGACTTTTTTGTTGTTCCTCGAGATGACCCAAATTTTGGTGATCAATCTATATATGATTCTGAAATAACCATAGAAGTAGGCGATACTGTTGAGTGGGTATGGGAAGGTGGAGGCTTTCATAATTTAAAGAGTGTTGAAGGTCAATCTATGGAAACATTTGGTACTCCAGGAGATACAAATTCTACATTTACAGCACCTTATACGTATTCTTATACCTTTACTGTGCCTGGAGACAATAGTTTTCAATGTACACCTCATTTGACGCTCATGTATGGCGTTGTAACAGTTGTACCAGAAGGTACTTTAAGTGTTTCTAACTTTGATGTCAACAACTTTTCGATTTCTCCTAATCCAGCTAAAAACTATTTTACTTTGGATGTAGAAAATTTTACTGAAAACTCAACGATTGAAGTTTATGATGTTTTAGGTAAAAAAGTTTTAAGTAGCAAAGTAAGCGCTATGTCAACCACTTTTGATGTTTCTAATTGGAATAGTGGGCTTTATATAATTAAAGTGTCTTCAGAAAGTTCTGTTTTAATGAAACGTTTTGTGAAGCAATAAAATTTTAAAATCAAATTTAAAGCGCAAGGGCTACAAACAATGTTTGTAGCCTTTGCGCTTTGTTGTAAAAAGTTTTTTGAGACGTCAACAGGCATGGAGTTTTATGGTGATTATTTTAATTAAAAATTTGAATATTTTGAATTTGGAATCATTATTGTGTTAACTTTAAAGTATATAAATGGATTGAATTTCAAAAAATAAAGGTTTTGAAAACAAGACTACTTTTTTTATCCTTAGTATTAATCTCCTCAATTGCACTAGCTCAGGTGTCTGCAAATCAGGTAGATAGTTTTGAAGATGGAACTACCCAAAATTGGATTATTGGAAGTCCAAGCGCTGCAGTTTCTCCACCTGCTAATGTAGCTAAAGATGGACCTGATGGTTTAGATGATAATTATCTAACATATACTTCCACATCTCCAGAAATGGGAGGAGCGGGAAGTAAAATGGTTATATTTAGTGCAGGAGAACAATGGTCATCCAATTTTACGAGTGAAGGTATCGTTGCAATTAAATTTGATGTTAGAGTTTTGACAAATGATTTAAATTTAAGAGTGGCATTTCAAGGACCTAACGGAAAACGTATTTGCACAACAAATGCAGTTAATATAATAGCAGGTTCTGGCTGGCAATCAGTAGCTATACCAATTTCTGCAGCAGATTTTACATCAGTTGGAGGATCACCTGCTGTAACAATAGGTGAAGCTTTAGAGGCTGTTACTACAATGCGAATATTAAGTAGTAATGCTCCAACTTGGGCTAATGCAGATATTATTATATCCACTATTAATCTCGACAATATTGCAGCATCAACTACATTGAGTGCTAAAGACTTTAATTCAAAAAACGAATTTGAGATTTCACCTAATCCAGCAACATCGATACTAAATATTAATTTGTCTCAAAATTTAGATAATGCTACAGTTACCATTTATGATATTCTTGGAAAGAAAGTGTTTACTAAATTACTAAATGAATTATCATCATCTATTGACGTGTCAAAATGGAAGTCTGGTGTTTATCTTGTTAGAATATCTACGAATACACAGGTGCTAACAAAACGGTTTGTTAAGCAATAGTCGATTTTAAATTATAAAAAGCCCATCAATATAAAATTGATGGGCTTTTTGCTTTTTTATAAATTTAATTATTTAAAGTCCTAAGTTGACTGCTTTTCTAAAAAGACTTACTGCTTTACAAAGCGTTTTGTTTCAGTTTGGTCTCCATTTGAAATCTTAATAAGATATAAACCATTATTCCAAGTAGAAACATCTATTTGAGATGAATTTCCAGATTCTAATATTTCCGAATTTATAAGTTTACCTAGGATATCAAAAACCTCATAAGTGACATTAGCTTGACTACCATTTAATTCAATGTTTAAAACTGATTGTGTTGGGTTTGGATAAACATTAAAACCAGTAGATGTATCTAAGTCATCAATACTTAATAGTGTAGCCCAAAAATCAACTCCAGAATCTCCAACTCCACCATTAAATTCATAGGGAGCATCGACATTTATAAAAGTTCCCGCTGTCCATAGTCCTGCAGCAACTGCAACACTTTCACGTCCAAGTCCTTCGCTTCCCCATTGTGTGAAGTCAAGCATGTTTGCAGCGGTTCCAAAATTGCCAGTAGCAGTATAAAGACCTAAATCTGCTTCGGTATCATTAAGGTAGTTTGGTATTGATACAGTTACTTCTGCATTTGGAGCAAGGTTTAATGATCCATTAACTACAGTAGTTTGTGTAGACAATGTACGGTATCCAAATAAAGAACATAATCTTAGTGTACCTATATCTTCTGTTGTAGAGCCAAAGTTTTTGATTGTAACCGTATCTCCTGCTGGATCAACGACTAATAATTTAAATTGTTGAGCGTTTACATGCTGTCCTAAGAACGCTGTAAATAAAAATGTTGCGACTGTTTTTAAAAAGTAATTTGTTTTCATAGTATTCTATTTATTTAATTGTTATTTTCTTTATTTGGTTAATAAACTGCTTCAGCTTTTAAAGGCCAAAGCAGCCTATTTAAATTGCAATTCAGGACAAGGACTAACAAATTAATTTTTTAATTATTAATTTCTCTTTTTCAATGTTATTTGTCTTTTAATTACAACTGTTATTATATCTAATTCTATCTTCTGTATTAACTCTTAAATCAACTCTGGTGGCATCTGTAATGCGTATTTCTTGTAAACTCCAAACATTATTACAATAAGAAAGTGCAGGTATATTAATAGTTACAGTTATAGAATTCCCAGTTCCAGAAGTGGACCATGTGCCAGTAGCTGATGTAGAGTTCCAAAATGCTGTAACAATACCATCGTCATTAAATTCAAAATTATAACCATCGTAAATACTGTTATAATTAAAATTATCCTGTCTGGTTTTGTCGACAAACCAATTTTGGCAATCGGTTAAAAAACTTTCTAAAAGTTCGGTAGTACAATCATCACAATCATCATCATCATAATCAAAATCGTCATCCTCATCACAAGTATTTTGTTGATTTTCTATAGCGTTCTGAAGTTCTGATAACGAATTAATTTGTAGAGAATCACCATTGGCTGTTAATAGAGATAACGGGAAATTTATACTAGTAATGTCGCTAGCAGTAATTCCTGCAATAAAACTGAACAAATCGTGATCGTTAGTAAACGTTTCCGAAGATAATAGTTCATTACTAATATTAAACTTTGAAGCAGAAAAAGGATAAACAAAATCAATACATTCTATATCATTATCACTAACATTCTCACCATTGCAGGCGCTAGCTTTTGCATTTAATTCGCTAATACTATTTATTGTTTCTTCGGAAAAATCTGAATTCACAATCGTCACAGGAAATATAATATCAACAGTATCAACATCATCAAAATCCTCATCGTAAATAGATTCTAAGATGTACAAATCATTGATGCTGTTGATGTTTACTGGAACTGAATTTGCATTAACATTAACTGGTAGTTTGATATTGAAGCAATTTGCAAAATCTAAGATATTATCATTTGATCCATCATTACTGGCAGTGCGTTGCATTAATCCAGCGACTACTGAGTTCATTTGAACAACATCTTCTGGAGGTGTGTCAATAAATTCTGTCTCTTCAGATCTACAAGAGGTCAGCATCATTAGCAATGATACAAGTAGAATAAGCGTTGTTTTAATTGTTGTGTTCATGTGTTTGCATTTTATGTAAATCTACTGCTCTTTTATATATAACAACTCAACTTCTAAAACTCCTGAAAAATAAATTAATAATTTTTTACCTTTAGAAATTAAAACCTAAAACTTGTTAAAAGACTTAAACGAAAATATATGTGAAGCCAAAGTTTTTGAGCACGTATATAATACCTACTCCAAAGATGTCCATAATTTCTTGTATTATAAATATGGAGAACAATTTAATCCAAAAGATAAAGTACAAGATGCATTTATTAAGCTTTGGGATAATTGTAAAAAAGTAACTCTGAGTAAAGCAAAATCATTTTTGTTCACAGTAGCAAGTAATATGGTTCTTAATGATATTAAGCACAAAAAAGTTGTACTCAATCACAAAAAAATTGCTCCTAAATCCCACACCAATGAGACTCCAGAATTTATTATGGAGCAAGAACAGTTTTTTGAGCGTTACCAAAAAGTGCTTCAGGGTTTAAAAGAAGAGCATCGTGTTGCTTTTTTATTAAATAAAGCCGAAGGTAAGAGCCATACAGAAATTGCTGAATTTTTAGGCGTTACTAAAAAGGTTGTAGAATATCGCATTTACAGCGCCTTTACTATTTTAAAAAAAGATTTAGAAGGTTTCAAATTAAAATAGTCAGGAGTTTTAAAAGTTGAGTTGTTATATATAAGTAGAACATTGATTTATGAATAAAGAAGATCAAATCAAAAAATGGTTAAACGATGAGTTAACTCCTGGCGAAAGAGAATTATTCGAGCAAGGAGAAGATTTTGCGTTATACCAAGCTATAGTTATTGGAGGAACACAGTTTAAGGCATCAAATTTTTCTAAGCCAGAGGCTTTTAATGATTTTAAATCAGCTTATGAAGCTAAAAACAAACCAACTAGGCAACTAGATTGGTTTAAACCAATGCTTAGAATCGTAAGTGTTGTAGTTATTACTTTAGGTGTTTATTTTACATTTTTCAATAATACTTTAACACAAGTTCAAACCATCGCGAGCCAAAAAACTAAGGTTGAATTGCCAGATTTATCACAAGTGACTTTAAATGCAGATTCAGAAATAGAATTCAGCAAAAAAGACTGGGATGATAACAGAAGCTTAAACCTCAGTGGAGAAGCATATTTTAAAGTTGCTAAAGGAAAATCGTTTGATGTTGTTACATCTCAGGGTGTTGTGACGGTTGTTGGTACAGAGTTTAATGTTAAGCAACGTAATAATTATTTTGAAGTTCAATGTTTTGAAGGTATTGTAAGTGTCGCCTCAGGATCATACACAAAGAAATTATTAGCAGGTGATTCATTTAGAATTTTAAATAATGTCTTTACTCAAGATACAAGTACAAATGTAAAACCAGAATGGACGTCTAATAGAAGTACTTTTAAAGCCTTGCCTTATAAAGTGATATTAGCAGAATTTGAACGTCAATACGACATAAAGATTAGTTTAGAAGATGTGGACTCAAATTTGTTATTTACTGGTGGTTTTATGCATGATAATATTGAAAATGCGCTGTTATCTATTACACAACCTATGGAGTTAAATTATAAAACTAATGCTTCAAATGACGTTGTGATTTATGGGAATAAAAAATAAAGTATATTTTTTATCTTTCTTATTTTTTATATGCTCTTTGGGAAGTAATGCCCAAAAGACTCAAGTTGAGTTGCCCTTAATTGAAGTGCTTTCAAATCTTCAAATACAATATAAAGTCCAGTTTAATTATGCTCAAGAGGCTCTCAAGGGTATAGCAATTATTCCTCCTTCTAAAAGTTTAACGATTAACGAAATGTTGTCCTACCTAGAAATGAATACCAAGTTTTCATTTAAAGATTTAGATGGAACTTTTATTTTGGTAAGTCTAAAAGAAACAGTCTTTGATATACAGCAATTATCTCAAGTGGTCTTATCGCAATACATTGTAAGAGGTATTAATAAATTAAATAATGGGTCTTATGAGATAGATTTTAATCAATTTGATATTCTTCCAGGTTTAATAGAAACAGATGTTTTACAAGCAGTACAAGCATTTCCTGGTATACTAAGTATTAATGAAACCGTATCTGATATCAATATTAGAGGTGGTACTAATGATCAAAACTTAATCTTGTGGGAGGGAATTAAAATGTATCAATCAGGTCATTTCTTTGGCTTGATTTCTATGTTTAACCCGCAAATCACACAGCATGTTAGTGTGTTGAAAAACGGAACTGATACAAAGCTCACAGATGGTGTCTCTGGAACTATAGCCATGGAGACCAGTTCTACAATTAATGAGACATTTAAAGGAAGTTTAGGTCTAAACTTTATTGATGCTAATGGTTTTGCAGATATTCCCATCACTGAAAAGTCTTCATTACAAGTTGCAGCACGAAAATCAATAAGTGATTTCACAGAAACACCAACCTATACTAATTTTTTTGATCGTATTTCTCAAGGTACCGAGGTTCAAACGAATGCTAATGATGTCGTAAATTCTGATCAAGAATTTGACTTTTATGATACATCTTTACGCTGGCTTTATAATATCTCAGATAACGACCAACTACAAGTTAATTTTCTAACTGCTAATAATGAGTTACGATTTAATGAGAGTTCTAGTATTAATGACAGTGAAACGTCTCGTCAAAGTAGTTTAAGTCAAAACAGTATTGCTGGTGGAATCCATTATAATAGAATATGGAATGAGACTTGGCAAACCACTTTTGAAGCTTATGAAACCGATTATGAGTTAAAAGCAATTAATGCTAATTTATTGGATGATCAACGTTTTCAGCAAGAGAATGCAGTGTCAGAAACAAGTATAAAATTTTTATCGAATTATAAATTGAACGACCGAATACAACTACTAAACGGTTATCATTTTATAGAATCCCAAGTGAGAAATTTAGATGATGTTGATAATCCGCGTTTTAGATCTTTAATTTCCGAAGTTTTAAGAACCCACGGAGTTTTCTCTCAATTAAATTACAGGTCTCTAGATCAAAAGACAAGTTTAAATTTTGGACTTCGTTACAACTATTTAGACAAGTTTGAAAAGCATATTTTGGAGCCCAGACTTTCATTTACCTATCAATTTCTTAATAATTTTGCTTTTGAAGTTTTAGGAGAATTTAAACATCAAAGTACATCTCAGGTTATTAATTTTCAGAATGACTTTTTAGGCATAGAAAAACGACGATGGCAATTATCTAATGATGATGATATTCCTGTGATTAGAAGTAATCAACTATCAGCAGGATTAAGTTATAATAAAAAAGGGTGGTTAATTAGTGCAGATTCTTATTATAAATATGTCAACGGAATCACAACTCAAAGTCAAGGCTTTCAAAATCAATATGAGTTTGTAAAAACTAGCGGAAATTACAACGCTTTTGGAGTAGATTTTATTTTGAGGAAGCAAATCAAAACATTTACAGCATGGTTGAGTTATTCCTATTTAAATTGCGATTATAATTTTAATGATTTGCCCGAACAAAATATGCCCAGTAATTTAGATATTACGCATGCTATAACGTTTGGTGCTAACTATACAATAGAAAATTTGAAACTATCTGCTGGGTTAAATTGGCATACAGGACGACCAACAACACAACCTGTTTTGGGAACTGAAATAGTAGATGACCTCGTTAATTTTGAGCCTACTAATTCTAGTAGATTACAAGACTACTTGAGAGTTGATATTTCCGTAGTATATAATATTAAATTATGGAAGAGCACCAAAGCAGATCTCGGTTTATCTGTTTGGAATCTTTTAAATAAAAATAACCAGATTAATAATTTCTACAGAGTTAACGATGACATGATAGGTGAAACGTTGCAGAGCTCTTTGGGTTTTACTTCAAATGCAGTGTTTAGAGTTCACTTTTAATACCAATGATTTTGGTTGTTTTATAGATTAATTGGTGTGATCATCTGGTAACTTAATTTTTACTCTGTATTTAATTAAATCATCTAAATAATCAGTGTGAGAAAAATCAGAACGGTCAAACTCAGTTTGTCTAGATCTTTTGGTTTCTATTCGTTTAATAGCCTTTAAAAAACGTTTGACTTCAGTATTATCATTAACAATAAGTCCTGGAACTTCAGCAGAATTCCCGTCATCATCCTTAGCAACCATCGTGAAATAAGATGAGTTGCAATGTTTAATTTCTCCCGTTCTTATATCTTCAGATTCTACTCTAATCCCAACAACCATGGAGGTTCGACCAACATAGTTTACGGAAGCTTTCATAGTAACAAGCTGACCAATTTCAATAGGATTTAAAAAATCAACCGTATCTACAGAAGCGGTAACACAATAGGTTTTTGAATGTTTTGATGCACACGCAAAGGCAATTTGATCCATAAGGTTTAAAATATAACCACCATGAATTTTACCACCAAAATTGGAGTGTGAAGGTTGCATTAATTCTGAAATGCTAATTCTCGAAGAATCTATAGTTTTAAAATTTGGCATATAATTATTTAAAAGGGTTGTGTTACAATTAGTGAAATTATTAATTGAATTTATATTCTAACCCTAAGTTGTGAACTAATGATTTTGAATTATCGTCTCTTTCAGTAATACCTATATTAGATCTGAAATTTAAATTAGAATGTGGCGAGATTTCATACCCTAGCCCTAAACCAATACCAAAATCAAAAGTGCTATTGAAATTTTCATCAATAGATTCAGGAAAAGTACCATCTAGTAGCACGTTATCTGATGTAAATGATTTGTCAATGATTAAGCCTAAAATTGGTCCGCTCTCTAAATAAAATTTATCGACCGGATATATTTTACATATTAATGGGATTGAAATTATAAATTCATTAACGTCATATTCAAAATCGTAAGGTTGGGAATTGGGGAGCAGATTTCCTTGACTATCTGTTATTTCAACAAGCGTGTCAATAGTGCTTCGTTGAAGAGAAAATAATAATTCAGGTTGAAACTTTATGCTGTTATTAATATCGATTAAATAAAACATACCAGCATAAAATCCAATTTTTTCTTTAGAACTAACGGAATTAATACTAGACTTGTATTTCGATAAGTTTACACCTGCTCTTAAACCTAAATTATTATCTTGACTAAAAATCAAAGTAGGTATTAAGATTATAATTAATGTTTCTGTTAGAAGTTTGATGCTATTTTTCATAATTTGAAATGATTATTCTAAATTTAGCCTGTATAAATATGCCTATCATTTTAAATGATTATTTTCTAAGATGTGGAGATTTCTCGAGTTCAACTTCAGTAATAAAATATTTAGTGTCTCCCAGCCAGAAGAATGTGCCTAATCGTTCTACATAGGTGAGTTTTACATATTTTCCCTGAAACGCCTTTAAGTTTTTTATTACTTTTTCATCTTTATCCAAAACTGAAAACGGAAAAATTTGTGCTCCAGAAATTCCTTGACTTATTTCGCCTTCCCAAGTTTTAACAACAAATCCTTTGCTACTAAATTTAATAAGTTCTCCAGAACGGTAGCCTTCACTATAAGGTACAAAGTAAATCACTGCATAGTATATGCCGAGTAAAGCAATAACGCCTATAATAATTGATTTTAATATTTTTTTCATACGTTTTAAAAGTTATAATTATTCATCATCACTGGCTCTTTTAATAATAGCTTCAGGTAGTGATTTTTTAGCCTTAGCACCTAATTTCTTTATTTTTTCAACACTTGTTATAAGATTTCCTTTTCCTTCCACTAATTTATTCATGGCAGAAGAATAGTCTTTTTTTGCATCATCTATCTTTTTTCCTACGCCTGTTAAGTCTTTTACTAGGCCTTCAAATTTGTCGTATAATGCTCCTGCTTGTCGTGCGATTTCTATTGCGTTTTGCTGCTGCTTTTCATTATTCCACATACTATCCACAGTTCTTAAAGTGGCTAATAGTGTAGATGGTGTAACGATTACAATATTTTTCTCAAATGCTTTATTGTAGATAGAGTTATCTGCATTAATGGCTACTGCGAAAGCAGGTTCTATTGGGATGAAAAGTAATACAAAGTCTGGACTCTCTATGTCGTACAAATCTTCGTATTTCTTTTCAGATAATTGGTCTACGTGTCTTCTAATAGAATTTATATGCGCTTTTAAATAAAGCTCACGTTCATCATCTTCGTCATTGACATAACGCTCGTAATCTGTTAAGGATACTTTACTATCAATAACCATTTTTTTATTATTTGGTAGGTGTAAAACAATATCTGGTAATACTCTTGTGCCATCCTCTCTAGTAAAGTTTTGTTGCACGAAATACTCTCTGTCTTTCTCTAGGCCAGATTTCTCAAGTACGCGCTCCAAAACAAGTTCTCCCCAGTTACCTTGCATTTTACTGTCCCCCTTTAAGGCTCTAGTTAAATTAGTAGCTTCTTTGGTCATTTGTTGGTTGAGATCTTTCAATCCTAATAATTGCTCTTTTAATGAAGAGTGCATGGAGATACTTTCCTTTTGAGTATCATCAACTTTCTTTTCAAAGAGTTGAATTTTTTCTTGTAACGGATTTAAAATGTTTTTAATGTTTTCTTTATTCTGAAGGGTGAACTTCTCAGATTTTTCGTCAAGTATTTTTGTTGCTAAAATCTCGAAATCTTTTCTAAGTTGCTTTTGGCGTAATTCTATTTCTTCGTCACGTTTTTCTCCCAATTGCTGAAGGTTCTCATACTCAGTATTTCGACGCGCCAATTCTGTATTTAAAAAGTCTTTCTCTTTTCTAATTGCTTCACGGTCATTTTCTATTCGGGCAATGGTGTTTTGAAGTTCAGCGAGTTTAGAGGCATGGTTGTCTTCCTGTTTCTCAATTTCGAGAACATTGATACGTTTGGTTTCTGCAAGTTGAACCAGTAAGTTGGAGTTACGCTCCTCTAATGTACTTTGTTCACTTTTACTTTTCAGCTTAATAAAAAGCATACCCAAATAACCGCCAATGGCACCAGAAACTAAAATAACTAGAATGAGAATAAGATTGTCGTTCATAAATAGAGTAGAAATTTACTCAAAGATAAAAGAATTGAACACAAAATGGATTGTATTAAATTATTTAAATTTGAACTAATTGATTTAAAAATGGATGTCTCCGAAGAGAAATAAATAATTATAAGATTTTATTTAATTTCATTGATTCTCAATGTGGTTATTCCATTTGCTGTTGCATTTCTAGTCGCTGGAGATAGTACAGGAGAAATTCAGTATTTATATATAGGGGCAATTTTTTGGGCAGTAGTTAATACCCTTAGTTATGGTGTTTATTTTTTAATTCCTGGTTTTATAAGTAATCGAGATAAAATTGCAACGCTCTTTTTTCCTTCAATATTACTTTTCGGGCTTTTTCTTGCAGAAATTGGTTTAATACCTTCGATACTTTATTCTTTAGTGATAAACCTTATCTTCTTTTTATACTATAATTGGAAAAAAAATAAAGTCTAGTACTTATTTCTTAACCTTAAAACTCCCCGAAATCTTATCAAAACCAATCAAATCCTTAGGGAATAAAGTCTCAAAAACACCTTGTTCTATCAAATGGCATGGCGAATCTGATACGACAGTATTATTAGTCATCACAATCATGGTATCGCACAATTGTATTGCTAAATCAATTTCATGCGAAGAGAATAAAATCGTTTTGTGGGTCTCCTTTGCTAAGCGTTGTAACAATTTTAAAATATATGCTTTGTGATACATATCTAGGTGTGTCGTTGGTTCATCTAGAATAATCAAATTAGTGTCTTGTGATAAAGCACGAGCAATCATAACTTTTTGAAGTTGACCATCACTCAACTCAAAGCATTTTCGATCTTTTAAATCTGAGAGATTAGTGAGTTCAATCGCTTTTTTTACTTCGGAAATATCTTCCTCAGATAAATTGCCAACCCAATTAGTATAGGGCTGTCGACCTAAAGCAACCAATTCAAAAACGGATAAATTTTTTGACATGAGCTGCTCGGTTAATACCAAACTCATTGTTTTTGCTAAATCTAATGCACTATGATTTTTTAACGGAATGTCATTAATCTCAATATGACCGTCTAAAGGTTGTTGAATAGCACTTAGGGTTCTTAAAAGGGTCGACTTCCCTATACCATTAGCGCCAACAAGACCAATGAGTTCACCTTCTTTAAGTTCCAGATTTATGTTCTCAGTGATTACTGATGTTGCTTTCTTGGTTTTGTAACCAATAGAAAGGTGTTTCGTTTTTAGGATGGTATGTCTGTTTGTTGCTGTCATTTAAAACACCATTTTTCTTTTTCGTACTAATAACCAAACCACCACAGGCGCTCCAATTAAAGATGTAATTGCATTAATAGGTAATGTGTAATCACTCGATGGTAATTGTGCAATACTATCACAAATTAACATGACGATTGCTCCAAATAGAAATACAGCTGGTAATAGTGTTTTATGATTTGAAGTGTTAAAAATTTGTCTGGTCATATGAGGTATTGCCAATCCAATAAAAGCAATAGGTCCAGCAAAAGCTGTTATGGTTCCTGCCAATAAACTAGTAGCAATAATTATAATGAATCTACTCTTTTTAACATCTAGTCCTAAACTTTTAGCATAGTTTTCTCCTAATAAAAATGTGTTTAAAGCTTTAATAGAAAAGATGGCTAATAGTATACCGAGTATATAAATTCCGAAGAAAATAAAAAGTTCATTCCAAGAGAGGTTACCTAGACTACCAAAGCCCCAAAAAATGTATTGCTGCAATTGTTCTGCAGAGCTGAAGTAAGAGAGCACACTTACAATTGCTGCTGTGATACTTCCAAACATTAATCCGATAATTAATATGGCCATGGTATCTCTCACTTTGGAGGATACAAGTAAAACAGCCAATAGCACTAAGAAACTTCCTAAACTTGCAGCTATGACAATACTCCATTTAGAAATGAGTACACTCGCAAAAACACCACCAAATATTCCAGAACCTAATATTACTAATGCTACACCTAAACTTGCTCCCGAGCTAATCCCTAAAACAAATGGTCCAGCCAATGGGTTTCGAAACAGTGTTTGCATTAATAAACCAGAAATTCCTAAACCAGAACCAACTAAAATAGCAGTAAATGCCTTTGGTAATCTATAATCTTGAATGATAAACTGCCAAGATTCATTATCTGAATTAATAAAAATACTTTTAATGACTTCGGAAAATGGAATACTCACAGACCCTAAACTGATATTCACAACAAAGCATAACAATAATACTAGTGTTAAGATGATAAATGAATACGTATATTTAGTTTTCAATTATTGTAAGGGTTTAAAAAATGTCGTTTCGTAATCTGTCATTAGTTCAGGATGACAAATTTTTATCATATCCTTGAGCACTAA
>Ga0115008_10002536_pt1 | contig 15125 bp, 10 predicted proteins | sample FraStrMetagenome_FD_87164 | JGI IMG/M metagenome (GOLD analysis project Ga0115008, IMG submission 87164) | Marine eukaryotic phytoplankton communities from Arctic Ocean - Fram Strait ARC3M Metagenome | ecosystem: Environmental > Aquatic > Marine > Oceanic | place: Fram Strait | collected...
TAAATTATTATTTGATGATTCTGAATAAAGAATTGATATTTTATTGAAATTATTTTGATATGTTAAAACAAAAGTTAGAAATATTGAAATAATTTGTAATACACTGAATTATAATGCAAGATATTAATTTTTAAATATGCAATAATCAATGCGTTTAAACGTTTGTATAATATTGTAACAGAATATAAACCAAAAACAATGATTTCCATTTGAATTTCAGAAATCAATACAGCTTTGCAAATCGGTGATTGAATTATAATGCAACATATATTGATTCATATTTTATACAATGTAAGAAAAAGCAGGCATTGATTGACACAATACAAAATATTGAATTCTTAAACAAGTTAATAAATTATAACCTTGATTTGTCGAATCATATTCCAAGTGATATTTTATAACTCAATGCGTTGCTTGATTTCTGAAAGGAAAACTACTTTAGAATGCTACAAGCCCCCCCCCCCCAAAAAAAACAAGATACAAACTGATTTGTCAAGTAGAGAAATCCCAGACATAGAGTTCATGACAACATGACACAACAGACTAAATAAATAAATAAATAACACAAGGATTAAGTAATTAATTACCTGCCCGAAAGCCTTAATTCGCCGCACCGAAGATATGAACGAAGAGTCGCGCTTACAACAATATTATACCATAGATTAATCAGGTTGTAAACACCATGCATTCATGACATCATGCATACATATTAGAATTTCAAAATTTCTTTTCTTTCAACGACATTTGAAGCATTTTTTTAAGTTTTCCATCAAACAATGAGAAATGACACGTACGTACACCAAGTTTTCCAGTAAGATATTCATCTTTAATTTCCGAATGTAAGTTTTGAATCTCTTGTTTGGTTGGTAGGCTCATATCACCATCATGAATTATGTGACATCAATTTTTTCACATAGTATGCGAAAATTGCAGTAGCTGTAGAATGAATCGCATGGACCAATTCATTGGCGAGCGTTTAGAACCTATTGGATGAAAATATTGTGATTGTACTTCCATCCATTTGGTTGCAATCCGACCACAGAAGAGATTTTGATGTCCAATTTTGTCCTGGATATGTGATGTAGTTTGAAGAGGAGACCCAATCTGGATGTAAATGTTGTAAGAATAACTGAGGAGTTCCAGGGTTTATAACACAGATAAGTAAATGAACAAGATCTGGCTGAGTATCATTGTTCTTCAACCATTTAAACAGCTTGTTTGCACATTTTTTGCATCGATCCCGAGATCTTACATCTGGACAACATATCATATGGCTCGTGTTTTCATTCACTTGTTTACACAGTGGACATATTGGTGAATCCCAATAGCCCCAAGATTTCATTTTTGTAGCTACTCCACAAAAGCCAGAGACGAATTTTACCGCCCACAGATGTCGACTATGTGACAACAATTTATGGGCTTTTTCAATCGCATTCCAGTTTACCAAGTCAAAAGCTGTTGCCGTCAGATATCCTTTACGATCTAGAAACTGCTTCATTGTGTTCCCATGTATCCAATTTTTCTTGATGCCGATATATTGGCCGTGACCTGATGTCCTTCAATGAAAAGTTGGCATTGATCTCTTGTGTGTATATCCAATGGTGTATACATCATTGACTCCATATATTGACGAAATATTGACGCACGTTTATCAACATACACATTAAGCTGCTCTAGTCTGGTTAGAGGTCGTTGCAATTGATCTCAGTGCCCTTTAACTTTTTGCGGAATAATATCAATCGACAGTTTTTGTTTCAACGCATGAATAGCCCACAAAATATCGAAATTTGATTGTGTTACTTTTGCTCTTTCCTTTTTCGATAATGCATTGAATAAACTAGACTGATTATCACATGCCACTATGATTTTTCCTTTCACTATCTCATATTTATCGCATATAACACAGACTGCCTTTAAAATTGCATATATACCATAGAGTTCTCCACGATATGAATCAAGAGGCAATGATCCATGAAGTACTCCATGATCTCCAAAATATATGCCATCATTACTATCAAAGGGTGATCTGATACTGCGACTGCATTCCATTAATTATGGTAGTTGCAATAACTTGTGCTTGATTTGAAAATGTGGAATGTTGAAAGAATTTACGAAGTATTGGTATGTCATTGTCAATGATTTGAAGGTCTGGAATATATCCATTAAGGATGGGCGTGTTTGTGGATGTATTAGATACAAATGCAATATACGGCGTTGACAATTTTGAAGGAATATTAGATAGTGGACAGTATGCATTGTACGATCTTGTTGATGTTTTATGGTATCTAAAAAAACGATGTGGTGACAAGGAGGTGTCACAGATAATTTTTTCCTTTTTATGATATTTCCATTGTGAGTGAAGATGGGATATTGATATCCATGGACCTAAAGGTGTATGAAATATGCCTTGTTCATTTTGTGTCCATATTTCGATTAGAGCACGATTCCATATTTTCCAGTCAGATGGTGGAGGTTTAGGCTGAAAAGGCCATTGATAATAATAATAATAAGAATAAGAAAATTATATTTTAAGTGCTACGTATTAATGTGAATACAGGGAAAAAACCGTGCACTAGCCCAAAAATTAGGACTCTCCTCACCAGCTTGACTTTGTATAAAATCATGATTTTGTCTTATTTCATACTTAGGTAACTGTGACGTATCTACCTCTGCTTTCCGTTTCAAAGATTTCAATTTTTCATTGACGTCATTATTCTTCTTACCTTGCACTCGAATTTTTTTCTTACTTCTGTCCCCATCAATCAATTTGGTGATTGGTGGAAAACTTTTTTTAAATTTTCGCTTCGTAGAAGACACAATTTTTGATCTCTTATTTCTTTTGATAAGTTGTTCACAAAGGTAAGTTATATCTATCGCAATTCTTTTTTGTTGATGTTTCATGCAAGTTGATTTGGAAGTCTGTTTTATTTTCGTTTAGTTCATGATGGTTTTCTTGATTCTTCTTTTTGCCGATCCAATACATTGTTTTGGCTTGTATGTTGCACTCGCTTTAACCGAGTGCAAAAGGCCATTGATATATACTCATTATATGGGATGGTTTCTCATGTGGAAAGAATGTAGACCGTATAGTAGTTCCTTGACCATTGGAGATGTCTGAAGCATTGTGCATGTCAATATTGCGCTGAACCTGCTGTGGAGCTCTGTCATAGTAGAAAGAAGGGCTTTCATCAGCGTGACCTGGGACATGCAAGAATTCTATACAGATTGGTAGCTCTTTGAAAATGCTATCTAATTCTGTCTTAACGTCTATATGACATGTGGAAAGCTTGGTATATGTATTGGTTTCTATATTTTTTGACAAAGCGCTTCTTTATCATCACAAAACAAGGTAAATTTGCATGTTATAAAATTCACATAAAAAGCTTTGCGATGTGTAGCATAGCTAAGATTGTAAACTTTTCAGCACGGTTACTGGTCATTCCAAGCAGTCTACTGGACCTACGCCACGAAGATGGAATCATGATGAATTGTGTCAAGAATATATGTATGTTTGCTTGCTGGTAACGCACGGATGCACCTCCTACTCCCATTATTATTTTTTGTATTGCTATCGCTAACTCTCGTATACATTGAATCGACTGATTGATGCCTGTGAAACGTTTGATGGGATCGGGGAATCCCCTCCATAGATATCTAACCTTCTCCATTTCTACCTCCAATGACTGTGATGTGGAGAAATCTACAAAATTGACTGGTGTTGGCGATGGAATAGAAAAGTTAAGGTTGGAAGTCTTGGATGATAATGGTTGTGGAGGCTTAATTGTTATGGGCGAGGATGGTGTTATTGACACTATAAGTGCTGGGATTTCGTCGTTTGTAGATTGTTTTGGAGGAGAGTTTGCAGTATCATAGTGGAGGCGACGGAGTCAAGGTTACGGGTAAATATGAATGTGGCGATGTATACTGACCAGTTTACAAGACAAGATATTACAAAATGGATAATTAACCACTATTAGAGTTGGGCAGAACAAGCTAACACCATCCTATGTTGGCAACTGTAACTTGTGATGTATAGTGTTATTGCGAAGCACGTCTGAAAGTAGGGTTTACCTTCTTGGTACTACTGATGATGTATGCTCGATGCGAGCATTTGGTGAGAAGTGTGAGCAAAAAAAGGGGGATAAGTACAACAGGTATATTACGTGAGCGTTTAAGCCCCTGGTAGGAAGTATGATGATGAAAATAGATAGAGAATAAATAAAATAAAAATGTCCTTTTTGGATTTTCTTCATACCATGTGGGTCAAATGGTAGTACACCATTCTCCAAGCTGATGCTTCATGTACCGAAGAAGCGAAAAAAATATATGGTCAAACAAACTGACAGGAATTCATAGAGGAAGTGATAATTTCCAGTTAAAAAAGAGAAATAAATTCTTCAAATGTGCCCGCTCACCTTGTAAATCTAAAAATGTAGTTATCTCGTCCGAGCATATCAATTACTACAAGAGAGAAACACGGAAAATTAAGCCAGAATAACACAATTGACCGATATGGATGAGTCATTGCCACGCGTAAAAATGAAAAATTCCTAAAAAAATGCCTACAGTTCAGTGTCAAAAACAATAAAACAAGAAACTTACGATGTGAAACCAACCCAACCAGCCTCCAACCGAATTTGGATTAGAAATTCAGTCTAAAACAGTTGCGAAGCTCCATAACATATACCTCCAACTTTACACCAATGGTCCTCGAAATCACTTGTGAAAAGAACCATCTCAAATGTTGGAACAAAGACAAAAAAGGAATCCAATTTCAAACAATACAAAGAAATACTATCACTACACAGAGCCATCAAAATATTGGTATTACTGAAGTTAAAAAATTCAGCAAAAAATACCAATTTGACTTGCCCCTGGAGAACAAAAAGAGGAAGAGAGAAAAGGCCAAAATAGATGAATATAACAGGAAGCAAAGAAAAAAAAACTCGAGGATAGGGCTTCTCATAAAAATCAAAATATATTATTCATTGGCGGTAGTGCTGGAAAGCTTTCAAATCAAAAATATAGAGAAAACCCTTCTGCCCAGTAGTAGCGTATTATATTATTTAATGATGCCGTTGTCATCACAAGCCTTCGTAGCTCAGCTGGTTAGAGCGTGGGTCTAATAAACCCAAGGTCGTGGGTTCGATCCCCACCGAGGGTAGCTTTTTGCATAGTTTTGTGTGAGGGTACCTTTTTGTATATTTTTGTATAGTTTTGTGTTTGCTAGTCCATAAAATTCTAAAACAGGGGGTGCAGTATTCTCAATTATAACGAATGTATCGCTTTACTTGTTGAAGAAAAATACTTGGATGCAATCAATAGTTTTTACATCAATTTTATTTTAGCAATTGTCAATGTTTACTAAAAAAGATTACTGACGGGATTGATTGGTCATCCATTGGTGCATTCATCATTCGTTGTACAATAAAACTAGATCCTTAAATCATGTTGAAAGCAAGAAACACATTTCCTCTATTTTTGGTTCAATATTCCTTTCTCAAAATTGCAATAAACTAGTTAATAAACCTTTTCAAAAAATTCTTGAAAGATTCAAATTTTCTCTCCTAAATTTTTTTAATTCGTGCTTCCAAAGACTTGGACGTCGATTCGTACGTGTAAACGGCATTTACGGCTTTTGTTAGTTTCAAAAAGTAGCAAAGTGACTGCTTCTTAAATTCATGACTGCTGTTTGACTACCTTGTCTCGACTGGTGCATGCCTGAACTCGTAATACCAACACATTTATTTCAAGAATTTGTTACTAGTAGCTGATTAAGGCCATAAAGTTGAAACAATGAAATTAGGAAATGGAAACTTGAGCAATGCTACACCAATAACGAATTTAATGAAAAGAGCAAACATCAGCTCAAACACTTCACCAGATTCTCTACCTTATGCTAAAAATGGAGTATTAGAAAAGCAATGGTCATACAAAATGGATCCACAGAACAGGATCGCACCCAGCATCACTCAGCGTCGTTCACGTGTCAGCATTGTTATTAGAAGCATTGGTTGTCGAGTGCCTGGAGGAGTAGAGACTTTGCTACGCACTTCCGATTCAAGATCGAATGCGTTTGACAACACGAATATATCAATGACCCAAACATCCTTTTCAAATGCTGATATAGAAGAAAATGATTACAGTTATAGTGCTGCTACTAACATGTTAGACAGTAGTCAAAACAAAAGCTTGAATAGTAGGGTGAATAAGCTAGGTACGCGTTTACTACGAGTAGCAAAGGGGACAACCAATCGAATAGAGAGAGTAGCAAAAGGAACAACCGATCGAATTGAACGTGGGATGACTGGAATGGCCATTCGAGCAGATCAGGGTAAACGCCCTGATTGGGCATGCGCTGGTTGTTATGTTACCACTTGCTCATCCAGCAACGCAAAGGATATTAAATGGGAACATATTGGAACAACTGATTCTATTGCAGTATCCAATAATTTAAATACAACTGAATGTAACAATCAAAATGAAGATATGGTGTTTCATGTACCGATAGTTCTTACAGATGAAATTATGAACCCTAACGCACCTTCCAATTTTGAGCCTGTTTTGCAAGTTCAATTATTGCGAAGAAGTGGGGCTGGTATTTTTAACAACAATAAAGCAGGAGGTGTCGGCAAACATTATATTGCAGGAACAGCAACTTTCAAACTTGCTGAAATTATGAACACTCACAGTCAGAGTTTGTCTCCACTTGTTATCTCATCATACATCCAGTCACCTGTCCCGGATATTCACAATCAAGGACGGATTATTTTGACAGTATTACCAGACACACAATTTCCTTCTCCAAATACTTTAGGTTACTGTCTCACAGATCCGAAACCAGAGCATTGTCATCCTTTTTCACTACCCTTTCATCCACCATTACAACAGCATTATGCTCATAAAATTAAGGAACAATACCCATCGAACACTATCCAGGTAGGCGTCGAACGAGCCATAGAATCTACTGTTGTTCTACCCTGTGCGACTGCTGTTACTAAGCTTCTAGCCAGTGCCGCATCAATTTCCGCTTCTCACGTACTTTCATCGATGGAACGAATGCAAAGAGACAATTCTAAGCAAATTGACCCAACGCAAGTGTTGAATATTGGACATGCAGATTGCACGGTGGCTATTTCTGGTTGTTGGAAATTTTCTTCTCAGCATCCAGAAAAAATGAGTTTGGGACCATGCACAGTGGAGATTTCTCTGCAAAAACCTAAATGCATATTTGAGCAGAAAGTTGGCAATGCCGAGGTGCCTGTTTTTTCTTGGAAAGGAACACAAAGTGTTTATCCAAATCAGCAACCTGTTCCCATTAAGCAGCCACCAAAAATATCTGCGTCTAACATTCCTTTTCCATTTTATCCAAAAGTGGATAATGCTGCGAGAAGGATTGGATCTCTCTCTTTTGAAATTGCTTTTGCACCTACGTCAGATCTGCTTCTCAACGACATTAGTACATCCACTGGTACCGGATTAACAAATAGTGCCTTCCAAGTTCTGCAAGGAAGTTTCGATCTTGATCCTTACCTTAGTCTTCCACCGGAACAGCAAGGTATAAGACAATCTGCTCGTATTCCACTTTTTGACGGAAACATACAGGTTGGATTACTAGATATCGAGTTGACATTAAGGCCCCCCTTGCATGTTCCTTCTGATCAAAAACATATTGTTCCGCCAGATTTGGGCTTAGTTTCTCGCATGGGCATGAAACCAATTTCAGAAGGCGCAAATGTTCTAGATCTCTGTAATATTGATACTGCAAATGAGAGTTTAGACCAAACTTCAGTTAAACGTCGTCAACAACTGGAAACTATGGGAGATTTTCTTTCTTTGGAATGGACGAGAGCCCACGCAGCCGAACGTGCGAAACAGGTGTCAATTTTGACGAATCGTTACCAACAATACTATCATGCCATCTTCAATCCACAATATAATATCGATTCAAATGTCCCTTTTAACGAATTTGTGCTGCCAAATGAAAAGAAAGAGAAGCCATCACCTTGTCGCCCAAGTTCAGCAAAAAAGGTGGATATTATGGCTGGTATACCCATGAATGTTCATGTTCAAAGTATTGTAATGGAAAAAGTCGCACAAGCTCCATCCCAACAAAACCAAGTTACACCGTTCCCTGATCCTCTGGTTTATGCCAACGTCACTTGTGGAGCCTGCGCTGACCACCCTGCTGGATATAAGTATGGCGGATTGCGTCGTCTCGAAAGCAAGAGAGTAGAGGTTGCTGAAAGGCTTAAACAATCAAAAACCGATTTGATTCTTGCCATTCACAATTACTTTCGAGAACTCGAAAGTACTAATACGAGTAAAAGCAACTCCAGAAGATACGTATCCACCTCCAATACATACATTAATGACATTCGAAGGAAATGCATCAGCTTAGAAGAAGAACTAGCGTCTCTGACTTGGAATTGCGCCGTGAGACGTGGAAATGTTCTTTCGCAGGCTATTGCCATTGGCTTAACATCTTTGTTATCTTCAATGTCGAACCTTTCCCACTCTTCAAACAAAAACGAAATCTACTCGAAAGCTGAACTTTGGAATCGTCATGGGTACCTAATATGTTTCGAAGGTTTGCTTAGTGCTGCTGGGAAAGAACTGGGAATGATAGAAGATGCTTCTGTTGCGATTGATATGTTGAATATGGTGAGCGTAGAATTTGTTTCTGAGAGCAATGACTCTCCCATTGCGAGAGAAAATACAGGGAATAAAATACCAGTTTTTGCTTCAGAATTCATTCGTTGGGTGAGTTTGGAGGATGGTTCAAGCGCTGGTGCTCTGTTTGAACAACAAAAAAGTACGCCTCTTGTCTTAAAGGTAGGCTTGGATGCAAATTTTTATGTTAGCAGCCTTCCACCACCTGTTCAGAATGGAGCACTTATTAAGTTCTATGCAGTCTTGTTTGAAATGGGAGTTGATATTCATCAATGGGGTGCAAATACATCAGCAAATGCGCGTTCAAAAATAGCTGATGCTGCAGCACAGGCGAAGAATGACACGCCTTCATTTTCATCTACAGCAACTGAGTTGGACGATGACGATGAAGAAGAAGTCGAATCCATGGATCAGGACAATGATATTTTAACTGCACTGAATATGGAAGGTTTCCGTAAATTGAATCTTTACGCTAATTCTGTTTTTCCGCAACCTGCAGCCCCTTCTGGCTTTGCAGTTTCTGGAACCACTGCAACTGTGCATCCATTATTAGCTTCTCTTTGGGATTATATTAGGAGCTCTGCTGGAAAAATGCAACATGGTGTCATCGATGCCGCAGCTGCAGCTGCGGCAAATCTCTCAGGTGGTGGAATTATTTTCTGTAAGAGCGGAAAAGATCGAACAGCTATGCAGGTCACCTTGAAGCAAGCTCAATACTTGAATTCCTATTATATAAGGACATTGCCACATTACGATGAACAGCAACATCGATCTGACGTTTATGGAGATGCCACTTTAATGAGAGTACACGGTACGAGACTTGCAGTTTGTGAGAAGAATGTTGGTCAACCAAAGTATGCGTTCAACTCGTTGCAAGTGAAATTTATGCCAGAAATGCTTAAACCACCTATGTCTGTATTAGCTGGGTTCCTGAAAGGTGGTCAAGTGTTCACGGGAAAGGGATTTATTGAAAGTTAGAGATGCAGGATACTTCTTACTACTTTAAGGTAGTTTTAGAATTGTTTGCTTCGTATATACAATGCATTTCATCTTTCATTCAAAATAATTTTTTAGTATATATATTATTATGTAGCACATAAATCTGCATGGTCTCAGTTTGGCATAATATTCTCTGACAGCGCTCTGACGGTGAACTCAATCTTGATTCTATGAGTAATCTTCAACTAATCATGATTTATTATCTACTATTTAGTGAATTGGTTGCTCAAATTTCACTCGTACTATATCGACTTTCAAGAGAAAATGTTGTCTTTAAGAAAGTTCATAGGTTAAGATTGACCCTCGGCAAGTACCTTTTTCTCTTCTCTTTCCCTGTACCGTTTACGCCTGCTCAAATATTCGTCATTTACTTCCGAAAGCATAGATGCAGCTAAGGTCTTCTTTTTTTTATCCACTGCAATTAGATGGACAGTGACCTTACTACCTTTCTTAATATGATCATTTATGTCTGAAATTTTGTCCGCTGAAATTCTTGAGATATGAAGAAGAGCATCACTTTTGCATCCGACGTCTACAAAAGCACCGTAAGCAGCAATCGATTTAATAGTACCTTCGACTTCATCCCCTACGTTCATGGCGCTTACGGGTTTGCGTACTTCTCGTTGCGCTCGCAGAGACACCCCAACTTCTTTGGTGTCATAATCTATAGTGATCACTCTTGGTTTTATCTTTTGACCTACCTTTAAAATTTTGCTAATATCATCTACACGGTTGTGCTGGATTTGTGAAATGTGGAGAAGGGCCCTTCAGTTCAAGAGCAAAAGACAGACCCAGTCAGGTAAGAGAAAGGAATTGTTATTGAAAAATTCGGCCACACTTCTTACCAGCCCTTATCTTTGATGGCATATTTAGTTTGAATAAATGCACCATATGGTTTCACCTGTACAACTTTTCCTTCAATGATGGAACCTAACTTTAGGTCTTTCAGTGGCCTTCTGGGTTTGTAATTTTTTTTCGCTTTCGCCTTGCTGGTTTTCTTACGATTGTTATTTTTGTTTGCTGTGGTGGGCAAAGATTTCATGGAAGTCTTTTTCTTCTTCAATTTTTTTTCTTTCTTCACAATTTTTATGTCTGACTTTTCTTTGATCGATACAACCGATTGTGTGTCATCTAGTGTATCTGTGTTATGAACATTCAATCCTTTCTCTCGTAAACATGATTGTAATGGATTCAAAAGAGTAAATCCTATTTTTGAAAAGAAGAGTTTATGTTTGATTAGGGTTATAGGGTATATATAAAATCTTCTCAAACTTAGCTTCTTGGAACTAACCTTCTGTCTTACAAAAGACTAACAAAACAAAACACAAGAGAAGATGCTTGTTGTAATATGTTCCCATGGTGCAGAGAGATTAAGATTATTTCGGTTTTGCTGAAGTATTTGTGGAAGGAAAGTTGATCTACAAAAGAAAAGGCTGAGATAATTTACGTATTCGATTTATGGATTCTCATTCTATTTACCACTCAGCTTGACTCGATGTGGCAATTTTAAAAATCGACATCAAGCAAATTGAGTTGGTCAAATGATGTGTTATGAATTAGAACGGCATTCTAATTCATAGCAGCATAATCATAGTATGTATGTAAAAATATATGAAAGCACTATTTATAACTGAATCATAGTTTTGGGAAATTATAGTGCAACTGCTGAACAATATTGCATTTCAATCAAGTTCCTAATTAAAAATGCTTTAGGTTTGTAATTAATAGACAGAAAGGCCTCTCAATTCTGAACTTACTTAGATAATTTCAGGAGATATAGGATAGACTTTGACCGACGTAATCAAGTTTTTTGATGAGATGCTCCACGACAGCAGCGAGTGCTCATTAATTTTGATGATGATGTCATCAAATTATTCTTGAATAAACTTAGATGAGATAGATTGATGTCATATTAAAACAACGCATCAGAGGGTGATGTATCCGTGACGACATTTTCATTCGAAATTCTTACGGGTAGAAGTTCGCCCATTATATAGAAATGTATGTCGTCCGGAAATGACGATAGATCCATTCGAAAATGAATCTAGTTTGCTTTGAAATATATGATCATTTATTTGGTTAAATCCATTCAAAATAGAATCAAAACCTAAAAATTATACTATTTGAAGAACTATGAAACAATGTTATTTATGTTAAATTAATTAATTCTTCTGTTGTTTATCAATGCTATTAACGAGAATGCATATCAAATCAATGGAATGGCGACTGAAGATTATTCTACCTTTGATGAATCATCTATTCCTTGAATTAGATTAGTTATTTGAGAAAGTCATAACTTTTGAAAAAGTCTTTAAGAACCTATTTAATTACTTTGCTTGAATTTACAAAAAACTAACACACTTTTGATGTCATCTAAGTCACAATAACCTTTCCTTTTTGTGTCCTCACACCATGTGAATTGTTGATTGCAGACATAAACATATGTTTTCCTTTCTCTTCGAGTTTCCTCACTCCAAGATCAAAATATGCTCCAGATGATTGTAAATATTCGTTATCACCACCAGAAACCCCTGAAAATGCTAAAGACATGGAATCAACAGCACTCAATCCAAGCAAGGATGAAAGTTTCTCCAGATCTGATGTTGGCCGAATAGCTCCCATAGAATCAATAGCGATCATATTATGTCGATCCTTCCCTTTGAGAACTCGAACAGTATCACCATTTTCTTCGGTTTGACTATGATCGTTGCCTGAATCATTTGTATTACTACCAGACCATTGAATATGCAGATAATCACCTTCTTCAGCAACTAGTCTTGACGGAGCGAAGTCATATTCAAAAGCGGGGTAAACTTCGACATTGTTTCCGATTTTTCCTCTCGCATTGAGGTTATAGACTGTTTTATTATTCGCAGTAATATCTTCTTTGATTTCAGAGGGAAGCTGAACAAATCTAATTTCATGGCTTCTGTCCTCAAACACTCGGCCAAGTTGGTCTGTGTTGTAGGCAGACGCTAGTTTCATAGGTATGCTTTCAAAGACTTGTAGTTTTGCGTCATTTTTATTTTCATACCCTCTTTCTTTGGCCTCGTAAGGACCCCAATCAAATGCATCTTGCATTTCACGAAATGGATTATCTTCCGCACTAACCTCGCTTTCAATACAGATCTGGAAGTCTCTTAATTGGAGATCAACAGCAACACCATCAAATGCCAAAAGAACATGGTAACTATCTCCAAATTTAGGTAATATCTCTTCAATTTCTACATGATACCATTCCCCGTTTGTTGCTTCATCAACCCAATCATTGTGTAAGTTACCGAACAATCTCACTCCATAATTTCCAGTTGTTGGTTTAGTAGAAAAGTTCACGTCGAAACTAACTTTTACTTTCTTACCCCCAAAATCAGTATGTTTCCATCCAAGCCATTGAAATGTGCTGAAAGTTGAAGTTGTAAGCCTCCAAGTGTCACTATCAGTAGAATCTCTCGTCAAAATAATGCGCTCACTGTCCCAAGGATTGATTTCGAGAACGGTATCCAAATCAATATCAAGCTCATCGAACATTTTCAAAGCAATTATAGCGGGACCTTCACCAAGGCCATAGCATTCTCCCACATGCGTATTTGGTGTCTCAGCAAGCCTTTCATTACGTAATTTAGCATCGTAATCAATGTTCCAAGCGTCGTAGTCTGAACTAGTAATATTGTATCTAATTCTCACGGCACAACGAGAATGAACTAAATCCTCAGGAACTGTCCATTTGTATCCAACAAAATAACGCGTTTGCCCATTTCCATGATGATTATCTCGTTGATAAGGCGCTTCTTCACAGACTGGGGCCTCCATTGCATTACCATTAGGATATGAATGCGGGTCACTTAGTTTCCATTCTCCAACCTCCAATTCATTACATCCCTCTTCAGTAATGGGAATATCTGCATCTCTAGAGTTGGGATTGTAATTTTCATCCAAAAATTCATCACTAACATGACAATACCACTTCCCTTTAACGTTTTCTGATTCTTCTTGGTAGTATTGGCATCTTGAAGTGTCATCAGTAAAAATAGCAATATCTTTCCAAATGGTAGGATGCCAATATGGATAGTGATCTCGTTCTTCGTTGCACTCGTATCCAAATCTTTCACCATTATTTTCTTGTCTTGTGTACCTAGCATTGTCCCCAACAATATTTCTATCAGCTGGATACAATCCTTTATTTCGTTCCCTCAAAGAGCAATGCTGGTAAGATTGATAATTTTCATGCATTCCATATCTGAAATCTGAATTGCAGTCGTCCCCAGCACAATTTGAATTGAGATTAGGGATTGTATCAGTAGATTGTCCGTCCCTTAAATCATCTTCACAGGCATATTGTAAGATTACATCACAATTCACATTAGAATCCGGACCACAGGAATGCTGGACTGTCCACTGCATATCAATCTCAGAGTCAGTGTAAAAATAATGACCGTGCTGATTGTGTCCAAATCTATTATTATTTTGACTGTCAAATAAGCGGTTTTTATTTCTTCGATCACGGTTGGGTTCGTTCAAGCGGTTATTACCTCCTCCAGGAAATTGAAGATACATGTCACCGCTTGCCATATCTTGGCAAATTGCCATAAACGCTAAGAATTTCAACCTCATGGTGTTTCGATGAATTTGTTTGAGTATCTTTTGATTTTTTTTAATGGAACTATTTGTGAGAACGTAGTTTGATGCTGGACTTACAAAAAAAATCTAACGTGCTTATGTACTGCTTTTATACTTGTGATTATTGGCTAAAAACATTGAACATTGCGTGCTAGGTATGAAATAATTGTTGTAGAGAAACGATCTTGTTTCAAGAGACACTTGAAATATACTTGCACCATCGTATTATTGTACCTTTCAGGATTATGAAAAAGGCCTTTCACGACTTGTAGGTTCCTATCAAGAGACATTACAGTGAAACTTTACATATCTTGGATCATTATCTCTACGTATAGCGTACTGGTGAATAAAATTGTCTTGGATCTTGATTGAAGAAACTTCTTCGCGGTATCGAGTACATTTCAAAGGCCTTAAATATGATATTCCAAGTTAGGTTCAAGGGACATTTTTTGAGCAAATGAAAACCGGCAACTTTTGTCCTAGAGACAATATCCAAACTAGATCTAGGTTTAAGCTCACGAAATCGTGACTAAAGTCATCTTGGAAATAAAGAAGGAAACAGAGGTTTTGTGAAATTATAAATCCAACATTTGTCAAAAGAATACATATAATTTTCTTGAAATTATTCTGATTTTTTTTGGGATGATTTATTTCGAATAGTATTCTGAACCATATAATAATATAGGATCTAAGGCTTTATTGCTTTTTATAAAGCAAGTGATTCAATGATTCTAATAAAAATTACGCTTCAAAATAACGAAATGAGTCAAACAAGATAAATTCTTTCACTTCAACATCTTATATCTCGCAGTTTATGTGTTCTATCTTATGCTACA
>Ga0115008_10002540_pt1 | contig 15116 bp, 14 predicted proteins | sample FraStrMetagenome_FD_87164 | JGI IMG/M metagenome (GOLD analysis project Ga0115008, IMG submission 87164) | Marine eukaryotic phytoplankton communities from Arctic Ocean - Fram Strait ARC3M Metagenome | ecosystem: Environmental > Aquatic > Marine > Oceanic | place: Fram Strait | collected...
CAAATAATGTTTCGAATTTCGCATCACATACGTATATGGTATATAATCATCTTGAACCTTTGGCTAGAGCTGTTAGAGAATTAGATGATAATCATTATAATTTAAATCATTACATGTGGTATGCTTGGGATGGTCTTAGTACTATAGGTAAAAATGCTATTCCTCAAATACTAACTACCGCTCAAGAAATTAACTACCAAAATTTACAACAAATTACAATTAACGATGATAAAGAGCAAAGCTGTGATGAATAGGAATCTTATAATATTATATACAATCATATTATTAATATTTGCTTTTAGTTGTTCTTCAATTAAAAATAAAGAGGATGTGTTTTTCCATAAAAATATAAATACTCTACTTGATTCAACAGTTTTCGATCGTCGTAGATTGGTAGTTCCTTCTCCAGAAGATTTTAAAGATTCTATAAGTCGAAGTAAATTGATGGAAAGAGCAAATTTAAAAAAGAACCTTAATTTGTCTCCATTACATGTAATTCTTGTGGATTCAATAAAACCTATAAGTAACTTAAAAGATTTTTTTCTAAAATTAAGTATTTCAAATCTGAGTTGGATTATAAAGCCATTATAGAAGAAGACTTGTCTGCTAAAACAACTTTAAAAATTGAGTTATCAAAATTAGAGATTGATAGCAGCAGGTATACGATTATTAGCCACACAGATTTTGAAAAAGGCATGGAGTTATTGAGAAATCAAAAATTGGAGAGAAATCCTCCAATTTGTTCTTTTTCTAGAGTATATTTCAACAGAGAACAAAATTTAGGAGCTTTTCAAATGAGTATTGTATTTAGCGGTCGAGATGGTCATGGCGTGATCGTATTCATAAAAAAAGAAAACGGTATTTGGGTAGTCGATAAAATAATAGAAGACTGGATTGCTTAATCATAAATTTAGTTCCTCAAACACAATCAATTAAACTTATTGTTGGGTTGCAAAAAATATTGTATTTTTGCAGCCCTTTTTAAGGTATAATATTAACACCCTTTATGGGTTTATAGTACATACAATGAACATCACAAGAGAAAACATCGATGCATTAAATGCAGTTGTAACAGTAGATATCGCTAAAGAAGATTATAGCGATCAAGTAGAAAAAATATTAGCAGATTACCGTAAATCGGCAAACATTCCTGGTTTTAGAAAAGGACATGTGCCAATGACAATGGTAAAAAAGCAATATGGTAAAGCTGTATTAGTTGATGAGGTTAATAAATTGTTGCAAGAGGCGCTGGGTAAATATTTAACTGAAGAGAAATTGGATGTTTTAGGTAACCCATTACCAAAGCCTCAAGATGATTTAGATTGGAGTAACGATAATTTTTCTTTCGAGTTTGAATTAGGTCTTGCACCTAATTTTGAAGTCAACTTAAAAAGCAAAAAAGCCATCACACAATATAATATCGTTGCCGATAAAAAAATGATTGATGATCAAATCGTTCAAATTAGAAAACAATACGGTAAAATAACGTCTCAAACAGAAGTTTCTAAAGATTCTGAGATTACTGGTGTTTTTGAAAACGAAGAGAAAGGGATTAATAACTCAACAATGATTACCTTGGATAAGTTTAAAGGTAAATCAACAGAGAAGCAATTCATAGGAGCTAAAGTTGGTGATGTTGTGACATTAAAAACTAAAAAGTTATTTAATGATGATCATGATGTGATGAACTTTTTGAAAGTATCTCATGATGATGCTCATGGTTTAGATATCGAAGTTAACTTCACAATTAGCGAAATCAATTCAAGAGAATTAGCAGACTTAGATCAAGAATTGTTTGATAAACTCTTCGGAAAAGGAACTGTAACATCAGTAACAGAACTTAAAAATAAAATCAAAGAAGATTCTGAAAAGCAATTTGCTCAACAAGGCGATCAAAAACTATTAAATGACGTTACAGAAAATTTAGTAGAAAACACAAAATTTGACTTACCAGCTTCATTCTTACAAAAATGGATGCAAACTGCAGGTGAGACACAAATGGATGCAGAACAAGCTAAAGAAGAATACGAAAAGTCAGAAAAGAGCATGCGTTACCAATTAATTGAAGGTAAATTAATTGAGAAGCATGAGCTTCAAGTAAAATTTGAAGATTTACAAGCACACGCTAGAGAAATGATTAAAGTGCAAATGGCACAATTTGGTCAAACGAATTCTAGTGATGAAGAATTAGACGGTATCGCAGCAAGAATTTTATCTAATAAAGATGAAGTTAAACGTTTATCAGAACAATTAATGAGTGCTAAATTGTTAAATCTTTACAAAGCAGAAGCTAATCTTAAGACAAAAGAAATAACTTATAATGATTTTGTAAAAGAGTTCTACAGTTAAGAAATAAAGATATAATTAGTATATTTGAGCGTAGAACTTTATAAGTTTTACGCTTTTTTGTTTCACAATAAAATTTCAGAAAAAGATATATGGATTACGGAAAAGAATTTGAAAAATTCGCAATAAAAGACCAAGGTATTAGCAGTACATATTATAACAAGATTGTTAGTAGTATGTATCCAACAAGTATGACACCATACATTATAGAGGAACGTCAGTTGAATATTTCTCAATTAGATGTATTCTCTCGTTTAATGATGGATCGTATTATTTTTATGGGAACTGCAATTAATGATCAAATTGCAAATATCATCCAAGCTCAACTTTTGTTTTTAGAAAGTGCAGATGCTACTAAAGATATTCAAATTTATATCAACTCTCCAGGAGGAAGTGTCTACGCAGGTTTAGGTATTTACGATACCATGCAACTCATTAAACCAGACGTCGCTACGATTTGTACAGGTATGGCAGCTTCAATGGGAGCAGTATTATTATGTGCAGGAGAAAAAGGAAAGCGCAGTGGTTTAACACATTCTCGTGTGATGATTCACCAGCCCTTAGGAGGTGCTCAGGGTCAAGCGAGTGATATTGAAATTACAGCACGAGAAATATTAATCCTTAAAGAGGAATTGTATAATATTATTAGTAAGCATTCAGGGCAAGATTACGATAAAATTTATGAAGATAGTGATCGTGATTACTGGATGAAAGCAGATAAAGCTAAGGAATATGGTATGATTGATGAAGTATTGTCGAGAGGATAATATATTTTACTTCGGAAATTGGAGTTCTCAAAACGTATTGTAATTGCATTACGGTTTTGGAGTTTTATCCCGATAGCTATCGGGACCGAAGCAATTAAAATAATAAGAAGTTTTGGTGAAGTTTGATTAAGAACCTAAAACTTTAGTTTATGAGATTTCCATTTTCATGGAAACTTAAATAAAATTTAAGATGGCAAAGGAAGAATTAGAATGTTCGTTTTGTGGAAGGAAAAAGCCTGAAACCAGTATATTAATAGCAGGATTAGATGCTCACATATGTGATCGATGCATCGAACAAGCTCATGGTATTGTTATAGAAGAATCTAAGCAAGCAGGCAATGAAGAGTTGTCTTCAGATTTAATGCTAAGAAAGCCACAACAAATAAAGGCATTTCTTGATGAGTACATTATTGGACAGGAATATACCAAAAAAGTAATGTCTGTAGCAGTATACAATCATTATAAACGATTATTGCAACCACCAAGTGATGATGATATTGAGATTCAAAAATCAAATATCATAATGGTTGGTGAAACAGGTACGGGTAAAACACTAATGGCTAAAACAGTTGCAAGGATGTTAAATGTGCCATTAGCAATTGTTGATGCAACGGTTTTGACAGAAGCGGGTTATGTTGGTGAAGATGTAGAAAGCATTTTAACACGATTATTACAGGCAGCAGATTATAACTTAGAAAAAGCTGAAAAAGGTATCGTCTTTATTGATGAGATTGATAAAATTGCACGTAAAAGCGATAACCCTTCAATTACTAGAGACGTTTCTGGTGAAGGTGTGCAACAAGCTTTGTTGAAACTTCTTGAAGGAACAGTTGTAAACGTACCACCAAAAGGCGGACGAAAACATCCAGACCAAAAGTTTATAGAAGTCAATACTGAGCATATATTATTTATTGCAGGTGGAGCCTTTGATGGTATTGATAAAAAGATTTCCAAACGTCTTAATATGGCAGCAATGGGTTATAAGGCAGCCTCTAATGATGATGAGGTTATTGATAAAGCTAATTTGTTACAGTATATTATACCTAAAGATTTAAAAGATTTTGGATTAATACCAGAGATTATTGGTCGTCTTCCTGTTTTGACCTACATGGATCCTTTAGATGCAAATACATTACGAGCTATTTTGACTGAGCCTAAAAATGCTATCATAAAGCAGTATAAAAAACTGTTTTCAATGGATGATGTAGAAATGACCATTACCGATGGTGCTTTAGATTTTATCGTAACCAAAGCGATTGAGTATAAATTAGGGGCGAGAGGGTTGCGCTCTCTTTGTGAAGAGATCTTAACAGATGCCATGTTTGAAATGCCCAGTAATGATGTAAAAACACTTAATGTTACTAAGCAATATGCTGAAAGTAAATTATCAAAATCAACAATTAAAAAATTGAAAGCGGTGTCTTAGGAAAGCCAGTTTTAGAATGAAAAAGTTTAGAAATGTCTAGACAAAAAGAAACCACTCTTTTCCCGAGAGTGGTTTTTTTGTTGGATTTAATAATTAACATTGCTTAACAATATCTTGAATACTTTGTGTCTGATTTGAATCTCATCTTATGTGTTTATAGTAACTTGTATGCATAAGACTTCGTAAATATATATGGATTTGACTTATATAAAGAAGACTTTTAAAGCTTTTGGATGAACGTTAGTTTATTTTCGTTGTGTGGGAAAATACTTGGTAGTTTGTCGGATTTTTATTTGAGAATACTTTATGTCATCTTTTAGAAAAGATGTTTTTGCTAAAAAGAAAGGTTAGAACACTTATGTTAATGTGTTTAATTCTAATAATTCATCAATGTATTCTCTGCTATTAGACAGTCTTGGGATTTTATGTTGTCCGCCAAGTTTATCATGTTGTTTTAACCAATCATAAAATAAGTGTTCTCTTGCAATATGAACCGTTGGCATATTCAATGTCATATTGTTTTGGCGCTTCGCTTCGTAATCTGAATTTAGTGATTTGAGTTTGGTATCTAGTAATTGATTGAAGTAGCTTACATCTGTTGGTGGCGTTTTAAATTCTATTAACCATTCGTGTGATCCTTTATCTCTGCCCTTCATAAAAATTGGAGCTGCTGTGTAATCTACAATTTCAGCGGCTGTGCTTTTACACACCTCTCGAAGCGCATCTTCTGCGTTTTCAATAATTAACTCTTCGCCAAATGCGTTAATATGGTGTTTGGTACGACCAGACACTTTGATGCGATAAGGATTTATAGATGTGAATCTAATGGTGTCTCCAATTTTATAACGCCACAGACCTGCGTTAGTGGTTATAATGACTGCATAGTTTTTGCCAACGACTACATCGCTTAATGGGATTATCACTTGATCCAATTTTCCATAAGTGTCCATAGGTATGAACTCATAGAAAATCCCATAATCTAACATTAACAATAATTCACTGCTACTATTTCTGTCTTGGATGGCGAAAAAACCTTCCGAAGCATTATAAGATTCATAATACCTAAAGTTAGATTTTGGTAAAATAGCTTTGTATTGATCTACATATGGTACAAAACTTACACCACCATGAAAGTAAACTTCCAGGTTTGGCCAAATATCAAATAAGCTATCTTTTCCTGTGGCATCTAAAACATTATTCAGTAAAACCAGCATCCATGAAGGTACGCCTGCTAAACTAGTTACGTTTTCATTAATAGTCTCCTCAACAATGGCTTGCATTTTATGTTCCCAGTTGCTCATTAATGATACTTTGCTGCTTGGTGTACTGCTGTATTCTGCCCAAAAAGGCATATTGTCTATAAGTATAGCAGATAAATCACCAAAGGCAGTGCCATTTTCCTTATACAGTTCCTTGCTGCCTCCTAGACGTAAACTTTTACCATTAAATAATTGAGAATCCTCATTATTATTAAGATACATACATAGCAAATCTTTACTTGCTGCATAGTGACAATCTTCTAGAGATTCTATGCTCACCGGTATAAATTTGCTTTTTGCGTTTGTGGTACCACTAGATTTAGCAAACCATTTTATGGGATTTGGCCAAAAGATATTATCCTCACCTTGACGAGAACGTTCTATAACATGTTGGTATTCTTCATAGTTAGAAACAGGAACACGTTCACTAAACGTTTTGTAATTAGTAATGGTGCTAAATTCGTGTTTTCTACCAATTTCAGTATCCTTGGCAGTAGAGAGGAGTTGAAATAGTAATTCATTTTGGACTTCATTAGGATATTTTAAAAACAATTCAATTTGATGAAATCGCTTTTTTAAAAACCATGAAGCAATAGAATTTACTAATGGAATCGGCATATTTTAAGTTTCTTGAACTATCTTTAAGTTTTAAAAATAACACTTTTTTTTATATGTTTTACCAAGGAGTTTTAACAAAAATGCAAACTGAGTTTGCTGAGCCTATTCAATATTATCTAATATTAGAAAATGATTTCTTGAATATGAATCAGTTGCTGGGTAAAACAATCACAATGGAGTTTGTAAAACACCAATGTTTAAAATGCGGATTAGATAAACCGATTTATCGCCAAGGTTTCTGTAAGGATGATTTTTTCGATATTCCTCAAGCAGGAGATTGGATTATGAGACCAGAACTAAGCACTGCACATTTAGATATAGAAGATCGTGATTTGGAATACGAAAAGAAAGTACAATTAAAGCCACACATTGTGTATTTAGCAAATTCTAGTAATGTGAAAGTTGGTGTGACCAGAAAAGGACAAGTCCCAACCCGGTGGATAGATCAAGGTGCTCATGAAGCCATTGAGATTTTAGAAACGCCTAACCGATACCTTGCGGGTATTACAGAGGTTGCTTTAAAAAGTTACGTCGCTGATAAAACTAATTGGCGAAAAATGCTAAAAAATGATGTTGAGGATGAAAGTCTAACTGAATGGAGAGATCGTTTGAAACAATATATTCCTGAGGAAGCTTTAGATTATTTTATAGCTAATAATGAAGAAACTCATATTCAGTTTCCAGTACTTCAATATCCTTTAAAACCAAAAAGTCTTAACATCGAAAAAGAGCAACGGTATACTGGTAAATTAGTAGGTGTAAAAGGACAATACCTCATTTTTGAAGATGAACGTGTTTTTAATGTGAGAAGTAATGAAGGTTTAGTGGTGAAGTTTAGTTTGGACTAAATTTATGTTTTAGCTCGTTTTAGTTATTTTTACTTTGGTGAAGTTTATAGCTCTTTTTTCTGATTAAATTCCAAAAACAATAAAAAACAACAAAAGGCGCATCTATTTTAGATGCACCTTCGTTTATATTATAAAACTAAAAAACTACTAGATATCCTCTTGATCTCTCAATCCTTGGATATATCCAGCTTTTTGAATTTGACGTCTTCTTTTTACAGATGGTTTAGTGAAGAACTGTCCTTCACGAATATTTTGCATCGTCTTTACGTTACGGTGTTTTCTCTTGTAACGTTTTAAAGCACGTTCAATGCTTTCTCCTTCTTTTACTAAAATTTTAATCATTGTAATACTTGTGGTTATCTACTTAGGATTATCCTAAGTACGTTTTTAATATTTTACTCTTAGAATCTTGACGTAAACGTTTAATTCCTTTTTCTCTAATTTGTCTAACACGCTCTCTCGTTAAATCAAAAGTAGCTCCAATTTCATCTAGTGTCATTGGAGGCTCATCACTTAACCCAAAGTTTAGACGTATCACATCACTTTCTTTTTGTGATAATGTGTCTAATGCTCTGTTTATTTCAACATTTAAAGACTCTTTCATCAATTGATTGTCAGGATTTGGTGATTCACCAGATTTGACAACATCATATAAACTTGATGTTTCGCCTTCTTTTAAAGGTGCGTCCATTGATAAATGTCTCCCAGAATTCTTTAATGATTGCTTCACTTCTGAAACCGTCATATCCAATTCTTGTGCTATTTCTTGAGCACTAGGAGGTCTTTGATGCGTTTGCTCTAAAAACGAAAATGCTTTGTTGATTTTGTTTATAGAACCAATTTTGTTCAAAGGTAATCTAACTATTCGAGATTGTTCTGCTAAAGCTTGTAAAATTGCTTGTCTAATCCACCAAACTGCATAAGAGATGAATTTAAAACCTCTTGTTTCATCAAAACGCTTTGCAGCTTTAACAAGTCCTGCATTTCCCTCGTTAATTAAATCTGGAAGTGTAAGTCCTTGGTTTTGATATTGTTTAGCAACAGACACTACGAAACGTAAGTTAGCTGTCGTGAGTTTGTCAAGTGCTACTTGATCTCCTTCTCGAATTCGCTGAGCCAATTCAACTTCTTCTTCTGCAGTAATCATTGGAAGTTTACTGATGTCTTGTAAGTATTTATCTAAGGATTTCGATTCACGGTTGGTAACCTGCTTGGTAATTTTTAATTGCCTCATATATTCTATATTGTTTTTAAATAATTCGCAAGAGACTAATGTAACTTTTAATTTGACAAAAGCAAATAAAATTTATCATCTCTGTGAAATTTAGCTAAAAAGGACGATTTTTTAAGAGTATTTTAACTTTTAACACTTCAATTATTGGTTTTTAGTAGAATCTTGTTTCTTTTTTTTGTTGTTTAGTAATCCTCCAAGAATGTTTTTTACACCTTCTGTTACTGTGTTTGCTGTATTCGTTTTAGTAGAGTCTGTTTTAACCGATGTCGAATCTTTTGTAGTTCCATTTTTAGATTCACCAAGAAGGCCACCTAATAAACCATTAAGTTCATCTTCACCTTTATTCAATAGTTTTTGTTTTTCAATGTTGATCAGCTGTTTTGTTAAGGTTGTAACACCACTTGTTAAATCGGTTTGCACTTTTGGGCTAGTATAGCTTCCTGTTATATTTACGGTTACGGGAATAGTAATTTTGTTTGCTTCAGGATCGTTAATTTTGCCTAGAAGTTGACTTACTTCGCTACCTAAGTATTTTGCAGGTACTTCAAAAACTGCATTGTAATTTAATGATTTATCAAAACCATGACCTCCAGAAACTACAATGTTAATGTCCTCGTATTTTAGTTTAAAAGGTTTGACGTTAGCTTGACCGTTAGAAAATTCTAATGTTGCCTTTAAATCTTTAATATCTAGTTTGTTGAAATCTATAAAATTTAGTGCGCCATCAAGTTTGCTTAGAACAGAAGCTTCGTTTTGATTAATGCTTGTCGTCAACAGCTCAGCAAACGCATCACCAGAAACAGAATTCACATTAGGTGTAAAATCACTTCCTAGAGTCCCTTGAAGTTTGATGACTGTATTAAGTTCTCCTTGCATTGCTTTTGCAATTGGTGCTAAATTTTGCAACAAATCTAAACTTTGAAATGATTGCGCAATATCAAAACCATCTGCTCCTATATTAAGGTCAAAAACAGGTGTATCGGTTTTTGTAGAGACTTTTCCTGTTAATGCTAAAACACCGTTGAATAGATTGGAAGTTAGATTTTTTAAATCCGCTGTTTGGTCTTTAATGACTAATGTGCCATCCACATTCTTCAAGGTTAGATTATCATAGACAACCGTATTTGCTTTCGCATTAATCGTACAATCTAGAAAATCTGGTATTTTCATGGATTGAGAATCAGAAGTTGTCTTATTAGAAGTTTTCGAAGCATTTTCATCTTCAACCATAAAGTCGCGAATAACTAAATTATTAGAATTCAAATTGAAATTTCCTTGTAATTTTTTATCGCTTAGTAAAAAGCCAAGTAAGTTTTTTATAGTTCCGGTTGCGCTAAAATCACTTGTTCCTGTTTGAGCATCAAAGCTATTTAGTGATACGCTTTCAGGATTAAATGTCATGTCGGCTTTATTAATTTGAATTGGGTTAACGGTGTCTTCCGAAGAAAAAATAAAGTCACTCAAATTAATGCTTCCAGAGTTTTTTATACGATCGTAGGCGTTAGTTTCAATCGCATTCATATCAAATGACGTGTTGACTTTTGCTTTTAAGATTCCGCTTAATTCTTTGTCAAAATCAACAGGATAAGCTTTAGTCAAATTAGCAAGGTTTAAAGTCCCATCAATATTAGCGTTGACCAACATGTTTTTGGTAAGATTTCTAATCACAGCACTTGATTTAAACACATCATTATCAATTTTAAAGTTGAGTGTTTGGATCTCGACAAACGTGTCATCCACGTTTCCTGTGGTGTTTTTAATAGAGGTATTGATGTTAATATCGTTTACTTTTTTAGGTAAATCTGGATATTTAAACGACGCATTATTTGATGAAATATTAATGTCTAAAGTTGGAATTGTTTCTTCGGAAACCGTCCCTTTCACAATACCTTTAACTTTAAAATCACCAAAAGTCTCAACGTTTTCAATGTTTTTGGAATATGCTTCTGGAATCACAGCCAGGAAATCTTTAAACGAAGATTCTGGGTTTTCAAACCTAATATCTATCTCCTGTCCACTTTCAATTATCTTTAAATAACCATCAAAAACTAGCGGTAATTGGTTGATGTACCCTTTATTTTCCATGAACGTGTATTTCTGTTCCTTGAGATTCATCCCAATAAGCGCGTCCAATTTAATTTTATTCTGATTAAGATATTGTGTGCTGTCAATACTCATGCTCACATTCGCATCTGTATGAGTGTCGAGTTGTGATGATTCTTCAGAAAACGTCCCGCTACCAGAGTGATTAAGCTCTGAAATATACATTTGTGTATTTGATTTTTCGTCGATATAGGTCAACACACTCTTATTGATACTATAATCTTTGATGTCGAAAGAAAAACCGTTTGAAGCATTTGTGGTTACTTGAGTATTATCCTTTGCGATATCATAATTGGTATTACCCAAAGCATCAGTCTTTAAAGTTAGCAACGCCTCATCAATAGTTATTGAATTGACTACAGTTGGATCATCACTTGCGCTTTTAAAGACTTCTTTAATAGACATGTCAAAAGCAATATTTTTTGCAGTTACAAAAGTTTCACCTTCAAAAGGCTTAAAATTCGTAATAACTAAGTCTTCAACAGTCACGTGAGCCTGCGGGAAACTGCGAATGAAACTTAAACTCACGTCGCTGAATTCTACTTTGGCGTTAAGATTTTCATTCATCACGGTTTTTACCATATCCTTTATTTTGCCTTGAAATGCAAAAGGAATAGCCACCAATAAAGCGAGAATGATTAATATAGTAATACCAATTATTTTAAGTGCTTTTTTCATGTATTTATTTGTATCGTATGTATTGGTCGTTCGTGCAGTAGTCTATAGACGTTGAGAATTAAGATTAGGCCTAATAAAAGTAAAAGTTTAATATAACTTTAACCCATTCGCTAAATTTCTTAATGTGTTAGATTAACTCGATTTCTTCATTAATCTTTAGGTTAAAACGTTTTCTAAATAAATAAACACCTAAATATAAAAATGGTGTATCTAAGAAAGCTACGAGCACTTTAAATAGAAATCCACTAATTAATAAACCTTTAAAGTTTTCCCACGGAACAATTCCAAATGAACATAAAAGAGTTAAAATGGTAAGTGTATCAACAAATTGTGAAAACCAAGTAGAGAAGTTATTTCTCAACCATAAGTGTTTGCCTTTAGTTGCTTTTTTCCAAAAATGATAAATTTGAATGTCTACAAACTGCGCAAATAAATAAGTAATCATACTCGCAAAAACTGCAATTGATGAATTTCCAAATACTTGAGAAAACATAGCGTCATTAACTTGAGACCAAGCTGTTGCAGGCATACTATCTGCAGTCCAAATAATGAGTAACGAAAATACCGAAGCAAAGATACCAGCAATCACAACTTGGTTGGCACGTTTCTTTCCAAAGATCTCACTAATCAAATCTGTGATTAGAAAAGTAATCGGATATGGTAAGATGCCAACTGAAATTTCAAAAAGCTTGGAACCAAAAACTTCTAGTTCAAACGGATACCAATAAAAAAACTTTTGAAAAATTAAATTACAAACCACCAAAGACGTGATAAACAGTGCGGCAAGAAATAAATAGATTTTTTGAGCAGCGAGTTTGTCTTTTATGGTCATAAATTGTGAATAAAAAGGTGGTGCAAATATACGTTAATCCCATTTTGTTTTCATTAATTTGATGATTCAATATGAACACGATCCACCACGTTTACATCGCTCTTGGAAGCAATAAAGGCGACAGAATGAAATCTCTGCAAGACGCTGTAGATGCCATTTTTATTGAAATAGGTAAGGTTAACGCCATAGCAAAAGTGTATAATACACCAGCTTTTGGGTTTGAAGGTGATGATTTTTTGAACACATGTATTTATGTGGAATCCATTTTTTCTGCGGAACAAATTTTAGTAAAACTTCAAACCATAGAACAACGATTAGGTCGAGAGCGCAAACAAACCGATGGTTATGAATCTCGCGTCATTGATTTAGATATACTATTATTTGATTTTGATATTATTGCTTCAGATAGTTTAATTATTCCGCACCCTCAACTTCAAAAACGAAAATTTGTTCTCAAACCATTACATGATATCGCCTCAATACTGAATCATCCGCAACTGGAGAAAACAGTAGCAGAGCTTTTAGAATTTTGCGAGGATGAAAGCGATGTGGAGGCGATTAACATTTGGTTGAAGAATCCATCAAAACAATTTGACTTTTCTAATTATAATTACATTGCTATTGAAGGAAATATTGGAGCAGGTAAAACAAGTTTAGCACATCAAATCTCTAATGATTTTAATGCAAAACTAATTTTAGAACGTTTTGCAGATAATGCCTTTCTACCAAAATTTTATGAAGAGCCTAAGCGTTATGCGTTTACTTTAGAAATGTCATTTCTTGCAGACCGCTACCAACAAATTAGTGACGATTTAGCACAGCTGGATTTGTTTAAGGATTTTATGGTGAGTGATTATGATATTTATAAATCTCTGATTTTCTCAAAAATCACATTACCAGAAGAAGAGTTTAAACTCTATCGTAAACTTTTCTATTTAATGTATAAGGATATCGCAAAACCAGATTTGTATGTGTATTTATATCAAAATACACAACGACTAAAAGAGAATATCACAAAACGTGGACGCGATTACGAGCAAAATATAGATGATGAATACCTCGAAAAAATCAACTCAGGTTATTTGGACTTCTTGAAAAATCAAACCGAGCTCAATGTGAAAATCATTGATATTTCAGATAGAGACTTTGTGAACAATCGTGATGATTATTTGTGGTTATTAAGTCAATTAAGTGGTTAGGTTGATACCCTAAAATATGTTCTTGGATCTTATTAAAATATTCTACGTAAATTTTGACAGGGTATATAATGCTGACTATTATTCCAAATTATTGGTGCTTATTGCGTTTAATTTTAATTCTCTAAAATAATCATAGACCAAACTTTTTTTTAACGCCTACCTCTATTATTAAATATTTTTTTTTTACTTTCGTTGTAATTATTTGTGTATCAACTTTTTTAAACAATCATTATGAAAAAAATTATTTTATTATTTGTATTCGCTTTGATTTGCTCAGCTTCGAGTGTATTTGGTCAGGCAAGAAAGGAATTAAATTTTGGACTTATTGGTGTTAACTATGAAATACCTGTAAGTACTGATATTACCATTGCTCCAAGCGCGGGTACTAATTTTGACCTTGATTGGTTAACCCTAGGTATACGAGCAAATTACTATTTTGATAACTTATTTGAATTAAATAATGACGCTTGGGATGTGTATGGTGGTGCTGGTGCAGGTTATTCGATTTATAATGGAAACGGTAATAAAAGTAGTGATTTAGATATAGGACTTCATGTTGGTGGACGATGGTTTTGGAACGATAAATGGGGTGTTTATTTAGAATTTGGAGGAGGAAATACACAAGGTGCCTCTGGAGGTTTAGGGGTAACTGTAAAACTGTAATATAATTTTATTGATGAAGGTCGTTTAAGTATCCAACTTAGACGGCTTTTTTGTTTAACGATATTAACCACTTAAGTTTGAAGAGCATCGTTCTATTTATAAGTCATTGGTGAATCTCCTATTCAGTTGTTTTTAATTTATTAAACACATCCCAAACTACCACACCACAACTCACCGAAATATTAAGAGAATGCTTAGTTCCAAACTGAGGGATTTCAATCACTACATCACTTGTGTCAACCACATATTGAGCCACACCTTTTACTTCGTTCCCAAATACTAAGGCATATTTCTGGTTGGCTTCTGGTTCAAAGTCGTTAAGCATTGTTGCATGTTCAGCTTGCTCGATGGACATAACTTTGATATTCTTGGATTTTAATGTTTTGACAACATCAATCGTGTGTTCTGCATATTCCCAATCTACAGTTTCGGTGCTGCCTAAAGCTGTTTTTCTAATATCGTTATGTGGAGGCGTTGCGGTAATTCCGCAGAGATAAATTTTTTCAACTAAAAAGGCATCACTCGTTCTAAATACAGAACCAATGTTATTTAAACTTCTAATATTATCAAGAATAATAATGATAGGTGTTTTTGTGGCTTGCTTAAATTCGTCCACATTTAATCTATCGAGCTCGCTGTTTTTTAGTTTGCGCATCACAAATTTTAATTTGTAGTTCCCGTGAAAACAGGAATCTTATATTGTTGAAATCTACCCGTAATTGTAGATAACTTCTAGGTTTCACATTTCAGAAAACATCAAAATATAAGTACTTTAGCATTCTTATGGTTTTGAAAATTTCCAAAGTAAAAATACAACATAAAAAAGAGAATCGAATTGGTTAAAAAAGTAACACCTTTAATGAAGCAATATAATGCCATCAAGGTAAAATATCCTGATGCGTTATTATTATTTAGAGTAGGTGATTTTTATGAAACATTTGGTCAAGATGCAGTAAAAGCCTCTAAGATTTTAGATATCATTTTAACTAAGCGAGGCGCAGGAAGTGAGAGTGAAATTGAGTTGGCTGGTTTTCCGCACCACTCTTTAAACACCTATTTGCCAAAGTTGGTAAAAGCTGGTGAGCGTGTGGCAATTTGTGATCAACTAGAAGATCCAAAACTGACCAAAAACATCGTAAAACG
>Ga0115008_10002542_pt1 | contig 15113 bp, 15 predicted proteins | sample FraStrMetagenome_FD_87164 | JGI IMG/M metagenome (GOLD analysis project Ga0115008, IMG submission 87164) | Marine eukaryotic phytoplankton communities from Arctic Ocean - Fram Strait ARC3M Metagenome | ecosystem: Environmental > Aquatic > Marine > Oceanic | place: Fram Strait | collected...
GTTGAGATAGATGTTAAATGACACAACACAATCTACCTTGTAGTCAAAAGGTGCGAATGGTAGCAAAACATTTTGTTGTAGCCCTAATTGATAGTTTCGAACAACAAAAATGTATTCTTCTGTATAAACTCCCTTTATTAAGTTTGTTCTTGATGGAAAAACCGAATTTTTGTACGGACCTTTTATTTATCAAACCAAGACGAATTTGTAATTTTTTAATTTCTGAAACATTAAGACTTACCAATACAATGTACATATATCAACCAAACTCAGTGTCAAAGCCAATATTGAAATAATAATTTTTTGATAATAAAAATACCGGGTATATATTAAGAAATCATAATTTTGAAGACAACAAAAAGATTGCAAAAAATTTACGAACTCGCCGTTTAGACATGCATAGTATGTATCGTCCACAGAAGGCATGTTTAATTCGTTAATGGTATAGTGAATAAGCCCAAAACCACACGACTCTGAAGCATTTCTCACAAACTCGTAAATAGTGGAATCTTCTTCGACGTCGCCCGATCTAGTCACGTTATGAACATATTCGAGATCTGTATAGTTCATCATACCGATACGGAGCATCTTGCCGAGTAATATACCCTGATATCCACCACCAGTATCGGCATCATATCCATACCAACAGTCACAGCAGCCCTCCGAAGCATTCACCCCGTGAATTGATTCGATATGACCAAAGGCTAGACATTTTTCGATATCTGGCGCTTCAAACTCGTCGACAAAAAAAAGAACAGGTAAGTTCGCCCGACTGCCAATCCGTTTCGTCGACACAAGTCTGGTCGCTAGCATTTACAATAACATTATCGTTATTTTATGAGCAACCGCCACCACATACGCAGCACTGAGTATTCTCATTGTGTCCTAACGAAATGAGACCACTTCCATCTGCGGCGCAACGTCCCTCACTCGCATACTGACTGCAATTGAAAGGTTCATTTGGATGACAATTTATCCAATTGTCGTTGAACTCATGGCATTCTTGTGTACCGCCTCCGCAAACACAACATACTTCATTGGCAGATCGAGCTGGGGTATTACTATCCCCTTCAATCCATACAATGGACATCCAGGCTCATCCCACTCCTCTTACCACCAACAGCTATAACCATCGTCCAATCCATAAAAATCATTATCCACTCGTACATCTTGCCATCCATATAAATCTTGACAATATTCCGAGCAATAACAGCACGACTCTCGAGGATCAGACACGTTATCCATAATCAAAAATTGGCCGTGTGTGTTCGCACAGCCTGGCTCGTCGTTCTTCTCAAACCAATCGCATGAAATGGTTTCATTGGCAACGATCGCTGTGCATTCGGCATCGTTTCTGCATTCTTTATCAGTCGTGTTGTAGCATGTACCAGTGCATTCGCCGGCACCGCAGTAACAACATGCATTATTGCCTGTGATCCCATCGTCGTTGGGCCACCAATCACCAGGCCTATTTATTTGAGGAAATCCGGCTCTTCTGAGGAAATAATTCCTCATCCACAAATTAAAAAATTCCTCAAATACGAGCAATCACCAATGTATGGACAACCGGTAATATCATTTGCCTCATACCAATCACATCCTAATCCATCAATATCAGCCCATCCATTGTAATCACTACAATTCCCAATCCAAATCCCAATCCACCACAACCATTCGACGCGTCACGATCAGCATTCACATATTCTAGCACGCTGTCACAATTTATTGGGCATTCGAAGTTCACAATACTAGACGGATCTTCAACGATGCGACTGCACACATCGCTTGGAAATACACCTGTCAACGACGTAGCCAAAAACACTGACTGATGAAAATGATATGAGATCAAACATGTTACCAACAATGCAGGCATTGAGGATTGGTAAAAGCAAATGTAGTTTTGAATCCTCACTTACCAAGTTTTGGAACGTCAGCTAAAACATTAGCAACATTCTCGGTAAAATTACAAAAACTTAAACTTAGTTCCGGAATTGTTCCAGTCAATGAGTTATGGCCAACTCGCTAAAATTGTTCTGTTTGGAATGTGGTTCGCATTTGGAAAGATACGCTGTACCAGAGTCGTAAGATCTACTTGTATCAAGGATTCGCAATGAAATGTCATTTCCGACTTCCGAGTAAGTTTCCACGTAAGTTTCTCTTTCCTACATGTAACTTGTTCTAGATTCTTATCATCGTATTCTATTTTTTTTGAATCTGTATGCTTTTATTTTGTTAACTTCTACTATTGTACCAGGTATAAATTACTTTGTAGTTACAACTCATCCTCTTCATCAGTTACAGGTTCGGAAGAGGAGTATAGGCCTGATATTTCCTCTTATCCGGATCATCCAGTTGCAGTAAGTATCTCTGTAACATCATAGATTCACCTTTGGACTTTGGAGATGTTTAATAAATTATAGTTCGAGGGATAAATTTATAGTTGAAATAGAACCTATCTAATTAACATCCAAGATAATGAATGTAGATCGCCGATATATATTATGTACTGCTTTATGGCGAGTCTGTACATTCGTCAGTAGTTTCAACAGAATTTCGAGAAAAACAAGAACGAATATCTCGCATCTAAACAAAAAAGTAAGAGAGGCATGTGATTTCTCGTACGTATGTGTGGTTGTTGTGGTGATGCGAGTCTTGGCTGCAGACACAAGATCGCGGCTACCTCCTCCAACCTCGAAAAGAACAGTCAGAAGAGTTCCATTTGGAACACTTACTGACTTCTTGTAAATAATTTAAATTTCTTTACAAGATGCCGACTGTTCTGGATGAAAAATATTTAAAAAGGACTAATAAGAAAAGAACATAACCGAACTATTCCTTCAGCAGAATTAAGAGATTACAGATCGTTTTGAAAAAGAGCTACAACAGAAAAATATCCCGGATACTTCTTTCGGTAAGGGTGTAGGGGGGTCATCGCGTACGAGGTTAGTAAACTCATCGTTTTTTATTTCAATAACGAAATCGAAGATCATACTCCACATTACACAGTCCGTAAATTAATGTAGGGACTGACTTTCCTGACAGCATAAAAGTTTTCGACAGAGAATTATGAATGTCTCTATTTAAAAAAAATGAAATTTGACGCAACGTTCACATGAAGATCGAAATATATAAATTGTACTATATTGACCTTGGGAACATCGTGGCGCAACCAAAAATGATAAACGTATGAAAAAATAAAAATTTGGCAGTAAGAATAATAGTGCCCGATGTAAGTTTGACATGAATTAATCACCGAACTAGATTCTCATTGATTATTTGGATCAGTAAGCAAAAAACGTTTTCTGTTGAATTACTGCCTTAACAACTTTTGAGAACTTCGTCGACTGCCAATCTTTCGATTTGCAGATTTTCCAGAATTTGTCGTTATCATAGAATCTTCGTTTGCCTTTATATTTTTCTCCCGCATCCTTGCTTCTGTTCGCTGTTGTAGCTCACTTAAAGTCAAAGGTTTGATCGCGGCTTCATTCTCATCGATACTATCTTCATCACTTGAGTAATCATTGATTTTTGGTAGATTGACAGATATAACTTCTTTTTGTATTGATACGGTAGGTCCAGCTCCAAGCAAGTTCGTTGTGGAGGATAAACAAGAATCATCCATTGTTTCATTTATTCGTTTACTTGATGTAATTTGATGAAATCTAGCGAGAATTCCGTTTGATTTTTCTTCGATAACGCCAAGATGATAAAGTAAGTTTGCAACAGTTGGTTGAGACTCATTAACGTCTTCCTTGTATTTGAACTTCACAAGTATGTTCTGGAATACAGATGTCAGTGCTGTATATGCAAGCAATTTCGCCTTCTAATTACTTACTCTAATTGAATTTTTCATATTTTCGAGTGATTCTGCAAGCGCTGAACACGTTTTCTTATGATTATCTTTTTGATTTTCAGAAGCTCTTATCTTTTCATCAATCTCTTGAAGCATTCGTTCATGAACTTCGTCGGAATGCCCTGCCTCACACTTTTGTGCTTCTTGCTCTGCTTGTAGTGCACATACCTGTTCTTCTATTCGTTCGATCTCGTTTGCTTGTTCGTTGGCATAACTAAATAAAGAAAAATTTTGTTCCTCGTTTTCAATAAATGCTTCAACCAGCTCATCAACATCAGTCATACCAGTGGCAGCAGCTATTTTTCTAAAGGCTTGTTCAAAGTTTTGAAGTTTTTCAGTGCTGAGGTGAAGATGCTCTCTTTTATATATACTTTGGTCAGGCTTAGATTTTTTTCGTGTGGTAGCCTTTGACGATTCTGTTGTTCGCATTTGATCATGATCATTCGCCTGACGAAGTGTCATTTCACGTAAATTTTCTTCCAGTATTCTTCCCAGTTCAACAACTTGATCCTCAAACGCTTCACGCTCTCGTTTATTCATTCCTCTGATCGATTCTATTTCGGACTGAGCTTTATCTCTATGTTCGTAAGATATATTCGATAGCTCAATTACATTAGCCATTTCTCTTGTTTTCTCAAGAAGTTCCTAGATATTTTATTAAATTTTGATAGAAATATGGAATGGTTACAAATAGAAGAATTTTCTAACCTCACCTTCTCAAGTTTTTTGTGAACGCTATCAAAATTTAATCTCTCTCCACGAAGATCGTCAATAACCTGTCGTATGGATCGGTTTGTTGCGACGCTCTTATTATACTTGACTAATGCCTGTTCTAAACGATTTTCTAATATTCGAACTTGTTTCTCGATAAGTCGTCTATTCTCGCGCTCGGCATTCACACCTCCCATTATCTGCCTTTGTTTCCATATTTGATTCTTTAGGTCTTCAATTAGCTCTTCACAGTGCCTTGTTCGATTTTTCTCAATCTCGATCTTCGTCGAGTATTTATCCATTTCGGTGTGAATGCGATGTATTGCTTTTCGCTCAAAATTAGCTACAGGAGCGGGTGTGCATCGTAGTGCCTCCTTTGCTTTCATAGTGGCAATATCAGTCTTAAGTGATTCATTTTCAGCTCGCAATTTATTTAAGCTTTGCTGCTGTCTCTTCAGTACTATATTGCTCTCATCCTGAAACGCCTTTCGATTGAGTTCCATGTTTCGATACTCTCTTTGGAGTATATCGAGAGTTTCCTTATGGTCCATACTTCCTCCTACTTCAGTCTTCATAATTTTTATCGAAAGGTTTTTTTATGTCCTTATGTCTTTAATGGTTACTCGTTTTGGTTACTTTTGTATCTTGCCAGTCTTAGAAATTTTTTCTTCATTAAAATTGAAGACGTGATTAACTTTAACCGTAATAATTGTGAATGTGATCATCAATTTCCAAAAACTTTCATTTTAGGAGCTTTTGCACGATATACTACCGGTAGTACGTGTGCTGGTACTTAATTTCATAAATATATGCCTCAAAATATTTGGTGCAGTTTCTTCTATTTGATTCAATCTAAAATATTTGTAAGCAAAATCATTCCTCTTCTATCAAGTTGCGTTGGGATGGGTATAACACTTTGGATTATTGCAATAAAGTAAGGAAGTCTTGGTTCAAGAATTGGGAAAATGTTTCGATCGTATAACATTTGTTACTACTTCTCTTCTGATGGAAAAACATAAATTAATGGAAAAAGCGAAGTAATAACGTGATTATACATGTATTGAAAGGATTTTATGCCACTTCAAGAAAGAAAAGAAACCGCTTAGTTCGACATGAATTAGAGAATACTTATTCATACCTTCCTTGAAATCCAAAAAAGCCTGATTCAACTTGCATAACTTTTAAATTCAAACTTATCCCCGGCATGCTTGTTTGAAGTAACGATTTTTCATTGACTGCTACTTTTGTGACAACAAGTAAAGATGCAGAGTAGAACTGTATAACTTGCAATTGGCATTGCAGTCAAAAGAAAAAAGATTCAAGCAGAATTCTCGTAGCTGCGAGCTTACTTCAACATGTGAAATCACATGATTGCATTTCACCATCATCACCAATAACGAATTCCAAAATTCTTCCTTCTCCAATAGTTCATCGCGATAGCTCTTCATTGAATTGAACAACCAAAACAATATACATTCAAGTATATTAACCGTCCATGAATTATCAGCACTACCACAATCATCGTCAGTATCGCAACCAATATTAGTAATACTTGAACTGAAGAGGAAATGTTGTCGAGACACTAGCTCCATGACACTTATACAAACAGATGCATCACGTTCCGATTCCAATGGTAGCAATGCCATTACACGCAATACATCTATACTATTATCTGTTTTCAAATTATCATCATGAAAATCCTCGTTCACAAGCCTCAACAAATGTCGAACACTAACAGAGTAACGACTCAAACAACAGCATACATATGAAGACGATCGACAAAATTCATACAATGATCGAACAGCTTTCAAATACAAATTCATACAACTACATACGCTATCATCATCATTAACAATAAAGACGAGAAGTTCCATCGCTGATTGCACCATCGCTTCATCGCTCACGTGCGAGATAGCAATGCAAGCCAGTGCCCGAAACTCTTTCATTAAATCTGACATATTACTCTGGAAGTCTTTCTTATTCGTCTGACATAGCGACGGCGACAACAACAAAGGCCACACGCTTCGACACCAAGCAATCAATCCCAAATGATCCAACAAATGCACACGAGCGTGTTCTAAATCATTTAGCCATCGCTGCAACACTTTTAGTAAAAGAGACAAAGTACCAAAAGTAAAAGGCGAAGAATATGATAACGTATGTAAACCATCTACAAACGATGACAACAAAAGCTCTGGTACGTGACCATTACAACATAATTTATAACAACGTATATCATTGACGCACAATAGCAATTCCAATGCGAACATTCGCTCAGAGGCATTCGCGTCACCTTCGTCTTTTGTAACATCCAAGCTGTAAAAGAACGACATGAAAGCGGGAAGTTTGTTACTACTTTCATTATGAATTAACAACGACGAAGAAGATTTTAGGAAATAAGCATTCAACGATGGGTAAAGCACGTGTAATGGTTTCATTAATATCAGTGACGCACGAGAGAGAAAACTTGAGACATAACATGACAAGACTGGTGTGATGTACTGAGAAGCTGACGACGTGGACACAGTAGCAAACTTACGACGCTTGTAAATGTACCCACGTTGAACAGAGTCAATCAGCATGGATAATTGCGCCACAAAGCGGCTTTCTGATGATGAATCTGAGATACATCGAAACATACGTCTGATCAATGCCAAAGTTCCCACAGCGAGACGACGTAAGGAAGACATATTGCTACTCAAAGTGTGTAAAATCAACGCCAATCCCCCCTTATGGATAAGACCCATGGCGAATGTAAATGTTTGTGGGTTATTGTTACCATTATCCTTCTTCTGAATGAAGTTGGAATGGGACCGATAAAATGCCGAGTACAGGATCGGTACTATGGCATGTAAATCGTACACTTCATTTGTATTGACATTAGTATCATTCACATTAGAAATGATGGTTGCCTTCACACGATTTAATGATAGGAGTGAGGATATCCAACCTTCATCACACAATAACGATGTGTCACATTTGTCGGTAAGAACAAGGTTACCACGGGAAAGTAGTTGATACAAATTTTGATCCTTGAGGGATGTACTGCCACGATAACTTCGTAGTATACATTCGGAAGAAAGCAGATAAATATTCCTTTGGGCATTGCCGAAATAACTGATGACAGAAGTTGATAGACACAATAACAGCTGCGACAATGCTTCTCCTTCGTTGGTATATTTGGATGAAGATAATATCGTTTCAAGTGATGGATGAAGAACAATGAATTTAAGAACTTGTTGTTTCACAATCATCTTATCATCATCATCATCATCATCCTTAATAATAGGATTTTTCGAGAGCAACGTACTGACACATCGCAATGCATCTGAACAAGAGAACAACTTCTCTCCACCATCTACTTCAACAGTCTTCATTCCGTATCGAAGAAGTGCCGTTATCATGGAACCATTCCAATTTTTGATCAATCCCAATTTTATCTGTTTATTTAAAATGGGAAAATGAACTTTTTTTAAATTCACATTTTCATATGAAATGACGCTTTCCAATACACGGCGTAGCGGTTGACACTTCTCGTCGTGAAAAGACAATTTGTAGAGGACATCAAATATCGTCATTCCCACTGCTGTTATTACTCTCTCTTCTTTAGTAGCAGCCATACAAACGTGATTCATCAATTGACAATTTGCAACAATGTAATGAAGTAATAATGTACGGTCTTGTGAGGAATAGTAACGGCAATCCCAAAGCAACTTCTGAAGCAAAAATAAATCTAGATCAATCCGTTGCTGCTGTTCAGATATTAACAAGCGTATGATCTTTGGCCCGTACATCATTGAATTGCGCACCAGAAAACCTCGTAAAATTTTGTAATGACATTTAAGTAGTAGCCATTGGAGGGTACTTATACAATTGCTGTTTATAGGTTCGTTGTTGTTGTCCAGGAGTAGACATAGTATTTCTCCGTATGCATCCATATCCAGTGCTTGAAGAATCACGGAAGAATCCAACTCCATGTCATTATTTCTAAAATTCGAATTACCTTGTGTGCATTCCAGCTGATATTTCCAATCATGGAACAGGGCTTGAATGAGTAAAATGGGATGATTTTTGTTGAAATAAGGAAAGCGATAAGTGAAATATTGCAATCGACACAATCGTTTCCATTTTTTCGAATGTTTATCGTGTTGCGATAATAAGTACAAGGGTAGAGTCCGTGATGGTAGACATGCAATTCGAATAAGCTGCAGGGAATTCTCACATGCTTTTAACTCTTCGTTTCCTACCGAAGATTCATAATTGTCAAGTAGAATGGATAGTCCCATGGCATGTACAGGATAAAATCCATTAAATGTGGAATGAATTCGTATGATGTGTTGTAGATTATAGGTGGATGCCTGTTTGCATTATTTCAAAATTCGAAATGAAAACAGTGTGTGAATCAAGAACATATACACCCATCGCTTGAATGAATCAGATGAGAAACATACCTCATTGTGGCGTAGAATACAATCCAATGCCATTTCAATTTTTACAACATCAGCAGCTTCTCCTCCTACACTTCCCAAACAATGGAGGATCCTCCTCAAGCGTACATCATCATTTTCATTCCCTCCTACCGCTTTCCTTTTATGACACTGATAGTTGGTATCTTTTTCCTTAGAAGCCAATCCTAAGTGATACTGTTCCATACCATCACATACATTTCTTAGCAACTTAGCTTCTGTCGAATTCAAATCACGATTCGACTGTTCGTTTATATCTTCCAAAGCAGCATAGAATAACGGTGTGGCATAAGTTCGTTCTCTTCCTCCCCTAGCAGCAGCGAGGAGTAGTTCCATTCCACGCCGATGTGCTGTTCGATACCACTTCATCCACGACGAGATATCTTCAGATGTCATGTAGTTTAGCCAAAGATCACATTCTCGGGATACGCATTGATGGTGTTCATACGACAACGATGAAGTTTTTGAGGAGGATTCGATTTCCGTACTGTAGAATGTGCGTCGAAGGACATGAATAATGAAAGTACGGCATTGATCGTAAATTAAAGTTGAGGTGGTAGTTGTAAGTATGGAAAGGAGCGATGGTAAATGCTTGACGGAATCAAAGGAAGTTAGAGCAGTTGTTGTATCGGACTTAGAATCCAAGCCAGAAGACTATAAATAAAACAGAAAAACGATGAGGCACAGAATTTCAAAATAGATGTAAGCTGGAATTCCATAGAAATGATCGTCGTACCGGACTGAAATAAACGTTTGTTATGACATCAAATGCGGTCACTAAAATGCCTTCCTTGTCACTGTCATTCGTCCCATTGATCCATTTGTACCAATCAAATTTGACCCCACGAACAAAACAAGGGATCTGAAGGATATAATCATTTATCACTAATAATACCAAACGTTGTAATGCAACACTGTGTTTGCCTCTCAATGCTAACAATGCTTGTACATCTGGCATACGTCGCTGTAATACTTTAGATGTATCAGTTTTGCCAACATGCCTAAAAATGACACGTAAAAGTAGTAGGGTTTGATGCACTACAAATCCATTTTGGTGCTGAAGTGCTTTGGTAAGGAGTGATTTAGTGAGGCTCGCTGGCAATAATACTTTAGCGCGAGAAGGTGGAAGGCGTTGGAGTATGCCACGGAGGTATAACAATTCAGCCAAACTTTCTACGGTATCCGTTACGCTTATGGGAAAACTCATTATTGCAAAAAGTGCATCCTGCATACCAATGCGGTTCGTACAGCATTGGACAGTTCCTTCGATTGCCAGCGCCATTTCAGTCGGTGTAATGCTCTGTAGTAATATTTTCGCCATCTGTGCACTACTACCGAAACTGGTGCGGATGAGAATATGATAGAGGATGCGACGTGCAGGAACGGTACAGACCGGTGTTTCATCGTCAAAATCATCCTTGCAAGAGAGGATAAAGTCCAGCGAGGCAGCTGGTGCACGTTTAGAAAATCGTGAAAGTCTTTCCAATGATTCGTGACTAAATAATTCGTTCTGGGAACAGAAACGGAAAAAAGATGAGTTTTCCAGAGGATGCGACAGGTTTGGATTAGAAGTAGAACGATGCGTACCAATTCGCGTTGTTGTAACAACCCACCAAATGCTAAGTTCCTCACTGCATGAAGAAATGAGTCAAGTGTTGTCATATATGGAGGATGCGGCTGTTTCTTCAATCCTAAGCGCAGCACCGCACGTAGGATTTCGTAAAACATTCCATGATAATATCGTTTGCGTCCGGCCTCATCAGCAGCATGTAACAGCTTTATGGCAAGTTGTAACGCCACTACAGCCTTGTCATTTACCACCTTAATGCTATTATCTTTACCATCATTTTTACTTTTGGATGCCTTCCACCAACTAGAAACTACACCATATTCCAACTCCACAACCAAGACGGGATTTTGCGGCCACTGCACAGCACAAACACCAATTAATTTTAACACATACTCAAACAGCAGCATATGAACTCCCTTATCCCTCACTGTTTCCTGCACAAAAGCAGTATACTCTCCTATTCTTTCTCGACTTTCTTCACACCTCGCAAGGGCACACAAAGCAGCTACCACAGCAACTTTCATCCCAACCACATGCTCCTTACTAGCACACAATTTACACAAATACTGCACATTCGAATACGAAAACTCCGATGCATTGGGAGATACATCTAAATACGCCTTAAGCAAGCCACTGGGCCACTCTCCTTCTATTAACGTGCCAACACTCCCACGAGCCACACTCGTTCCTACAAACGGAACATTATAGGATGCCCTATCTTCCATCCATTTATAAAAATTCTTTTGAGGAGAATTTGTTATGTTTGTTGTTAACTGAGACCACATTTGGTCCGCACGATGGTCCGTTGTCGGTAAAGGAAGATTGTGGGCTTTGGCATATTCGAAATGCAATGTGTTGGTAAATTTACGAAGGGTATGAAATGCCACTTCGGCATCGGAACCGTTGAGATGGGTACAGAATTCGTTGGCACCGAGTGGTGGCTGTGGTTGTGGGAGTGTCATGCCTTTTATAGAATTTGTGTTGGGTGTTTTTGGTGCATTGTTTTGGTGTAGAAAATGAAAATGTGATGATGGATGCAACTGTTTTTTTTTCTTTTTTTCTTTTTTTCTTTTTGTATGTGCGTTTTTGTGTTGGATGTGAAAGTTTGTGGCGATTTTTGCGTTTGGTGGCTGTGAGGGGAAAGAAATGGATAAACTTCGCTGTACTCAGCGGAATTAACTAGTAAAATAGCTGTGGCGGCTTTAAAATGGCCAAAGTATATTCATTGAGATGGGGGATTCCATACCCGGTATATTCATTGCACAGAGTACACTGTACATGTACTTCGAAGTACATTTGTTATATTATATATGTAGCACACACATATATATATTTATATAGGTGGGTTCAAATTCGAGTTTCGACACGATACACGATAGATTCGTGATAAGATTAGGTGTTTACTATCACATGTCTTTAGTCCATCCCGTATCCGAAGGGAACCTATGATTAATCCTGGTCCAATGCGTGTCGTGCTAACGGTACCAAAACGCAAGTGCCAAGTACTTCCTCTTCATCCGAATCTCTAAATGCTGATCGCGGTGATCTATTGATTCACGGCTTTGGGGAGTGATCTTATTCCTATAAGGTTTAAGATGAAAACTTCTACTAATACAGGTCTCGCCATGTTCATGTCGGGAAATTTATCGACAAGGTAAAGAACTTGTCGAGCGGGTATTGATTACAAGTTTGTAAGAGAATTTGAGGAAGAAATTGTTTTGAAGAGTGATTTTGTAAAGGCAGCTACTAATTTTGTAAAGGCAGCTACTAATTCGTCAACTCCCCCCCCCCCTTTATTATTAGTGGACACTTCAAGTAAACAGTTTTTGATTTTGATAATTCGGCTGTTGGAAGACCTTTCCTTCAAAAATAACAAAGTTAATAATAAAAGCCTAAATGAAAGCATTTAGCAATTTTAGAAAAGAAATAATTATCAATAAGATCAATAACAGAACACATCTTACCTTAGCGAGTTCATTCAACATTACTCAAACATTAATCTTAAACCCTGAATACAACTCTAACACGATGGCAAGCTTGTAGCTATGTGAATAAAATATCTTCGATCATCCCCAACAGTTAACAGGAGCTTGAGTATATCTATTTTTGTCACAGCCCATTTTTTGAAGAATCACACGTCTCCTAGAGTGATTTTCTAGAGATATGCGTATATTTCAAAGATTAACGCTTTGTTTTGGCGGCTGCTAAAACAATATTAGAATTCTTTTTCATATCATCATGTGCAAATAGCAACGCCCTGCCATTTTGCTTTACGGCTGCTAACACAATATCAAAGATATTTTTCATATCATTATATGCATAGCACAACGCACTTCCATTTTGTTTCACGGCTGACAAAACTATGTTATAGTTGTTTTTCATATCATCATATGCATAATCCAGCGCAGTGCCATCTTGTTCGACAGCTGCCAAGACAATATCATAGTCCTTTTTCATCTTATCATGTGCATATTGCAACGCCCACCCATTTTGTTTCACGGCTGCTAAGACAACATCATAGTCCCTTTTTATATCAGCATGTGCATATTCCAATGCTAATCCATTTTGATTGACGGCTGATAAGACAATATCATAGTTGTTTTTCATATCGTCATGTGCATAATGTAAGGCACTGCTATTTTCTTTCACAGCTGCCAGAACAAGATAATATCTGTTTTTTATATCATCATGTGCATATTCCAACGCCAATCCATCTTGTTTGACGGCTGTCAAAACAATCGTGTAGTTGTTTTTCATATCGTCATGTGCAAAACTAAGTGCATCGCCATTTTGTTTGACGGCTGCCATAACAACATCCTGTTTGCTTTTCATATCATCATGTGCAAATAGCAACGCTAACCCATTTTGTTTGACGGCTGTCAAGACAAGATCAACGTTGTTTTTCATAACCTCATTTGCATATTCCAACGCCAAACCATTTTGTGTCACTGCTGATAAGACAATATTATAGTTGCTTTTCATATCATCATTTGCATATTCTAACGCCAAGCCATTTTGATTCACAGCTTCATCGACAATCTTTTCGTTCTTTTTCATATCATCATGTACAAATAACAACGCCCGGCCATCTCGTTTGACAGCTGACTCGACTATATCAACTTTTCTCTTCACATCTTCATGTGCAAATTGAAGTGCATCGAACTTTTGTTTGATAGCTGCCTCGACAATATCAACATTATTTTTCATATCATCATGCGCATAACACAACACACTACCGTTTTGATTGACAGCTGCCAAAACAATATTAAAATTATTTTTCATATCATCTTCTGCAAATTGTAACGCACTTCCGTTTTGTTTGACAGCTGCCAAAACAATATCAAAATTATTCTTCATATCATCATCTGCAAATCGCATCGCCATGCCATTTTGTTTCACGGCTGCTAAGACAATATCAAAATTATTTCTCATGTCATCGCCTGCAGACTCCAGCGCATTGCCATATTGCTTGACTTTTTCGAGTGTTTCGTTGTACAATAATTCAAAATTCGCATTCCCAGCATTCGGGGTAGCAGTTTTTGATTCTGCAGAGACGGAAGTAGAAGCCATATTGGTATACACTTCGAAGTATATATTTGTCTTTATAAATTCGCTAGTTTATTTGAAAGGACCTTAGGAACCAAATGAAGCACTTCGGTCTCAGAGTGAATCACAATCAAAAGACAAAAGAATGTTTCTGGGTTTGTAAAGGATAGGTTCGGACAGAGAAGGATATTTTGCGATCCGTAGACTTCTACAGCATACAAATTCTTCAATAAGCCTCTATTAGTCATTTCAATACCATATCTTTGTAGCAAATTTCACGAGGATTCTAACGGTATATAATTTTCTATGAATTAAAAACTACCACTCAGGCCGGCCCAATGTTTTTATTAAAGAGCACTATAAGATGGTAAAAAGTACAAGCTTAGATTATGACAATGTATTGCGGGTTTGATTATGATACACATGTTATTACACATGGAATCTGTGTGTGATGCATATGTTATTCCACGTTGAAGAATATGGCGAATAATAGTGTTTACGAAAACGAAAACGAAACACGCGTTTCGTTATCGTAAAACACATTGGGCCGGTAAAAACACATTTTCCGAAAACGAAACTGACACCTCAGGCCGGCCCGATGTGTTTACGAAAACGAAAACGAAACGAAAACGAAAACGAAACACACGTTTCGTTTTCGTAAAACACATTGGGCCGGTATCAGCAGGTCAGATGTACATAAAATCGCCCGTGGCTAAAAAAAATCCACCACAGCATAAGAATAACTTCACCACCGATTATCTCCTCACTGTCGAGGTCTTTTCTTAATCACCCACCACATATCGATCGACATATCATTTTTGGTGATTCTCGTGTTCTTGATTTATCAGATGAGCCCTAATTTGCCCCTCTAGCCCGGAGCAAAAGACAACGTACCTGTTGTTCACGGAGTCTTCGCAATTTCATTATTTCGGGTAAGACGCTTGTAAATCTTTCAAATTTCAACGAA
>Ga0115008_10002544_pt1 | contig 15112 bp, 11 predicted proteins | sample FraStrMetagenome_FD_87164 | JGI IMG/M metagenome (GOLD analysis project Ga0115008, IMG submission 87164) | Marine eukaryotic phytoplankton communities from Arctic Ocean - Fram Strait ARC3M Metagenome | ecosystem: Environmental > Aquatic > Marine > Oceanic | place: Fram Strait | collected...
AATCAATCTTGGTCTTTCAGCAGAGTATCATGGTTCACGTGTCACCGTCGACGTGTCGCACTTGATGATCGATCTTGTTTGGAAATTCGCAAATGCAACTCCGCCAGGAAACCCGTCCCAACACAGGATTGCAGAATGACCTCTTCCGTATTTCGCGAAGATCTGACTTGCCGAAGTGGGGATTTTCTGTTTCATAGAGTCTGGGAAGACAGATTTTGCTTTAAGTTGAGTGATAAAGATTAACGACAACAAAATTAAGTGACTATGGATGTTGGGGTTAGAAACATCAATGTCTCCCAGTGTAAACGTAGTCTTTTACGTTTATATCACTAACGGCAGTATGACTAAATACTACCTACATGTTCTTGTATGTGGCATGTGGCAGTGACACACTGACACACTCCTCAAAATAAATGGCAACCTCTTACTGAAAGACTTGAATACACAATACTACCGGTAGATCAATTATGTTCTATTTCCTAGTCATACAATAATGCGATTGCAGAACTATGGAACCTCAACTAATAAAATGCCTATTTGGGTCGCTGGCAGTACTGTTTACGTCCAAACTTGGGTTTAATCTCGATCAAAGTAGCATCCGTAAAAGTTTATCATTCAATCATCGCCATCTTGTCAAGTTTGTGACATCGTCACGTCCGTCAGCATGCCGAGCTCAATTTGACACAAATGCTTTGGAGATTGGTAAAGCTAAGGGAAATTATATTGTTGAACAATGGGTTGTCCCCGAAGATGGGTTACCGGCTATAAATTCTAATCTAATTGACGAACAACAACGACGGGGGATTTTGGAAGAAGAGAAGAATTGCACGTTATCTGTGGCACTGATGACGCTTGATCCGATACAATTTCCTACACGCACGAGTGCAAGGAAGATCTTACGCAAAGGTTCTATTTTAATATCTCGCACGGGTTCGTTCAATAGCACAGATTCCTCGTTTCGCGAGGTTTCAGAGGATGTAGTTGAATCATCATCATCAGATGATGGTGACAGTGACGAAGCATCCAATGCTGGTAATTTCATCAGGATCCCAGCAGTTGAAGCAATAACGGGTAGAGTTGGTGATAGAGTATTTCCAGGAGGTATTATTTATCTGTTCCCATATCATTGGAGAGTGCCAGGCAATACACTCATGATTTCTAATTCTCGCTTGTGTAGATGTGCTTTCGAAACAGATAAGAATGGCAAATTTTCATTACCCAAAAGAAAAAGGACCATCATTTGATTTACCGGTAGTATATGAAGATGATCACCTCGCCATAGGTATGTTTGAAAAATTCCTATCAAGTCAACTAGTAAAAGTGACGTGAATCGTTACTATCGCTTATATCCATCTGCGTTCCATTTTTTAGTGAACAAGCCTGCGGGCGTTCCAGTCTTCACTCACAAAGGAGGGTATGGTGACTTTACAGTTCGTGCAGCGTTGCCACGCGTTTTAGCCGAACCTCAAGAAGGTACTGCTAAGGGATTACGTCGACCTCACCCCGCACATCGAATAGATAGACCTACTTCCGGCTTGTTAATTTGTGCTAAGACACAACCTGCGCTGGCAGGTCTAGCTGACCAATTCAAAAATCGTAAAATTGAAAAATCATATGTCGCACTTTTAAACGGGGTACCATCGGAGTATAGAGAAATTAGCAAAAACTTGAAACCGAAAGAATCGCTTGATCTTGTTGATGAGAAGTGGCACATCATTAACTTCCCGATCGAAGAAAAGGAAGCATTATCGAAATGGAAGGTAACAAAGATCTGTCATTCCCCCTTCGCGAAAGATGAAACTCTTACTTTAGTTGAGGTTCAGCCAAAAACGGGTAGGAAGCACCAAATTCGCAGGCACATGGTATGTCTGCCTATGATGATTATTACTTATTGCTATGCCTACTAAACGTTACTGTGTATCAGGCTTGGGTGTTAGATTGCCCTCTTGTGGGTGACGGTAAGTATGACGATGGCTCCGGATATTCAAGATTGTTTCGCGAATATGGTTTATTTTTGTGTGCAGAACAAGTAAAATTTGAACATCCATTTTACAATTCAGAATATGGAAGGGAAGAATGGTTGTCAAGAAGATTAGAACCTTACAGCGATTGCATCCGTGAATATAAATTCGAAGATGGGTATACAGTAATGATCGAGGCGTCAGTTGGTGTCCGTCCAGCCATGTACAATAAATTCTTAGAGGGGGCTTACGATGACGATATAATATCGAGAAAAAATGAGGTGATCAAGCAAATGTCATAGTTCCTTTCCATGTCTTTGTAATGGTTCTCGAGACGTTGAGACATTTTCTACCTTTTTTGATTGTAATCTTTTACCGAAAAGGTTTTGCCTTTCGTACGCGCCATTACATGTGTACGAGTAATGTATGTTTGTGGATTCAAAATCACGATCCATTTAGCTTTTGACTCACCATGCTGGCGAAGTACCGCATGTACTTTTGAACGTAAAAGACACGAATGCAAAAGGGGACTCATAGTTCCCGTACACGTCGTTCATGTCTTTTCTCCACGCACTCCTACTCCTACACTGCAAAAACTGCACCACCAAAAACTGTTTTCCACCACGATTCCTTCCATCTCTTCTTTCTTCTTTCCATCAACCCAGACAATGTTTCCATTCATCTTCATCTCCTCTTTTCTATCCATCCACCAACTATAATTCACGTTTTGATATCACCTGTATCTAGCTAATCGATTATTTCAAGGATTACATACATATTGCAATCGCGGTGTCATTCGTTGAGAGGAGGTTATGGATATGAACAATCATCATCATCCAATTCATACTTGTATCATCCTCCTACTCCTACTACCGTCGTTTTATTCCTCATCATTATCTTCTTCTATTTCTTCTTCTTTTCCTTACTCTTACGATAAGCATGAACATGATATTAGCAGCAGCAGCAGCAGCAGCACTACAAGCAACCACGGAAGGATAACTACTACTACTACTACTACTGCTGCCAACGAACATAGAAGCTCTACAGAAGTGACATGTCCTAACTTAGTTTGGTCCGATGAATTTAATGGCAATGCCTTAGACACGAATCGATGGCGATATCGACATGGAGATGGATGTCAGTATGGCTGGTGGATGTGTGGATGGGGGAATAAGGAGTTGGAGTATTATACTACGGATAGTGTGGTTGTATCAGATGGGATTCTGAGTATTAATGTGGCACAGAGTTATTGGGAAGATGGAAATGTGAGATTTACTTCGGGGAGAATTGAAAGTCGTAATGAGGTGTTTCCCCTTCCTATTTATGGGAGGTTTGAGGCGAGGATGAAGATTCCCTTTGATGATGGGATATGGCCAGCTTTATGGATGTTGCCGGTAAACAATACGTATGGTCCGTGGCCGCGAAGTGGGGAGTTGGATATTATGGAAAATATTGGGTATAAACCAAAGACAATGTCAAGCTGTGTTCATTGGGGAAATGGCCTGGGTAAGAAGCATATTTATGACGATAAGTCCTTTGTATTGTCGGATGGGACTCTATTGAATGAAACGTTTCACGTGTTTGCCATGGAGAAAGAGGAAAACTTGGTGCGCTTTATGGTGGACGATGCGGTGTTCTTTACTCGGACGATTGATGACTTGAAGGAGAATAATGTATGGCCTTTTAATCAAGAGTTTCGTTTTATTGTCAACATTGCAATTGGTCATCCTATTACTCCCAAATTGAATGATTTTCCTACTAGCATGCAAGTGGATTACGTCCGTGTTTATGATCGACCAACTCCATCCATGACTGGAATACGATCATTGAATCTTTTTTCGAAAAGATATGCAGTGTTCAAAATATTGAATGCCCCTGAGGATTCCAAATTTGTATGGGAAGTTTCAGATGGGGCACAAATTACTTCTTCACCTGATGGAAGTGAGATTGAAGTTAACTTCGGTTTGAAATCATTTGGAGCTTTATCCGTTTCATGCAGAGTTGAAAGTTTGTGCGGCTCGAAAACAATTCGCAATCACGTGCATATAAATGCGCTTGGGGAACTTTTGATTGTCGTAATGCTTGCAGTGTTGGTATATGTAGCCTTTCTTCCTTTTTTTGTTGCCAAAAGGTCGCGATTAAAGAGAAGCAAGGATTCATCGTCCAAGCTGGCAAACAATTTACACTGCGTAGAATTCAAGGAAAGAAGACCGTTATTAGAGAGTACTAGAAGTTTTCGTAAAAACAGACTATGATTATATCATGAGAAAGTATTTTGATAAGCAGAAAACAGGAATCATACACGTTTCGATCGCTTTGATAATGCCTATCAATGCGTAAATAGACAACGTGAGAATTTGAGAAAAATCTTGCGGGCAGAATTTCGAAGAATCTACTTTCATAATGGTATCGTGCTTAAATGTTGCCAAATGATAAAAAGCATACCATATCGAAATCGAGATAACTTTTGTGATATGGCCAAATCGAAATATATATGTATATACATATGGAATGTGATGTTTGAGGTCATGTGCTTATTGCCTACTTTGCGAATTTTTTCGTGGAATCAAATATATGAATTCTTATTGACCGGACAAGATGAAGGATGATATCCTCTTCGCATACACATCGTCATAAAATTTTATGATAAATTTCGCACCCCTAGCGAGCGCACGAGCGTACGTGAATTATGAAAAGAAGTTAATCCATTGAGGTAGTTCTTGATATCATGATATCATGTCTTTGATGGTTTGATAAAGCCTGAAGATTTCTAGGTTATTTGAGTGTTCCAATGGATATCACAACTAAGTATCACTCCTTCAAGCTACGCACGCACCTTGCCTGCTCAACTAACATACTACATTGATTCTCTGATGGCACATGTTGTAATGAAGTAATAGTGACAAGTTACAAAATGCTTAAGATCATGCTAGATAAGTATTTGATACTTCGAGGTATATAAGAAGCAGCGCCAATAGATTACAAACTGAGATTATAATCAGTTATGTAGGAAGGCCTTCTCTCCCCCAAGTAAAAGTTTTTGAGGGACGTCAGACTTTTCTTCAACGTTCATCGGTGCACTTGCCCTTTTGAGAAGCTTGAACAATCCTGTTCCCATCGGAATGGGTACCCCCATAATAATGCATTCACTAACACCAACAATGGAATCTGTTTTACCACGTACTGCTGCATCAAAAAGGTGATCAGTTGGTTTCTCAAAAGACGCTAACATAAGTACACTCTCACGCATTTTTGCGACACCAAAGCGTGTAATCCCAAGAACCCCCCCTTTAAATGTCATGACATCAGATAAAAGTAGCAAATGGCGACTATCAATACCAATTCCATAAGCATTCATAATATAAAATATTTCCGTCGTAATTTGAGTTCGTGCTGCCTCCACCCCAAGTGTTGTGAGCACTTCAATTACATGATTTGTTGTAGTTTTACTGCCATCCACTCCAGGCGAACCCATGACTTCAGACAATCCGTAACCCTCAACCAATAAATGAAACGATTTCCCACCGTTTTCTCCTGCTTCTTCATTAATAACAGCGCGATTTACAGTATCTATTCCTTTCACGATAACATTTGGTAGTGAAGCTTTCAATTCTTGCATTGAAAAATATATTGAAGTAGCTTTGTTATTTCGTTTGTCTCCTATATTAGGAACGTATACACGTAGTCTTGACTTTGATCCCTTCTTAATTTTTACGTGATTTTCTGACAGTGCTCTTAGAACCGGGGCCCTTGACCTAGATTTCCCAGGCGGAGGATACAGAATATTATTGCGAACTGATATGTTGTCGATTTCTAATTTGAGTTGACTTATTGCATTCAAATCCAATTTAACAGCTAAGTATGACCTGTCCATCGAGTAAACCTCTTTTATCGATGAAGCTATCTCTCCTAATGTAGTCTTTTCTATACCTGCCTTCACTATTCTTGCAGCAACAGCATTATCATCTCTCACAAGTCGCGCAGTAATGATAGGTGTTGATATTTTCTTTGCAGCATTAATAATTTCTTTCACTCTGGGCACTCCAAGAGTAACATTCATTGATGACACACCAGCAAAATGAAAAGTTTTCAACGTCATCTGCGTTGCAGGTTCACCGATGCTCATAGCGCCAGTTGCACCGATTGCGTCACCCGGTTCAACAAAAGAGCGATTATATTTGGACAGAGATTTCGACAAAAATATTTCCAATTGCGTTTCTGTAAACCGGCAGCTATTCCAACACCGTTGATCTCTATCACTTTGTTCACCGCTATATTGGAGATCCGATAAAATCTTCTCTCGGGAGGCGACAACCCCTTGAAAGTATTCTAGAATCTCTCCATGAAACATACTGCCCAAAGGAAGTAAAGCTTGAAAGCGATCCTCATTTAACTTTTCTTTAACCAATTCGATAAGATTTGAAGTCTCTATCGTAGTTTCTCCACGACAAGGATAAATTTGGGAAACATTCAAATACATCCGATCAAAATCAACTGGTCGGTCGTTCGCTTCCATCATTTCTGGGTTCAAACTGTCATCGCCGTAAGTAAATTGAACTACTATATTTTCACTGTTTCGAACACTAGAATCATAACGCAAAGAAAGATCTTCTAAAGCTTTCATCAACCTTCTTGACATGTATCTATATAAAGGATGCAGACTTCGTTAATGCTACAAAAAGTAAAACAATATTCACCACCACCGAACTTACCCAGTTTCAGCTGTCTTTACTGCAGTGTCGACAAGACCTTCGCGGCCACCCATTGCATGAAAGAAAAATTCAGGAGGATTAAGTCCAGTATAAAAACTGTTTGCAACAAAACCTTTAGATGCTGGAGTTAAGCTATGATAAGGAAAGTGAGGAAGCGTTCGATCGACAAAACCATTTGCTATCCTCTGTCCACCAACAGCTTGTTGCCCAACACACGCAATCATCTGTGAAATATTCAGTGGTGATCCTTTTGATCCACATTCAGCCATAATTCGTGGGGCATTATGCCAGTGTAATGCTTTCATCGCGCGTTGTCCAGCGCTTTCACGAAGTTTTCCGAGAACACCATTCAGCATTTCTTCAAGACTTTGAAGGCTGTCACATCCCGGCCTGAGTGCAAGCGTACCTTCCTCGTATTTTCTAATATAATCAGCAGCTTCGTAAAACCCTTGTTCCAAAATAGAATGCTTGATTCGACTTAACTTTGTACTTGGGGTTACATCGTCTACCCCAATCGACAATCCTTTGTGCATTCCCATTACACGACTACATAAGCAGCTAAACTTATTCATAAATTCAGCTGCTTGTGCTGAACCGAGATCGCGTAACAACACATAAATCAAACCCTTTTTACTACCGTCACCAATTGTCTTCTTTGCAATATTTCCAGATATCAGCTCAGAATTCATGAAGCAAACGTAACCATCATTAAGGCAAAAGTGTTTACTTTTGGTATAATTTTTCTCTTTGCACTCGAAACTAATCGTTGTATTCTCCCCTAGTTTCCTACTGATTGAATTAACAATAACGGAAAATATCTGCTTGCCAGTCCACAGATATGCTGGCTTCAATATGGTAGGTTTTGGGATCTCGATGTGCTCTAGTGCGTGGCAAGTATACGCGAGAAACGAGCAAAACTCTTCTCTGTCGAAAAATTGATCCTTCTGAGTGAGCAAATATGAACACGTCAGGTAATCCTGAGACGCACTGATAAGTGGTTCACCATTTCGAGGTGTGACTAAATTGTTTACTGTCGACATCAGTAGATTTGCTTCACTGCGAGCCTCATATGTTTGAAGTAAATGAAGATTCATCTCATCCCCATCGAAATCAGCATTATAGGGAGCACACACTTGAATATTGAAGCGAAATGTTCTCCAAGGCATTATTTTTGCCTGGTGACACATAATACTTAATCTATGAAGGCTTGGCTGTCGATTAAATAAGACAAAGTCCCCATCTTGCATATGTCTCTCTACAATATCTCCAATCTAATGAAATACAACATAATTGACTTCAATGAAAGACTATTTATAAGTTATACAACTCAACTTACCTTCAAGGATAGAGCCATGCCATTTAAGTCGTCGGTGAACAATAAACTCTTTTTCAGATTACCTGCAACCTCAATCATGTTGGCTCCTGGGTGCTTATGTGGCCCATTACGAATAAGGTCACGAAGCTTATTTATGTTGTGTTTATTTACTCTTTATCATGAATTTGTCCACAAATGAGGTACTACTTTTCGCAGATTTTATTTCATAGCCGAATACTCACCTCTCCGGGAAGGTCATTATTTTTGCAACATGTACTGGAACGCCAACTTGGCTTATGGACAAATTTGGATCTGGCGAGATAACTGTCCTGGCGCTGAAATCAACACGTTTTCTATTGAAGACGGATGGGATGAGACTATAGTGCGCGAAAGAATGTATGCCAAATTTGTTTCAAACTTACCCTGATAGATTTCCTCTGAACCGACCTTGTTTACCTGTACAATGTATACAAAATATCAACTTGACGGTTAGGGCTTCCAAGGTCATAATGAAGTTAGTTGTATTATTTCGAAAATAAATTACCTTTCAAACGTTGGCATAGCCCTCGCATCGGTTTCATCCCCATTGGCTTTTGAACTCCAGGTATATCTGCATTGATGTACTTCGCTACCTCCACCTGCAAAATATCCCATGATTCGATTATAAGCCTTGTCGCAGCTCCTGTATTAACAAATATAAAGTATTGATTGATATCGTCTTTTCAGATCAAAGATACAGATGATTTGACCAACCTTTGGACAAGGCTAATTCTAGAGCCGCATTGACATTGATTATCTCTTGCAACTGCACTGTCAAATCGTCCTCATTTGACCCGCCTCCTTGGTCGACCGCTACGGAGGGTCTAATCGAGACTGGTGGCACTGAAACGGCTTCAACAATCATATTTTCGGGCCTTCCCAGCATTGGACGCATGCCTAGTAGCTCACAATCTTCGTCTGGTATCTTCCGAAATAGTTCAAGAACTCGGGTGGGCAATAAATCATCGACAAGATTGGGCTTAGGCGTAGCGGAACCCTTCAAACTCAGAGTGTAATGCAAATTTTCCATGAGATTATCCAAATCATCTTCTGCATGTCTCCCTTTATACTTCTCATGAATTAATTTGAGCGTTGGAACTCCAGCAATTTTCTTAACTGCTCCGTTCACAGCACCACAATGGGGACAAGTCTTCGCCTTCTTACACTTTTCATGCACTCCTTTAGAAAATAAAGTTTCCCGCTGCAAGTTATCCAAATAAGTACCCCTCATCTTATGCAAAATATTATCACGATCTGGCCCCACCATCAACAACACCCGGGAACACGACTTGCAAATGCATTGCATAAAAGCATAGATATGACGAAAATACCCGATATGAAACACTGGCAACACAAGGCGAACAAACCCAAAGTGCCCAGAACAATCCTGCAACGATAGCCCACAAGTCTGACATCGAGACACTTTATCGCTAATGCCCAATCTCGGATCTAAGGGTCCAGCAGGTGCTGGATTTCGAGAAGGCATCACAAAGAGCTGTCCATTGGATATTTGCAATTCACCCGTCCGAGAAATTTCTCGACATGTCATTGTACCGAACTGAATTTGATGGATTTGCTTTGGCCTATCGCCCATCTTAGAAACGAAGGATTTGACCTTCATATCCACCGGTGGCACCTTTCGATTGTTATACGAACTCATTTCATTATGTAAATTAATTTATAAATTTTATTCTTTTAAAATCTCTCGTCACGTTTTCAAGATACGTGTGATATTTATATGCATTTGATATTTGTTTTCCTGTAAACTTGTCCAGCCACTATGAGTTTCTCTGGAGTGATACTTTGATTTGCGATTGTATACGAGTAAGTTTATGTGATACCAACTCCCTATGTATTTGTTTGTGATGTAATGGAGAGAGTGGGCACGAAGGGTAGATGATGCTCTGTGTGGTGTGTGTGTGGGTATGCCCCATCGGTTGGTTGGTGGACGGCTGATGGCTACGGTCTATCTAGCTTCCAGTCGGATGTCTGAAATACATTGGGAGTGGAGAGTCTAGAGGGAGAATCATATTCGGATAGTATACCGGTATATCGAATTGTACCCTCTCACTCCGTTTCTTTTCTATATCATCCTATAGTTCTAGATTCTCATTATTGGATTGGGTTCTGGTCTAGAGAAATCTAACCTTCTTTCGATGAGAAGGTTGTATAATTTCAGCCAATGGGCATTCATCGACACTGGCAGACTGCGGAAAAACAGTCAGAGTAGAGTTGAAACTTGAAACCAAATCAAAGATAGTAAAGTAACCATGGGGTAATTTTATGATGACTACTGACCCATCATATCCATTACATCATATCCCATCACAATATACACTTGATTGCATAAATTAAACACGTGCTTGAAGTCTTTACGAACAGTCTAAACCTGTGTCCAGAAAGGACCATTCGCGATGCACATCGTTTCTTGGAATGTGGCGGGTCTGTCGACAACTTTGGCTCGCATCGATGCAGATTATGGTTGTGCTGAGGCGGTTGGGTCTAGTAAGAATGCAGATCCTCAATCTTCTTTTGCTAAGTATCTCGAACGGCACGAAATCGATATTCTTGCTGTGCAAGAGCATAAGATCCCACTTACCAAATTGAAATCTAGGTCGGAACCATTTTGCGTTGCATCTAGAACTTATGGATATGATAGCTTTTGGTCATGTAACACGTCTGCGAAAGCTGGGATGAATGGAGTGTGTACGTTTGTTCGAATTGGATTCACAATTAGTGCATCATCGGCTCCTCTTGGGTGTGCTTCTCTAGACTCACAAGGAAGGTGTGTTATGACGGATCATGGATCGTTTGTTTTATTCAACGTGTACGTGCCTTGTCAAGAGGGGGAGAATAAGGTGAAGTTTCTCGAAGCGCTGAGGCGTGCTATGTCTGTGCAGCGCAACGAGTTTGGGAAGCAGGTTTTGCTTGTGGGAGACCTGAATATTGCGCACAGACCTATTGACAGGTTCTGGAAGTGGAGACCTGTTAGTTTAAATACTCTTTTCAACCTTGCTAACAGTAAAAGTAATGATAATAAAATTGGAGACGTAGAAAGAAGTTCACCGTCATGCATAAGTTTGTGTTGTAAACAAATATGCTCCATGTGGCCTCTTGTTGAGGAAACTCTAAAGAAGAGAAAAGTAAGACGCAAGATTTTTTATTTTATTATTTTTCCGTACCATATGTACAGTATTCACATGCCATAATCTAAACGATCACTATCAGATTGTCAAAAGGCGGACACAAAACCCCACTACCAAAGAGCTATTTGATAAGTTCCAGGTAAGCGTCGTTGTTGGAAATCGCACGATCTTCTTAGGAAGGGTAGAGAACACCGAGGAAGAAGCCGATGCACGTTATAATTTATTTCAAACCATCGACAGTGTTTCTAATGGGGATGTCGATAAAATAATATCCATTGAAGTATTGTTTGAATTGACGTCGAAAATTTGCGGGAAAACGTTCCCTCTTGACAAACAGCGATTGATTGCAGAGTCGGCTGCTGTAGAACTTGTTTGGAAAATGCACCCTTCAAAGATATGGTTGAACTCTCTCATAAATCAAGAGGGGATGGTCGATGCGTTTCGTCTCTTTTATCCTGATACCGAATCTAGGTAAGTTCATAAGAAAAATAATGGACCTGATCCCCCGCATATTTTGTCGCTATTAATTTCAAATTTCGATCCAACTAGATTCACTATTTGGCACCAATACACCAACCGACGCTACGATAATGAAGGAAGTAGAATTGATTATACCCTTGTTGACAAAGGTCTTGTCGAACAAATTGAGAGAGGCAGTCATCTCCGCTGCGGTTGCTCAAATTGTGATTCGATGTCGTTCGAATCTGCAGCTTTGTGTGCCGCCACTGCGAATGGTTCATTTCAAGCTGCACCCTTTGGAGGTAATGGAATTGCACCGGTGTATCAACGAATTCTTGACAAACAGTTTGGAACACAGCATACAGGTATAATATATACCCCGCCCTCCTATTCAGACCATGTGGCGGTATCCCTCATTCTGAATGTTAAAGCGCCATGCCTACACCTGGACACAAGCGATAAGAAGACGAGACTGTCTCAACCACACAAATGCCAACAGTCGGTGACAGACTTTTTCAAACGAAATACGAACAAGAATGTACAGAAGAAAGATGTGAACAAATGTGCAAGTAAATCCAAATTTAGTTCAAAAGCTTCCATTAAAAACTTTTTCTCAAGTACCCTTTGAAAATAACATCATTTATTCTACAAGCAATTGAACGACACGAGTTTCACTTCTAAATGTAATTGAATGAATTTGCTGCCTTTCAATGTCACATATATTATTAAGTCGTCCAGATTACTCTTAACTCGTCTTCTAATGAAGACAACATCTTGCAACATTCGCAATATCGACGACTATGTTTAAGCCCAATATAAGTACAGTATTGGAGGCTCAATATGAACCAAAATCTTCACTATATTGTTATAAGGCATTATTATCTGAAAAAAATTACGGAACCGTCTGTGTCTAGAACTAGTGTAATACATCGTGTCTTTCTTAGCCTCCTTACATAGCTCATCTTTGTTTCTTAGCTTTTCCGTCATAGTCTTCTTCATCGTCAAGGTAATGCGAAGGTAAAGCCAAATTGCCACCGAAAAGCTCCTCATTAAGAGCAGAATAGTCAACCTTTGTGCGACTTCTCTTGCCAATGATAATATTTTCTTCCGACATTATCCCAAGATCTTCCTTATTTTGCGAGGAATCATCAGTTGATCTTGAAATTGCGTCTCCTGATTGAAATATTTTTGATTCCTCATCTGTAAAGTCCGTAACTAGATGTTTTATCTCCTCTGCACTTATACCTAAAGTTTGCTCCACATCTTCTTCATCATTATCACTATCAGATGACGTTGCTCCCCTCGACTCATTGCCATCTCCAAAATCACTATCACTGCTATCGGAATCACTTTCATCATCATCATCATCATCATCATCGTCGTCGTTATTGTTGGATTCAAATAATGACCTCACATCGTCTAGTGTATCGATTGAAGCTTTTGCTTCATGATATTCATTGTAAGAGATTTCTAAGTGATGCAAAATATCACAAAACTTTCGGGATAGACGAAACAAGATTAAGCTTTGACAAAAATAATATTACTTCATCAGTTGTTTTCAAGACTTACCGTCTCGCAAAACGGACAAAACCAGTTGCTATCTTCGTCATCGTTCATTTTCTCTAATACACCCCCGAAACATTCAAGATGCATCATCCTACCGCAACCGTTGTGATCACATAAAAATACATCATTATTGTCACTACTAGAACTAACTCGACAAAAAGAACATATCATATCTGAGGCGCTAATTTCGCTTGATTCATCGTCAAATCTGGGTTCCTTACGAGGATTGGATTTAATGAATGCTTGCATACTCTCAAGTTTATCCAATATCCTTCCACGATATTTCTTCGCCTTTCTCTTAGCATGCTTCACCTCATCGAACTCAAACTTTGAAGACTTAGATGAGGCACGAGTTTTCGCCATGGCCTTGAAAGTTCTAATGATATCCTCCATTTTCGACAAATTGTTCCATTCACGTATCAGCGCACTTTCATATCGTTTGAGCTCACTTAGGACAAGTTTCGTTTTCAGTGTCCGCTCTCTCTTTGATAGTGTACGACAAGTCGACATAAAATCATCCCCATCTCGTTCTTTCCTCTTGTACTTGCTTACTTGGCAGTTAAAACAAAACCACTGCTTAACCGTCGGGGTGGAAAATAACGGTATCTCATGACACCGAAAATGAAAACCCCTACCACAATCCTTACCATCGCAAAGTACAATGTCCTGCTGCAAATTCGACGGCTTTTCGAGTGGACAACAATCTGTATTCGAACCACAGACATGACATTTTACGTTCTGAAATTCATCTTCTGAAGAAGAGCATCCGTCCGATAACTGCTCGTTATTGTTACTCGTTTGAACTGCAAAAAATGAGTGAATACAACATGTAAAATACATCATCCATATAAAAGCCCCAATAGAGAATCCAACTGAGCTATGTTTCTACAAAACTAAACAATTTTCACTTACCTGAGGAAGACGACGATGATGAGGTCATAATCAACGCATTCGGCAATGGATTTTTCCCTTTTTTCATGTCGGTGGTTGTTTGTGTATCATCCTTGTCGTCATCATTTTTATTGTCATCATCGCTGCAATTTTCATGCCCGTCTTCATTCAATTTGACGTAATCTATGGATTTACGATTGCGTTTACTAGTTCTAGAAGAATTGCTTTTAGGCATAATATACAATGAATAGCAATCACAAATAAGTGTATTTTAGTGTATTTTAGTGTATTTTTAGTTCGGCCTACAGGAGAAATCGATCAAAAAAAAATTAAAAAATGAGAAATTTAGGAAAACTATCGTGTCTGAAGTCTCATGTATTTAATAACATGTATTTAATAACGCATTCCCGCTTATTTTTTTAAACTGTATGCTTTTATTTTATTAACTTCTACTCTTGTACCAGGTATTTAGAGGTCAGGGCTCAACGACACGACGACACGGGATCCTTCCTCAGCGCAGCTCTCAGCGCCCAGCCCCTATGTACACATTGTACATGTACATAGCTATTTTTTTCAACTGTATTTGTGTATCGTTTACTTTTCCTCTTCGACAAATCAGGGACCAAGACTAAATTAAGGTGGGGACTGGGTGGGGGACGGGACTGACTGCTGACTGCACAACGAAGTGTTGGAAGAAAGTTCATCAAAACATTAATAAATTAGCTCGAAGTGCACTAAAATAAGAATAATTTAGCTCAAAAGTCCACCGATTGGTTTCCTTTCGTAAGTTGGACCCGACATTAGACGAACGAGCTGTGTGCAGTTCCTGTTGTCAATGTTCCGAATTTTTGTACAGATAAGCGAGTTTTCGGAGAAAGAGTTTTACCGTAACCGTAGACCGTCACACACGCACACACATTCTCATATCTAGCCTCCGTCCACTCCAACCTAGGGGGTGGAGCCAATGGTCTTTTAGGATTGATGTTATCTCCCGAACGTTATGCGTTAATCACCCATATTCCT
>Ga0115008_10002547_pt1 | contig 15105 bp, 14 predicted proteins | sample FraStrMetagenome_FD_87164 | JGI IMG/M metagenome (GOLD analysis project Ga0115008, IMG submission 87164) | Marine eukaryotic phytoplankton communities from Arctic Ocean - Fram Strait ARC3M Metagenome | ecosystem: Environmental > Aquatic > Marine > Oceanic | place: Fram Strait | collected...
AACATAATAACCTACCCATTCTCCTTGCACGAAATCATACAGCGTCTATCGAACAACAAGCTCTTTACTGTGCCTTCACGTCGTCCAACACTGCACTGACCAAACCTCAGCAACAACTTCTAAGGATTCGCAGGGTTGGTTGTTTGCTTAGAGGTGAAACGGGCAAACTCCTCGGAGACACGGTTGCTGATGTCGTGAAGAGATAAATTTGGCAAATCTTCAAAGAAAGAATTCAAATTGTTCATTTTCGGCTAAAATAGTTTGTTTTGGATTGTTTTAAAAAAATTGAATCGTATCGAAGAGATTTTGCCGAGTCGAGGCGCGGGTCGTATCGGAAACGGTAGCTGACGATGAAAAAATTGACTTGATATTATTATACTTGGGAGCAGTTTGGGCTCATAACCTGAAGTAATTCACAGTAATACTGAAGTACAATGAGAGAATATATAAGCTAAGTAGTAGATTATCGATCTAAAAGATCTATAATGTAATATGATGCGTGAATGCCTTACCTGAAGTACATTCGAGAGTCTGAGAATATATGAGACTCTCGAATGTACTTCAGGAGTAAAGCACCTAAAAGTAGATAAGGAACTCATATCACACATAAAGGTATTGTAGGACCATAAATATCCCTAACAATTAGGAAAGAAGAAGATTGCATACCAACTAGCGGCACCTCATATGCATAGAACGATTGCAGCGGAGAAAGCCATACAGACATTCAAAAATCACTTTCTCTCTGGGCTTACCTTGTGTCACTCAAAGTTTCCATTGGCTGAATGGAATCATCTTTTGGAACAGGCTGAGATAACATTAAATCTACTGAGAAGCTCCAGAGTAAATCCAACATTGTCAGTATATGCACAATTAAAGGGACATTTTGACTTCAATGCTACACCTATGGCTCCTCCTGGAACCAAAGTGATAATCCACGATAAGCCGAAACACCGAGCATCATGGGCTCTTCATGGAACAGATGGTTTTTACATTGGACCATCCTTGCACCATTATCGCTGTGTCAAGTGCTTTATCCCATCAACAAAAAGAGACGAAGATACAGTGAGGTTCATACCTGAGCAAACGCCAATCCCAAGCATCACCATCGAGGACCACTTACGCCAAGCAGCTACCGACATTGTAACAATTCTATCGAAACCCGATCTATCAAATACAATTCCTTCCTTGGAAATGGGAGATGAAACAAGGAATGCTCTACTCAAAATCGCTAATGCCCTCAATCAGGTTGCGCCAATGCCCGAGCTACCACAACAGTCAGTACCTCCAGTGTCAACAACATCTAACACACCAACACAGAAAGCAACCACCACTCAGAAGTTATTAGATGCAATAAAGCGAATCAAAACAAGATATGACATTCATCCAGGTCGTCATTACCACCGACGTCCCACTCCAAGGTACATCAAAAAGGTACAGCAGAGCTGCAACACGACTACTAGCGCAATATTTGACCAATACTTCCTAACTTCTCCACTCCAGTTGTCAATCACATTTACGATGAGCACGGAAAACGAACGAAAATAGCTGACCTCATGAATGATCCAAAAACAACAGATGTATGGAAAAAGGCAATGAGTAATGAAATGGGAAGGTTAGCACAAGGCAATATACATGGTGCAAAATATACGGATACAATTGAATTCGTACCTAAACATTCCATTCGGACAGGTAGAGATATCACCTATGCAAACTTTGTGCTAGATTATCGCCTTCTCAAGTCCGAACCCAACAGAGTCCGTCTCACAGTAGGAGGTGGCAAACTGTCCTACGATGATTATCCAGGCTCTCCAGTAGCTTCCCTCCTCGAAACCAAAATCATGCTCAACAGTGTCATTTCGGATGCAGCGAAAGGGGCTCGCTTCATTAGCCTTAATCTAAAGGATTTGTTTCTTGCAACACCAATGGCTAGAACCGAGTATATGCGAATTTACAGCAAGCATTTTCCCCAAGACATCAAAAACAAATACAACATACAACATCCTAACCTAATTGCAGATGATGACTATGTGTACTTCAAAATTAAAAAGGGAATGCATGGCTTAACGCAAGCAGCCATACTAGCATACCAAAACCTTGTTCGCATTCTTAGTCAACATGGCTACCGCCCAGTACCACATGCCTTAAGCATTTGGCGCATGAAACACGTCCTATCAGCTTTTGCTTATGTGTGGATGACTTTGCGATAAAATACTTTTCAGAAAACGATGCGAAATATTTACTGCAGTCATTAGAGAAACACTACACAGTTACAACAGATTGGTCAGGTCAGAACTTCTGTGGACTCACCATTGATTGGCATTATGACAAAAGTTCGTAGATATCGCCATGCCGAAATATGTCAACAATGTTTTGAAGAAATTCAATCACAATCCTACAAAATTCCCACAGTACTCCCCAAATCATTACAACCCAATCGTATATGGGAAAGAAGGGCAACAACAATTTGCGCCATCTCAAGTCACAGAACCCAATCTACCAAAAGACAACATAAGATATGTCCAGTCTATGGTCGAATCATTTCTTTATTATGCTAGAGCTATCGATTGCACAATGCTCCCAGCGCTCAATAAAATTTCGAAGAGCCAAGCAAATCCAACACAGGTCACCCTTGACGAACACAAGCAACTCCTTGATTATGCAAATACATACCAAAATGTTAGCGTCCGATATCGAGCAAGTGCCATGATTCGGAACATAGAAACTGATGCAGCTTACCTGGTTCTTCCAAAGGCGAAGCGCAGACTAGCAGGGTACTACTATATGGGGCACAATCGACAAGCACAAGCAACGCGGGCAGTCAACGGCGCCATTCTCGTCGAATGCAAGACCATTGACCATGTAGTCGCCTCGGCAGCGGAAGCGGAAACAGCAGGGCTGTTCCACAATACCCAACACACCATCCCAATACGCAGAAATCTCATCGCGCTCGGTCATCCACAACCGCCTACACCAATCAAGACTGATAACTCTACTGCTCACGGGTTCACATATGAACAAAAAATCAGTAAGTCATGGGACATGCGGTATTACTGGCTACGGGACAGGCAAAACCAACAACAACTCGATATCTTCTGGGAGAAAGGAACCGACAACAACTCAGATTACTTCACTGAACACGACACGACCCTACACCATCGAGATATACGAAGCACGTACGTTCACGATAAACCTGGTGAGTGCAATGTGGTGGTAAGTAAACGGAAAAATTTGTCATCGGAATTTGTCAACGCGGTCACGTCATTCCTCCGGGTGCGTTGATACGTCCACCCAGAGGCCATGCACGTGGATTAGTATTGACCGTTACGACATAGCCGGGATCAAAGCGACATAGCCGGGACTAAAGCTAAGAGCTCTGGTCATCGCCGAATGTGAACAATTCGGCGAGGCTAAGCTCATCTCGATCTATTACTATAGACTCATAAATTTATAGTCATGTATCGGGACCAAAGCGACACAGCCGGGACTAAAGCGAAGAGCTCTGGTCATCTCCGAATTGTTCGCATTCGGCGAGGCTAAGCTCATCTCGATCTATTACTATGCTCATAAATTCATAGTAATGAACCTTTATTCACCTACTTAGCATGGACACTTGTTTTTCTTTTTTTCGCGCGTCTGTAGATTAATACCACTGTGGTGAACTAAATTAGCCTAGTGTTTTTTTTTAAACTGTATGCTTTTATTTTATTAACTTCTACTCTTGTACCAGGTATAAATTTTGTTGTGTCTCCGTCGGCGGGTGGTGGCATGATCAGGACGCAGGTAGTGATTTATCCTGATCACTTCCTGATTTGTATATTTATATATTTCACCACAACAACATTTATCTAAATATTCTACTGTACCGTATCAGACTTAAAATAAAACAAACATTAAGTACAATGTACGAGCGTACGTAGTCTAAGGCGAGTCGATGAATAAAGTCGAGTGAGGCTTATAGTAATTACACAAAAACTGTTTTGTAATATCCTTAAATGGCAACCGGTAGTCGGGTGAACCATCCATTGAAGCCTTCGTTAAACGTATGGTCGAACATCATTAAAGCGCACAAGCGTATCAGAGCATATACTGAGAGTAAAATGAGAGGATGCTTTCGCTGATTCAAGCGCATATATGCAGAAAGGACTCCTTAGGTTGCGTCCTGTTAAAATGAAGCAGATAAATTTTTTGATCAATAATCAACTTTCCTCCTCATCAAGCTCACATCCGCCATCACGCCCTCGCATCTGTTCGCGATGCGCAAACGCTTTACTTTCTATTAAACCCGACTTGAAGTCGTCCAAAAACTGTGCCTTGTCTACTTTTCTCGCTTTGTTAATGTTGCTTTGAATAACATCTCTTTGCTTCTTTCGATCAGCCAAGGCTTCGCCTACAATATCATCACCTCCAACACCCCAAACCTCTAAACTCTCGATTTCGAAGTATTTCTGCAATTGCCCTTTTTCGTCTGGTGGCAAGATAAGGCCCTGCTCGAACGTTAGATCACGCGACGAAGCTACGCACTTTTCGAACGATTCCGGTATAAATAATCTTGGTTGATCAGTAGTACCTCCAAATCCAATTCCTGAAATACAAAAGGTGAGATCATATTCGAAAGCAAAATGTAGATAAGTAAAAGATAGATTTTACCATGAGCTTGTCCATCATATCCTTTACTACGCGCAAAGGAATTACAATACATAAAATTTGAGCCACCCGATAAAGATCGAGGTCTATACACGCCTACGCATGGGTCAATTTGAAAAAGAAATACGTCGTCTTTGCCGTAAAATGAACCAGATTCTTTCCAAGATGACCCTGTAAAGGCACCAAAGATTCCACCTGACACAGCACGTATAATCATAAGGGTAGGACCCCCATAACCAACTAATGAGTGCTGAAGTCGATTGAATGATAAGCCATCTATATCTGAGGTGTATAGCCTAAACCACTATTATTGGTAAAATGTCAGGCCAAATAAATGTAAACAAACAAGAAAACTTTGAATTCTTACCTTTCCACAAAGAGACTTGCTCATACAACCAAAAGTAAATAGTAATGGACTTGTTGCATATGAAAAGAAGGCACTGGGCTGATCGGATAGGCTCAAGTTAGGAAATATAAATGGGGTTCTGGATGGTGGATACGGCTTTGTCGGAAATAATAAATTGTGAAAGAATGTTGGCAAAATAGATGACAAGAGTGGAACCGTAGATTCAGACCACTCCGTAAAAAGGTTCAGTGAAACGCCATCATCCTCTGATTTCTCCTCATTGCTCTGGTATGAACTATAGCTTTGATTTGTTTTACCAATCTTCCGTGCTAAAGACTGAATCAGGCTTTGTGGTAGAGCTTGGTTCTCACTAAGCTCCTCTATTCTCTCATCAGTCGCGCAAAAAATCTCAGTCACAATTGCCAACCGATAACACATGTCAAGAATATTTTCTGCTTGCGGCAATACACGACCACCTAGAGAAGTTGCGCACAAGTGTATTGCTTTCAAAACTGCTCTTGATCCTCGGCGACCGCCGCATTCTGAAATAGAAGCCAGAAAATTTTCCAACTCTTCATTATTTTTGGACGGCGCATTACTGTACGAAAAAGAGTTAGCGTACGTATCATCACGAAAACAAATGTCACGAAGCATGTTACTAAACCCATGAGGAAGCAACTGTTCTGCCCTTTGCACTCTGCATATTCTCATTTCCAATTCAGGATCGTTAGGAGGAGCCGTCGCAACAGGCCCATCTTCTGCTCTACCAGTTGAAACTCTAGACATATGTTCCGCAGTCACCAATTTTACCAAGAAAGACGAGTTATTACCACCGGCATCACCTTCGACTGAAGTTATATGTCTATAGCATGCCACCAATGTTTGAAGCTCTAAATCCGAGAAAGGATGTCGATCTCCCAACTCTTGAATAAAACTTTTGTTTTTGTTGTTGCCATTATTGGAACAATAGGACGAACTTGAAATACCCATTCTCCCTATCCGTCCAGATAAAATTAATTAATTTATTCCTTTTTTATAATTGTTTTGAACAATTATCGTTATTTCCGAGTTGTTGTTGTTGTTGTTGTTGTTGTTGTTAGGCATGGACATTTTCTTCTCTATTGTTGCAAAAAATTACTTTTTCTTCCAGTCTTCCTCTTTTTATATAACGTAGCCAAAAACGTTATTGAAATGATATATTTCTCTCTCTTTATTTCTGCATCGAGCGTCGAACGACACGTGCATTGGAATATCTGCACTCTGCACTAACGGTAGAGTCTGTTTTTGGATTTTGGATGTGAAGGTATTGTATACCGGTGTGCCAATCGCAACTTTATTAAACAAGAAGAATGTTTTCAACAATAGAAAGATGGTTCGATAGCCTTTTACAGAGCATACTTTACGCACTGGGTCTAGTGGGAAAAGAGGGAACCATATTGCTGCTTGGATTGGATAATGCTGGGAAGACGACATTGTTGCATAAACTTCGGACGGGAAATATATTGCAGTTTCCACCGACAGAAAGACCACACTTAGAATCTTTTGAATGTGAAGGGATCAAGTTTATCGGGTGGGACCTCGGCGGGCATGAAGCTGTTCGACACTTATGGGACGACTACATACCGGAATCTTCCGCTGTCGTGTTTTTGGTGGATGCCTGTGATCGGAATCGATTTAGTGAGGCCAGAGATGAATTGGATGCATTAGTGAACGAGGGGGCAATTGAAGGATGCCCGCTTGCTATATTAGTTAATAAAAGTGATTTGGATGATGCAGCTACACCTGAAGAAGTTGCAAGAGCCATTGGCTTCGAGGAGCTGGCTATGATTCATGGAGAGGAGGAAATGGCTATATTTAGAACAAGTATTGTATTGGGCGAGGGTTATACAGAGGCATTTCGATGGTTGTCATCGATGTTGTAATTATAATGTGCCGTATTTTTGGTTCTAGAAAAATAAATTTTGCGGAAACAAATTCAATCAAATATTTTACGTTTTACACGCCTACATATGACATGCGAAAACCTCTCCGACATGGAGCCAGAGTCGGTTGTTCAAAATAAATTTAAAAGAAGAAGGCGTATTCTCTAGCCACGGGGGATGGCATGAGATGAATATTCTTGAAGATACAGGTAATGGTAAGCACCTAGAGAGAGTATTATCTTTGATTTTTGATAGATGAAAAAGATGAACCTACACAACACGGCACCGTGCACCGGCACACACACACACATCATAGGTGTACGGCACTAACGAGCATGGGTGAAAATAGACAATTGACACGCTCTGACATTTTATCTCGTATGTGAAATGTGAGAATCAATATATAAAAGACCATCACCATCGACCATGAATAGCAACAGATCCCGCCGCCTACGTCGATCGTCTTCCCCTCCAGTGAGTAGTACAATGAATGAAAGCCTTCGAGCCGTGCTGACAACTGCAGCCACATCTGGCGCGGCATCGATATTTTATAGGGATGGCAGCGGTGTAAATTATACTCGTAGTTGCGATGAGGATAGTGTAGCATCACCACAACATGAGAGTTTACTCTCCATGTTCATACATCTAGGCGATGTGATAATATCCTGCTTAAAACTATCCGTTGTAGTCGCTTTTCTACTTTGTTCGAGTGTAACACATTATCTTTTGTTGTATTACTGGGTTGTGGTTATGCCTGGAGTCTTGGTCAAAGTGCCATTGTATTTTGATTACAGTGGACAATTATGTTCAAGGAGTAATACTGGGACCAGCTGGGATGGTTTGGTTGACTCTGTTTCGAACAAGATTGGTCGTAATAGAAAAAAAGACTGTCCAATTATTGATGATATATCTGCTTGTTATGAACCCGTAGCAAAAGCTGATTTTCTAGCAGAGCATACGCAGTGGATCCCAGTGTTATCAACTGATACAGTTCCAGACATTAGCTCCAGGGGGGATCAAGTTTTGCAACCTCAAAGACGCTATTACTTTGATTTGACGATCGGCTTACCTGAAAGCAGCGTTAATAAAGGTTTAGGCATCTTCATGATCGAATCGGAACTACTATCAAAAAGCAACGTCGTAATCGCAAAATCACTTCGGTCGAGTATCCTTCCCTATCAAAGTCCAATGGTTCAAATGTTTCGCACGTTTTTTCTGTTAGCTCCTATTACAGTTGGGGCATTCCCAGAAGTCCGTCACGTCTCAATAAACTTGTTTGATAACTTTATTGATCACGATGATGAATATGCGCGAGGGATAAAGATAAGGTTGATTATACCCCAAAATTCACAATTTCCAAAATCTCTGCAAACAATTCAAATATCAGATGCGGAAATAGTTGTTGGGAAAGAGCTTAATACTATCCAGAAAACGATGAAAAACTACTTTTTTACTTGTGCAGTTTGCGGGGTTGGCGTAGTTTTTTTTGCAGAAGCACTGTTTGCTTATTTACTTTATCTTCGATATTTTTATCGACTTAACAACCATTCTAATCACAATTATTCATATGAAGAAGAGGGCACTTCAATTGGTAATCGCGATTGGAGTTATGGTTCTGATCAACATTCTGTGACAGAAAATGCGGGAAGAAGCGTAAATCCATTTGACGACGAAGATTCTGATAATTGGACACAAAACATTGATGACGCAGTCGAGGAAGCGAAAGAGGATATTTATGAGGCGAGCGATAATGAGTTAAATGATATTGATGGTCATTTTGAGACTAGGGGAGTGGTTAAACGTGGAGAAGTCGAAGAAAACGTATTAGCAGGTTCACGAGAAACGTCTTCGGATTCGAAAAACTCGACAAGTAACCGGTATTCTCGCGACACAAACAAGCTTTTAGAAAACATCATGAAAGAGCAGTATGAAAAATTTGAAATCTTTACAGGTATTTATTTAATACTATTCCATGTCCTGCATTTATGTATAATTTCACATCTTATGTTTTAGACCACGACGACCCCGATTTGGTTGGTTGATTAGGTTGTTTGAAAGGGTCTTCGAGACACCGAGGCTTTGCACATTTCAAAGATGATGTCGCATCATCCATAAGCCTTTTCATATTCTTCGTTTCATTCAATGTATGATGCATTCTTTAAGAGTGAACAACACAAATATTACCTTCCTCTTTCTTTTTGTCGATGTAACAGACATTACTCCTCTTCTCTTAACGAATATGGTTGATATAAGGCGACATATCGTCTACACCAAGTAATGAAAGCGAAGCAAGGCTTCCGCGAAAAAGGTATATTCACTGAAGCATTCTTCGAAAGTGAACAACGCAGTTGTCAATTCTTTTCAAGTCGTTCTTACGGGTAGCCATCTTCTTATTTAAAAAAAAGGAAAAAGCACCTTCAGGTGATGCTTATGTCAAGAGGGTAATATCTTTGTGAAGAAGTGGCGTAGATGGTGCATAAGGGTCTCTAAGAAATGCTGTTGATTATTTTAATTGCTAGCTAGCTACTTTAAAAATGAATAGCGCCTATTTTTCTATAAATACAAAATTTGGAGCAAGATGAGTCATCCTTGTCCGTGGTACCATTGCTATAATTTCTAATGCACAATTTTTCCTATTTCTGCACATCGTTCATGGGCTTTCTTAAATCACGCGATCTAAAAAATTTTGAAAAGAAAATTTGCTGTTTGTTACGAAGATGCCAAGTAGGATTAGAGCAACACCAACTCCAGCACTTGCACCTACAGTCTGTAAATGCAATATAACGAAATAAACAAAAGGGTTCATCAAAAAAGTGGACGGATTATTGCCATACTAAAACTTACTTCACCCAAAATTGTACACGCAAATGCAGCCCCCCAGAGAGGTTCCGTTGAAAGTAGAAGAGTTGTTTCTGAAGCAGAGAGCGTCCGAAGCGCAACTGTTTCCATATATCCGGTCAAGGCAGTTGTTATTAATCCTGTCCAAATCAACGAAAGAAAAGTTTCCTGGTCAGTTAGCCATGACATAACTTGTTGAAGATCTGGAGGCGCAACGCCTCCGACACCAGCATAGCAATATATTGCTGAAAATAAAAATATTGCTAGTGACGAGGCTGCAGATATTCGTTTGGCTTCAAAAGGGAACCGCTCCATTGCGTGCTCTAAACGCCAGAATCCAGCACCAAATGCAATTGGCTGCACAAACGTAGCCCAATCACCTAGATTGAAAGTGAACATATCGCTGGACCCCAGATTATCTCCAAGTTCAAGGAATGCAACCCCAATGATCGCCATCAGAATTCCAATTACTGTCTTTCCTTCCATACGTTTTCCAACTAATGCATCCAATATTGGTACGACGACTACAGCAAGTGAACAAATAAAAGCGCTTTTACCCGCATCAACCGTCTCCAAACCGACAGCTTGGCCCACGTATCCCATGGCAAACAGAATTCCAATTTGGAATCCAGCCAATATGCTGTTCATTACTACATCACTTTCGACTGAGGAGTTTTCATCCATGGCAATACTTGAATCTGTATTTGCTGGTCCAAACAACCAAAAGCTAGTGAATACGGAAGCTAGCCCAAATCTCAACATGGACGTAGCTCCAATCGGCATCGATTCACCCAATATTTTCACAAACGTGAAGTTTGTACCGTACAATGCGGCCGATCCTAGCACAAGCAACCGAGCCAGAAACAAACTTCGATCAGCTTCCTGATTTTCCTCATTTTCCAAACTGAACACTTCAGTCCTTTTCGCCGTCAAACTAACTCTCTCAATAGCCTCAGGATCATACAAGATATGACTTAACGACGACACAGAAGGCACAACCACTCGCTGCTCATCCACAGAAAACGAAGTAGCATCAAGCCGCGTACTTTGCTCCGCTTCATTACCTGCCACACCCATCTGCTTAAATCGATCGAAGGTACCACCACGTTCCATGTCCATTTCCATCTCCCCAACGGACGACGATTGATTCAAGGCAGATTTGGAGGACCATGTCGATACCGGATCCTTCACAACCACTACAGAAGAAGAAGAAGAAGAACTAGAACTAGAACTAAATTCTCCACGATAGAACAACGCTCCAGATCCAGATCGTGAAACCGTATTCGTACCGAAGCTAGTCGTGATCGTGATGGGCGGTGCTACGAAACAGTGTGCCGATGGTATCTGTATCATCCACGTTGCCACTAGTGCGAGACAACTCATCATCATCATCATGATGTAAGATCGTTTTTGTAAATGGACGGTCGTTGTCATCGTCATCGTTGTCATTGGATGATAACGTTTGTGTGGGGGGGCAGCGTATGAGTGAGCAGTAATAAACACAGGTTTCGGAGATAACTACCGGTACTGTAGTTAGTTTGAGTGAGGTTGGTTCGAAGAGAAACAAAGTCTCGTTCACTTGGCTTTTGAGAGAGAGAGAGTGATTGTTTGTGTGTTGGGTGGTTGTGGATGATGAAACAGATTTCGAAAGATATACTACTAACAGAGCAAAAAAGATACGTTTTTGTAGTTGTGTGGTTGGAATCCTTTTTCTCAGTCTCTCTCTGTCTTTCTTCCCTGGTTGACTTTGAAGTATTTTATCGCATATTTGGAAAAAAAAGGATAAGGGATGTCAGCTGGACCTGTATATGTTTGCCATACAACCAATGAAAATTTGATTCTTCATGACACCTTTCAACTTTCCAGTGCCTTCTGTCTGTCTGCGGATGTGCATCACGATTACACTTTTCTCCGGGATAGGTGCTAAGTTAGCTATGTGAATTCACTGGACACTGGACAATGGACATTGTACATACCCACGAGACTTGATGAGACTGAATTCCGTATCGCTTTCAAAATATACATCGTCGCAACTCACAACCTTTTTGTTTGCATCCGATTTCCGAATATATGACAAAAATCTTTTTTTTTCGTTTTGCAAAAATTTGCTCAAGCGATAATAGTTCTCACTATTTGAAATAGGCTGAACATTCTCCTAAAGTTCGGCTTCAAAATCCGGTGTTTCATCCCTGTCGATGTCTGTTGGACATCCACCATTATCTTTAATCTATCACATCGAAGAGAAATCACTAGAGGCCTTTCTTCAATTACTTTTTGCAATCTTTTTATTTTTTAAAATATATGTACAGCATAAAGCTTAATGTTATGAAAGTTCGCATGGGTCATGATTACACACAATTGTTGCCTCCTACTTACTGTTTTTCTTTTTGTGAAATACATTTTAACCTAGCAACAACGTGACCCTCTCACAATATAGTTACTTTGCATTGATAAGAAGTGATGGATGTATGGATGTAGGCGGCATTTGTTTTATTTGATTTGAATCAAAAAGTTTTTTTCTAACAATATAAATTGATGTTGTACACGTATCCGAATTCTCTGCGAACTCAATGCATACAATTTTTTGTGGTTGTGTACTCTTACGTGTGATGGTGATGGATGGGGATGGGAGATGAATTTATTTTCTCTTTTTGTTACATACCACTTTTTGACATTTCCCATCTGATAGATTTGGAGTTTTCAAATTCATGGACTTACATTTTGTACACTATCTCCGTAATTTACGTGCGATATTTCCTTTTCAAGTGTACGCATACCATTTCCAGAAATGTGGCGTTTAGAAAATCATTCATGCGAGCGGCGTTGGAGTTTTATTGCGAGTTTAAAACGAAGTAAATATCCCCTTTTAGCCGTTTTCAGTGCATGTTTGATATCTCCGTCAAAAAGTTTTTCAAACGCCTTTTCAGAGAAGCAATTACGCCTGAGCGACCTTCCAACGCCGTCTGTAGTCATCGACCTAAAAGCTCTGAAAAATTGTTGTATTTCCGAAAGCACGTTTGAAGCGCTTGACAAGAACCAAACTGTTGCTCTATCACTATCGAAGTCGAAAATAGTACTGTTTCCCGTCAAAGATGATAGCGTGGATTACGATGCTTTAGAATTTAGCGTCCGATCTGCTGATGACGAATCTTCGACAAATCCATCAGGCAATAATAAAGAAGACGGGGTATATACGTTCGTGCATTCATCAGTTGTTAGAGCTAAAGAAGATGCTGTCGAATTTAGAGATAACTTAAATAGATTCCTAGCAGAAATCGATGTATCTCGATCCATGGTTGGACCGAAAGGCGCAAGATTATGTCTTGGGCTTAACAATCATCATGTTGGCGGATATTACTGGGCTCGCAGCGCAGGATCTGGTGCGGCAATGGATGCTCCAGGAGTCGTTTATGATGGGACTGATTTCTATCAAGATGGCGATGGTGATAATAAGGGGGTTCTCATGTGGGAAAATGATGTTGGTACATCATCGACACCAGAAGGAGGCGTCGAAGAGTTGGGAAATTTCAGTCTAGTTTCATGTAATTCAAACGACGGGAAAAGGTCGGAATGGGTAAACTTTTTGCGGAAGGGCGATATGGTTCAGATTGTTCCTGCAGATGTGGAAGATTGTATTATGGAGTTTATACGAAAATTTGATTATTATGGGGAACAGAAATCAATCCGTGTGTTCGGTATCAGTAACGAAGGCCCCCTAGGTAGCGAGCCCCACGTTAAGTGCGAATGGCGTTGCGGTTAAAGTCAAAGAAAACTCTACTGTGACAATCTTCAAATAGAAGTAAACGTGTGATTACATAATTTGATTCGTATTTATGTGAAACTTATCTCTTCTATTTATATTCAAAACATATTGCACAGACTGGTAGTATTCGCCGATGGAAACTCTTCCTAATCACGTGTGAGAAATTGGTTGGGAGGCCATGTTGGTCACGTGAGGATCAACTTGTTCTAAACTTTCATTCACTTTGAGTCGTCGCCCGAGCACGTACTCGTAACTTTGATATCACCACCACATTCAACCTCTATTTTTGACAGTGGGCTATTATTTATAATTTTCATAGGACATTCTAGAATTATTAAGCTGGTATTTTAAATTGAAATATCTTTAAGCAACAAAATCATTCACGAAACAAATTGAAAAACCAAGAGCTTCAATCAAATGCATTACTCAATAGAACTACTGTTTTTAATCAAAGTTAAGGTGTTTTGAATATTCGCAGCAAACTCCATCCTCCCTTTTTCTTCTTCATTTGCAATATTTGCTTCTACCGATGCAATCTTCCCTGAACAAGCTTCCATAAAACGTTTCATTAGTTCATCATGAAATTTTTCGCGCTGTTTGAATTCATCCTTATACTTCTTTCCTAATTTTACCCTCTCCGATTGAGCATCAAGAAATTCTTTTTTGTTTCTCTTTACTTTTTCCAATTTCTTCTTCATTTCATTGAGGTAATCATTGTAATGATATTGAATGTGCTCAACAATCTTCTCATGTCGTTCCTTTGTTTCACTTAATGCAAGTTCGACCGATTCCATTACCGATTTTCGATGCGCGCTCACGAACTCATCCACAAGACGCGACGTGTTCTTTGTCGTAAGCACCAGCGCCCTACCATTTCCATGATCTCCAGGCGCAGACGCATTCGCCTTGCTCTCCATCGACAAAAACTTGATAATATTCATAACCGTCTGCATACCGTCACGTTGAGTGTCGGTATTTGTACCCTGCATAATAAGTTTCTGCACTATCTTCCCGGCTAGCGGTACAGTTACGCGAATGACTGGAAGTTCGGGTGCATTGTTGCTGTTCTCGTGATTAGTAATCAATCCATTCTCGCTTTTCTCCACGCGTTTTGAATCAGAATAATCCTTCTGACCTACTGAATATCGATCTGAGCTGTTAGAATTATCCTTTGGTTGTCCTAAAGCTGCTCCGGAAATTCCTTCCATATGCTGCTGCGTAACGCGATGACTCGCATTAGGAACTCGACGACTGTGTTCACTAACTTCATCTTCTTCGTCCAGTAAATCAATTACCTCAGGTCCGTCAGGTTCCAGTCTAGCTCTTTTTCTCGGACTAGATGATTTTTCCATTGTTACACTATTTTTTAAACCAAAGGAGAGCCTGAATGATCCCGCTCTTTGTTATTAACCAAGTATTAACAAAAGTGATTTTTTTCGTTCTTTTCACACAATATTTAATTTTTTCCAGCTACCCGTAAAGAACTAATTTTTTTTTAAACTGTATGCTTTTATTTTATTAACTTCTACTCTTGTACCAGGTATAAATTACTTTGTAGTTACAACTCATCCTCTTCATCAGTTACAGGTTCG
>Ga0115008_10002552_pt1 | contig 15095 bp, 22 predicted proteins | sample FraStrMetagenome_FD_87164 | JGI IMG/M metagenome (GOLD analysis project Ga0115008, IMG submission 87164) | Marine eukaryotic phytoplankton communities from Arctic Ocean - Fram Strait ARC3M Metagenome | ecosystem: Environmental > Aquatic > Marine > Oceanic | place: Fram Strait | collected...
AAATGTTCCGAAAAATTTTTTTTTTTGAAAATTAAAAAAATATTTTTTGTGCTTCGCTCAAATCCTGCTCTTTCGCTCGACAGATTTTGAACCTTGAATTGGGTCGGAAGTCCTCTTCAAATCAAAGGCTTTCTAGGTCACATGAAAGCTGCAAGCGTTCCTGAAGGACTTAAACGCTCTGAAATTCGAAAACACCTCGACGAATACATGAAAGAAGTGGCTCCAGAAGTCGGAATCAGAAACTTTCTCATGACGAATTTGAAAATTGACAAAAACGGCTTCAAATGGAAAGCGAATGTCGAATACTTGTATGACAAACTTGATTCTGAATACGCGTCGATGGAGGCGGTAGAAGGATTGGAATATTTGGGAGATACAATTTTAATCGGTGGAGCCAATTCGGATTATATAAAATGGGATGAAAGAGATGAAGACTTGATGACGGAGTTTTTTCCATTTATAGAATATGGTTAGTCGGTTTCGGGGTGGCTATTTCGGACCGGCAAATTCGGGTAAATCGGGCATTTCGGACATTTCGGCGGACCGGGTAAATCGGGCATTTCGGGGTGTCGGCGGCCATAATTTTTTGCCGAAATTTCAAATTTATCATGCCGAGCTAACCTTATTTAGTTAATATTCCCGATGCTGGCCATTGGGTGCACGCTGAAAAACCAGAAGAGTTCCTTGAAGTCTGTTCAAAATTCCTTAATTCTCAAATTCAATCATAAATAATACCTTCAATCAAATAATTGTATAAACAGAAAATAGTCTTTAATGAATCTTAAAATTCATCTTTTTCAGGATGAGTCGGTCTTACGCGAGTTTAAATCTTCCAAATTTATCAATTGACGAGTCGGGCACATTCGAAAAGGCTAATTTCTTGAGCCAGACGTTCAGCAGAGAGCATTTGGTCGCAAAACCACAAGAAACTTTCAGCGTTGCAGAAGATAGAAACGTGCTCAATGCGGAAGAACTGCACGATGCTTTTACGGGTATTTACAGAGACCACGCAGCGAGCGCTTGTCTTGATGAAGAAGTCAGGCTCTATGCTGATGCTTCTGGACAAGCTGGAAATATGCTTCAAGAACTTGGGAGGCAGCTTGAGAATGCCGGAAGAAAAGCTTACGATATAAAGGTGCTTTGAAATCATAATTTCAAAAAAAGTGGCTAATATCGATTAACCCTTGCGGGGACAGTGACAAATTAATTGTCCACTTGAATTTAAAAAAAATAGCTGAGCGAAGCGAAGCTAAAAGCGCGAAGCGAAACTTCGCGACAAAAATTAAAATTAGAAATATTATGACGCGAAGCTTCGCTTCGCGCTTTTAGCTTCGCTTCGCTCAGCCATTTTAAGCAAAATGAAATAGACAATAAATTGGTCACTTTCCCGCAAGGGTTAGAACCGTTATATTTTTTTTCAGAATTTATCCGGTGAAATCATAGAAGAAGCCGCTACGTGGCGACTTTTGCAAGGAATAATCGAAAACAAAGATTCAGAAGAAATGGAGAATTTTGTCGACAGCGCGATGTACTCTGAGCGCGAAGCTAAAGCAAACTGTTACCGCGCTCATCCTGAGCTGCGTCACCTGCGCGCTGTTCTTGACTGGCTCGAGCACAGTGCCAAGTTTGAGGACAATCATTTTACAAACCGTATAACACCCGACAACACTTTCCACCAAATTAAACTGGGCAAAATCGATCTCGATCTCAACCCTGATGTCGCCAAGAAAGACCTTCACGTTTTGGACCAGCAAGCGCTCACAAAATTCAACACAGATATTTTTCGTATGATTCGATCCGGCGATCAAGCAGGCGCTGTCGAGAAATGCTTGAATTCAGGACAAAGCTTCAAAGCAGCGATCATGGAAGGCGCGACGATGTATCACAATCCGAAAATCGAAGACGAACACGCTGAAGGTGAAATTGAAGGCGTCGAAATGAGAGATATTTGGAAAAAATCCGCGCTTGCGTTTTGCGAAAGTCCACAAATTCCATTGATCGAGCGCGGTATCATCGGAGCCGTTTGCGGATTCAGCGAGCCGCTTTTGCAACTTGCTAAAAGCTGGGAAGATCGTCTTTGGGCGCTCCTAACAGCTGCTATCGACGTCATCATCGAACAGTCAATCACTGCAAGCATGATGGGAGCGCGCGAGACTCTGCCGGACTCGTTTTGGAAGCAAAATCAACCTGTTGAAAATTTATTGCAAAAAGCTGCAGCCGGTGGCAACTCGCAAGAGAAAAAGACAATTTTCCGAAAAATACAAGAATTCTTGATTCTTGACGATCTGGAAAGCCTTGGAAGTCACATCGAAACAATCGAAGCGACGAATAAGCATCAAGCTCGATTTTTAGCACATTTGTCGACTGTGCTTCAGAGCATTGGCGTCGGATCAGTCACGACTGCTTGCCTCGAGTAAGTTGTGCTTTTATTATTTTTCTTAATTATTTTTAAGAAATTACACGCGAATTATCGTTACAGCTGTTGACCCAGATACGCGTCCTCACGAAGACGCTATGCTTGTTGCTCACTATTGTCGACTGCTGGACGAAGAAGCTGCGTCTGGTCTTTACTCTCAGTTGCTCGTGAATCTGAGCTGCATGAATCAAATCCACCGTCAGAAATTGATCGATCTTGCGAATGAGGTACTTTTATGATTTCAAAAATCGTCTGATAATGTTATTCAAAGGCTGGGCTTTGTATCAGTTCTATAACAAAACAAGCAGCAGTGTCGATGCAGCAAACGAAATCGGGAGAAACCGACCTCGATGCTCTGGAAATATTACTCGCAAATAAAGATTTATCGGTAAAAAACAGTCTCTGATTTACAAAATTCTGAAAGTTTTTGTCATTCAGTCTTCATTCAACATCGCCTGCAGTTTGATTAAAAACATGATTGTAATGAGAAAAGACGAGGCTGCTAGAATCGCCGTGAAAAAAATGGAAGAAGCTGGTGCTGATGATATCAAGAAGAACGAACCATTCGTCGCCATTCGAGCACATTTGGAAGCAATGGACATGTTCAGCAAGTGGTCACGATTGTTCAACTCTTCCACGCCGGAAGATATTCAGGAAATCACCTCCGGCTTGACATTTGTCCAGGTAAATAACTTTCAAACAGTCGGAGAGACGTTGCTTTTTATCAGAGAGTATCTATCGAAACGAGAAACGAGCAGAAAAGATCTGATATGTTGAAAGCAGCACGAGAGCTTCAATCAATCGCGACACGGATTGACCAAAAAGTCGTGCAAATTCTGACTTCAAATGCGGAATGGTTCGATAACGATGCAAAATCGTACGTTCAACCTCTGTTTTTCTAGAATTTTTAAATCCGTTTTAGTGTTATCATTCCCCTGCTTGTCGTAGCATCGATGAAGGCTCAGCTGGGATCGAACCTGCCAGAGAAAGCGATCAAAACAGTGAACCTGTTGATGAGCTCGAAATTCGGCTTGTTTCAGTTTCTGAACACGCAAACAGCACGCAGTGTGCTTGATCTCGCGGCTGAAGCTAACTCGATGATCCTCGTGAATAAAAACAAGAAATAGACATGAATATAATTACTGATTTATACTTTTAGTAAAAGTGTGAAAGTTCATTTTAGTTGAAATTTTAAACAAACTTCCACTTTAGAATAATTCTTGCAAATTTTATTTTCAGAAGAATAGAATCGGAACTCGAAAATGTTTATTTACATGAGCAAAAAGATCGCTGTCCCGGACGGGGCGACGCTGAAAGCGCTAGCTTGGAACAAAACACATGGCTACATCGCCGCAGCGGGTGTCGATGGATTTCTAAAAGTACTGAAGCTAGAATCGCCAGATGACACACCTGAAAACAGGATAAAGGGTCTCTCCGCGCCTTCAAATTTAGACATGAACGAGCAGCTCGACGGACACTCGACAACAGTTAAAATTGTAATTTGGAACGAGGTGTACAGAAAACTGACAAGTGCGGACTCTCGCGGGCGGATAATAGTTTGGGTGATGTACGACGGGCGCTGGTACGAGGAAATGATAAACTACAGGCCGAAGACAACAGTTATGTCGATGCAGTGGTCCCCGGAGGGTGAGCGCATCGCAATTGCGTACGACGACGGACAGGTTATCGTCGGATCTGTAGACGGCCAGCGAGTTTGGGGCAAATCAATCGGCGACTCGCCCGTAACACATGTCAACTGGTCGCCAGATGGCGACAAGCTGCTCCTCGCGCTTAATGGAACAGAAGTCATGGTTCACGATGCAAACGGAGACCAGCTTTTCAAAATGAGAAGCATCCCTCCAGGCCAGCGAATCCACTCGATTGTTTGGTATGCTGACGAGATCCACTTTTTAGCTGCATCAAAAAGAACTCTCGTCATCACATTTGTATCTGGCAGAGCGCTGTTGCTAGAAAACGAATCAGATTCAAAGCCAGAAATGATTGAAACAGGACTGGAAGAGATAAAAGACGTCAAGTTCTCGCCCGATGGTCTTTATATCGCGTTTGCTGGGAACAAAGGAAATAACCCAAAGCTTCCATACTGGTGCGAGCTTTTTAATACAGCAGGAGCTCATCTGCGCTCGTTAAAGCTTCCCGGTCCGGTCGAGGCCATTTCTTGGGAGAGGCTACGACTTGCGATCAGTTACAAGGATTGCATTTACTTTGCGAATCTGAGGCCTGATTACTTGTGGGGATATTGCTCTGAATCACACACTCTCGTTTACGCGTTTCAAGGAGATCTTGGAACCCCAAAGATCATGTTCTGGAACACGAAAACTGGAGGTCGCCATTTAAAAACTATCGAATCTCTTAATCACTTGGGCACCGCAGGGGATCACGTGGTGACTTGCAAGAGCGCTGTCAACTCACAACTATCGCTGCTGAACTCGATCGGAGCCGAGCTGGACCAGATCACGGTTCCGTTCTTTGTCAAATTTCTCGCAGTCGGTAAAAACTTCGCCATTGCAGCAAGCATAGACAAAGCTTTTGTCTGGCGACTGAAAATTGCGGAAAAGTCGAGTATTGGGCAATACGCAGCAGTTGCAGGGCAGCAGACAAAAATGATTGACGTCGATCCGGAAGGTAATGACGAAGTTACAGCGATTTGCGCAAGCCAGAGTCACTTTATTGTTGCGAGAGATAGTGGAAAACTGCTTCGTTTTGGCTTGCCGAGTATGGAGCTTGAACAGGAATTCCAGTTTTCCGGTGGCACGCCTTTAAATGTGAAGCTAAATTCTAACTCTTCAAAAGTATCAGTTATCGATCACCAAGCACTACTGTATATTGTCGATCTCGATGCAAGACAAGATGATGGAAGCAAAGGCGAACAGACGAACTTTGACAGAAAAGAGTGCTGGAATGTCATGTGGGCTAGCGACGATTCAAGCCAGTTAGCGCTCAATGAAAAAACAAAGCTTACGATTTTCCACGATAAAAAACACGAAGAACCTATCGTCACATCTGCATTTGTTTCGCTGATGAGAGATCACGAAGTTGAATGCGTTCTTGTCGATGAGATCATGCGCCGCCCAGAAGATCCGCGGCCAACTGACATTTTTGTTCAAGAATCAGAAACTTTAAGGAATGTCCGCGAAACTATAGAGAAAATTGGAATTTCAAAAGCTAAAGAACTTGTTCTTAAAAACTCGAGTCCCCGGTTGTGGCGCATTTTAGGCGAGGCCGCGATGGAGAAGTTAGAGCTGAAGACGGCAGAAGAAGCGTTCATTCATTGCAAAGACTATTTGGCGATTCAAGTTATCAAGAAGTTGAAAAATTATAGCGACGATACGTTGAAAAGCGCGGAGATTGCTGCTTTTTTTGGAAGACATGAAGATGCTGAAAATTTATACAGATCAATTGATAGGTATAGAGCGTTTGATACTAGAATTCTAACTTGTTTCAGGTTGGATTTAGCGACAGAGCATCAACGTCTGATAGGAGACGAGCAGAAGGTGTTACAAATTTTAAAAACAACTCACGACAGCGCCCTTTCTGATGATACGCAGCTGCGCAACTCGTGTAAAAATATTGGTATCAAAGTAAGTCGGCGACTTCTTGTTCGATTCATAAACTTATGTAGTCTTTCTACGATAAAAACTGGTCAGTTGCTTGTAAATATCTCAATGACGCTGGTGAATTTAAAAAGGTTTGCTCTCTGCTTTTCTGATCTTCTCCTGAGAGAATTTTTAAGAATATTAGAGCTCATTATATGGCTGGTGACTGGCAAGGCATCATGAGAATAGAAAGAGCGCTTTTCGACGGAGCGGAGGAGCTCATTGAGTGTGGGCGTCTCTATCGAAGCCTAGGTTTATCGGAGCAGGCAATTAACGCCTTCATTCGAGCTCAAAGGCCTGATCTAGCGTGCGAAACTGCAGTTGAGCTTAACGATTGGGAAAAAGCTGTAAAACTTGCTGAGACTCATAAACTACAGGATGTGGCATGTCTGTTAGAGAAGAAAGCCGCTTCGCTGCTTGACGCAAAGCTAGGTCAGTGTGATTGATAATGTCTGTATTTTAATTATTTTGTTGTGCAGACTGCCAAGCGTCTCAATTATACAGCAAGGCAGGCAACTTCATCAAAGCGGCTCAGCTCCTCTTCAAAGTTGCCGCCAAGGAGGGCTCACTCACTAATCTTCAGCCGGTGCGCGTCAAAAAGCTTTACGTTCTTTCCGCGCTGCTAGTAGAGCAACACCATGAAAAAAGAAAGGCACAGTCAGGGAGAACTGACACAATTGGAGTTCTGGAAGGTGTTTTGAGAGAAGAAAAAGAAGATATAGCGTCAGTAACGATGCTGGATTCGGCTTGGCGCGGGGCTGAAGCGTGGCATTTTTACACGCTTGCATGTAAACAACTTTATAGGTGAGGGACTCAATATCATCAGTGAAGTTTTAACACCACTATTCAGTGGCAATCCAGACGCAGCAGCAACGACGTCAATCTGTCTCGTTCAATATGAAGACCTGATTGATCCAGTCAAGATCTACTCACTTCAAGCAACAGCTTCAGCTGCAGCACGGCGATTCGGCCTCTGCTCACGTGCTTTCAGTAAACTGGAAGCAATGCCAAGCTTAGCAGAAGAGGAACAACACCAATACGCGCAGTTAGCTATAAAAATCTTTCAAAAATATCGACCAGAAGATACAAATCCATATGATAAAATGCAAAAAGAGACAAAAATACCGACCTGCGTCATGTCAGGCAGACCACTTACAGGTTAAAAAACCTGTAATTCATCTTATACAATCCTTATCTAGACTGCCAGTTCTGGATGTGTTCGACCTGCCGCCACTGTGCTTATGAAAACGAAATCCAAAAAGCTGAAATATGTCCAATGTGTCACAGCCGAACAGTCTAATTTTCAAAAACAAAGAAGAGCTGTTTATTTTTCTACTTTTCTGTCAAGATCTTTATTTTTACGTACACACTGAAATTTTGTATTTTTCTACAGTTATATCAAAAATTATCATTTCATAAAAACATCGGAATTTATTCATGATTTCAGATCCAGATGTCGGGTGAGAATAATTCACAAGACCTTCTGGTAAAAGTCCAGAAGAAGGTGCTGGGGAAGATGGTGGGAAAGAACTCGATAAAATTAGTTGTCGATGACAATATTTCCGTTGTGTTAGACCATTTTTACAAGTGGGCCAAGGTATGTTCTCTTCCTTGATTTCAGTCCTAATATTTTTCAGATCGAATCGGGTAAGCCGACAGCAGAGAAGCTTTTGAAAGACGCAATAAAGCTTGTGGTTAAGACCGGTGTTCTTTTCCACAATAAGCAAATCCAGCAAAGCGAAATGAAAGGCTGGGAAATCCTGCGCTCGAAAATCAACAATATTGCCAACACAATTTGCTACTTTCACAGGACTCCGTTCACGTATAACAAAGACATGCTTCACGGTCAGCTTGATTCGGCAGACACTCTTCTCAAGAATGCACTAAAGGTATTTGGGAAATTATTAACCTCAAAAATTAAAGATAAATTAGCCCCATGTGACAGACAAAACAATCGGCCGAGTAGAAAACGTTTTTGGCTGGTTGAAAAAGACAGAACACTTGGACGCACTGTTCTCAACGAAGCACGATGCGCTGCGGGACGAAATGATTACAAAGCTGGAAGTCTTGCTTGAAAAAGACGGCATCTAGCACGTTGTATGCAGCATGCCTCTCTTACTTACACATGAAAAACTGCGAAATGCCTATCAACTTTAAACTTATCTCCTCTACCACATTTCTGTTATTCCCTTTTTTTATTTCTCTACTACGAGCTTTATTAACATGTAAAGTATGTTCGAACTCACTTCAATTTCACTTCACGTACTGTGCCTTAATACTTTAACAAAACTCTACTTACAAACAGAATTCTTTCAATAAATTATGTAAATAAGACTCTTTGAATCGTGAAATCTGAAAATGTCGCAAAACATTGATTTCGATGAGGAAGACGCAGCTCAGCTCCAGTTTCCAAAGGTTTAATCGCTCTTTATTTCCAAGTATAAATTTTGTGTTCCAAAAGGAGTTTCAAGAAACAACGACTCTTATGAACTCAGAAGTCAAGGTCCTTCTTGAGCACAGAATGAAAAATGATGAAGGTAGACGAGACGATGTTGAGCTTTCGGAGGTTTTTCAAAAGACGCTTGACTACTGCAAGGTGATTTCTTTCAAGAGTTTCTTGCAAATAAAGTTTTCAGCGATTCTCTAAATTCAAGAATCAAGACGTTATTGTAAACGTGAGAACTATGTTGACATCAAAGCGGCTTCATCGTTTTGAAATCGCCGCACTTGCCAATTTGTGTCCGGAAACTGCTGATGAAGCCAAAGGTTAGTCCATCTTCATATGAGTATATCTAATCATGTGAATTTAGCACTCATCCCAAGCATGGAAGGCCGTTTCCCAGACGAAGAGCTCCAGCAGATGCTGGACGATATGGCGACGCAGCGAAGTTTCCAGAGCTAAGAAGACCTGTTTTTTTATGACCATTTGATCCAAAATGTTCCTGTAATCTGGGACTGTAACAATACTGCCTAAAAAATAAAAGATTGCTTTTCATTTAAAATCATTAAGAGAAAATCGATAATCGGATGTTTTCCGGATACATTGAAAGTAAAGGGGATCTTTATGAGATAACTCTTTCCACCTCTGTTGATGGGTTCCGAGTAAGAGTACGATTAGAGCGTCAGAGCTGGGCAAATTCCTTTTCACCGCAATATATATCAGAATTGACGAAGAAAACTGGATGCCACAAAGAATTCGATACTTTCATCACACTTTTGGCCAAAGCTATTACTGGAAAAGGTCATATCCTTCCAAAATCGTTTTAAATCTTCCTTTAAGAAAATACAGAATGCAGTCTTCAAATTTTAACTCCAAACGATCTGGAATCGCTCCGAAGCGGGTCGAATTCAGGGCGACAGCCTACAGCTCATATGAGACCGCCCGGTGATCGCCGCTATCTTCTCCTCACAGTTCACAATAACTACGAGAAGAATCACTTTCCTCTGAGTCTACTTCCCGAAAGTAGTCAAGTCTTCAATCCTACCTCTATTTTAAAATCAGGCAATACTCTTCACTTCCCGAATAAAACTGAATCTGATGCTCTCGAGCTTCGAACTATCATCGGACAGCTTCAGGTAAGATAAGCTTAAAACTACCAAGTTAAAGGCCAAAATTAAGGATGAAATAAGAAGGCTAAAAGCGCCGGATACTGTGGCTCATCAAAAGTCAAACTTTGAAGCGCTTGTTTATGAAAATATGATGCTAAAACAGAAACTCGAAGAAGCGAAGACAGAAGTAAAAACTGTAACAAGTACAAAACACCAAAGACAAATACGTAAACTAGGTACAGTCTTGTTGCGAGAGGCAGAATTCTAACAAATGTTCTTAGTTGAGGAAATGGAAAATGCATTGAGCACGGAAAAGACGAAAAACAAAAAAAATATCTCGCAAAAAAACGCTCAAATAAAGTCTCTAGAAGGAGAACTTCGCGAATGTCAGTCAGAAAACAGACAACTTGATTCAAGACTCAGTAAATTAAAAACAGAACTAGAAACGTATAAACGAGGACGAAAGCCAACAATTTCACACGCATCTGTTTCCCGCATTAGATCAAGAGAAAACTCTTATGATAGAAATTCACAAAGAAGTAGAAAAAACTCAAGAGAAAGGACTTCAAGACCTGTCAAAAGGAAAGATCGAAAAAATTTCAGAACTCTTTATTCAGGCGTTCAACAAATGCCCGAGGCGTGGAATCCATTCTACCGAGAATCGATCCGTATCAGACCGGAAAAGACCCGATTTTTTTCGATCTTGTTTTCAAGAGCTTCCTACAGCGCGTCAACGCAATCCTCGCTGCGTAGATCAAGAGAAGTTTCACCCGCAGTTTCGAGCAGAAGTACCGGTCGCAGGCCGAACATCAGATCGCGAGACGTTTCGCCAGCGTGCTCCGTAAGCTCGAGGAGATCGGTATCGTCCGTTGGCTCTGCAAAATCGGTTGGATCTGTTGGCTCTAGGGGCAGTTTTAAGCGCTTCGACCCATCGGCATATGTCAAAGCGAAAAAACAAAAAGAGGCGGCGACGAAAAAGACATTAAGTAAGTCCCATTTTTACTTTTGTAAATAACTTTTCAATAAAAGTACGAAACAAAAGACCGCCAAACATAGAGAAGAATAAATCAAGATCAAGAGCAGATTCCATCGACTCAAACTACTCACGAAAATCTAGGTTTGAACCTCCGCGTCTTCCTTATTTACCTTTTCCTAATAGACTTTCGCGAAAATCCACAGTAACTCGTTCATCAACACCCGATCCTTCGCACCACTCCTCACACAACGACACACTAGACTCGTATACAGGAAGCCAGGCATCCCTCCGGCTCGAGGACTCGCTCATCAATGGCAGCTCGTTCAATATTGGAGAGATCGATCAACGCCTGGAAGCTCTCCAAATGTATATCAACGAAGCATTACACTGATGCCATTCCACTTTTCTACTTCAATATTCCACTTGCTTCACTTTTTCTTATTTTTTCACATAGAAACTTAATTTTTGCAGAATCAGGACTGATTCTTATAATTTTAGAATGGATGCATTAGGAGTGGATATCCAAGAAGCTGCCCGTGTCTATCTCAATTTCCTCGATGATGGTGATAATGAAAACAAATATCATACTGAAGTCACGTGAGTATCAAACTTTTACAAGTACAAGAAATAACGTCAAACTTTTAGCGAGATGGTGAGAAGAGAAGAAACTCGTCTGATCGTCGATATCGCTGATTTGAGAAGACACGATATGGAACGAGCAGAGCGACTTTTAAATGGCGCCTTCAGTGAAATTATCGCTTTTGAGAAGGCTATCAAGGAATATGTGAATCAAGTTGACCCGCAATTCGGCAAACTTCATGATGAGTTTTACATGGGTCTTGAAGGCTCATTTGGAAAGAAACATGTGACGCCGAGAACGCTCAAAGCGTCATTTATGAACAGTACTGTCTGCGTTGAAGGAATCATCACAAAAGCTTCACTTGTGCGCCCGAAGCTGGTGCAATCAATTCACTACTGCCCTGCAAGCAAGAAAATGCTCTCGCGTCAATATGGCGATCTAACTTCAATCTCTGAGAAAGGACAGACGGGCAGTGCTTACCCGACACAAGATCCAGAAACTGGCGAGGCTTTAGAAACAGAATACGGCTTATGCACCTTCAGAGATCATCAGACTGTTACTGTGCAGGAAATGCCCGAAAAAGCGCCGACAGGACAGCTCCCACGCGCGGTAGATGTTGTCATTGACAATGATTTGGTTGATCAAGTAAAACCTGGTGATCGCTGTCAGATTATTGGAACGTTTCGATGTCTTCCGGGAAAGAAAGCGGGCCACACAACTGGAATCTTCAGAACGGCAATTATTGCGAATAATATTAAAATGCTCAGCAAAGATAAAGAAATTGTTTTCTCAGGTAAACAACAGCATTTTCCCTATCATAAATTAATCTATCCCAGATAATGACGTATCGATGATTCGAAGATTTTCAAAGACGCCAAATGTATTCACAAAAATCGCAAAGTCCATGGCGCCAAGTATACACGGCCATCTTTACTCAAAGAAGGCTCTACTCGCTATGCTTCTCGGCGGCAATGAAAAAATCTTAAAGAATAAAACGCGCCTCAGAGGAGACATCAATGTTATGTTCATCGGTGATCCATCTACTGCCAAATCACAGGTGAAAAATAAAAATGAAATCATTGTTATTTAAATACGCTCATAGCTACTGCGATATGTGCTTAAAACTGCCCCACGAGCTATCAACACAACTGGTCGAGGAACATCCGGCGTTGGTCTAACTGCCGCGGTAACAACGGACGATGAAACTGGAGAGCGGCGCCTCGAGGCCGGCGCCATGGTCCTTGCTGATCGAGGAGTGGTCTGCATTGACGAGTTCGACAAGATGACGGAAATTGATCGAACAGCTATTCACGAAGTAATGGAACAGGGTCGTGTCACCATCGCCAAGGCTGGCATTCAAGCAAAATTGAACGCGCGATGCTCCGTACTTGCCGCTGCGAATCCAATTTTTGGAAGATATAATCAATATAAGACGCCTATGGAAAATATCGCCATGCCTGACTCGCTTTTGTCTCGTTTCGATTTGCTCTTTGTCATCATTGATACAGCCGAACCAGAGTTAGACAGAGAAATCGCCGATAGAGTCATCAAAAATCACAGGTAGTTCAATGAAAATATATCTTTGTACTTATTTTTGTCATCAGATACCGAGATCCTTCACAACAAGACGGCGAAGCGATTCAAATCGACAACGATGCTGATCGACTAACAACAAACGAGGAGAACTCAGCTAGAAATCAGGCTGCCGGTTTGTCTTTTTTTATTTATTCTTATTATAATTTGTCTATCAAGAATCAATGTATGAGGACCACAACGAGTTTCTACACGGCTCTCGCCGATCAAGCGAGCGAATTCTATCTTCCTTCTTCATCCGAAAGTATATTCAATGCGCCAAGGCGCTGCGACCTACTCTTACAAAAGTAACTTAAACATTAAATTTAAATCGTCAATTTTTTCAAAGGAGGCAGCAGATCTTATATCCGAAGAGTACGCTCGACTTCGATCAGTTGCTGATGTTTCTGGTAATTAACACATTTTCAAATCGGTTTTACATTATTCTCTATGAAGAGGGCAACGCGAAAACGATTCCAATCACCGCTCGAGCGCTTGAGACTCTGATCCGTCTTTCAACTGCTCACGCTAAATGCCGAATGGCCAAGAAAATCGACAAGAAAGATGCCCAAGCGGCCATTGAGCTTATTCAATTCGCCTACTTCGCTAAGGTATGTTTTTTATTTGCGACTAGTTGCTTAACTTATCGCTTAGGTCGCTGAAAAGCCAAAGAAGAACAGAGGCATGCGCGAAGATGACGGAACTGAAGAGGAGGACAACAACGAAGAATTGACTGAAGACGAGGAAGAGTTGGAGCCCGTCAAGGAAGACGAGGACTCCCAAGACGCTCTCAACGCAAGTGTTCACGATATGAGCATCAATGCGGAGGTTAGAACCCTGTCAATTTCTTTTTAAACAGCCGTTTCTAGAAAGCATCACCGAAGAAGACTCCCAAAAAAGGGCGAAAAGGCAAACGAGGAAGAACATCCGAGTCAAGCGCTCGAACTCCAAAGAGATCTAAAGCTGGCACATCGCAAGATGATCCGTTTGATCCCAACAACGACGAAGATGCTCCCGAGATCTCCATTGCAGATTCCATTTTGCAAGCGCCAATTAAGCCAGTTTCTGATGCTCGACGAGAGCAATTCCAGGAGCGCTTGAACGAAGCGTTTTATTCAGGACGAGATCAGGTATTAAAATTTTTTTTCTCGAAATAAATAAATTTTTAAGTCTGTTGAGCTTGCTCATGCGAAAGAAATTATCAACCAGGACCTTTTGCCGTCCGAGAAGTTCACCGATTCCGAAATCAACACGTGCATTACAGCGATGAGCGAGCAAAACTTGATCATGGAAGCTGACGGCAAGCTCTTCCTCCTCTAAACGAAAGAAAATCATTCACATTCCTTGCAACATACAAATATTTTAGGGAAATTTTACTCACTGAACAAATTCATTTACTGCACTGCCACCTTACAAACCTGACGAAACTCTTATCTGACTCACACATGTAGAGAGCAAGGAATAAAAAATAAAGTTCAAAAAACAATAACTACAACGAGTCATAATAATTTTTGCAGAATGAAATGTCATTAACCGCCGAGGAGCTTGACTCCATTCTCACGTTCACAGACAGTTGCGAGGATGCTAAACAAAGTATACAGGAATTAAGCGCATCATTATTCAACGACAAGTTCAACGAGCAAAGGCTCATCTCCGGCCTTGCCTGTCTTCTGGAATGCGAGCTGCTCAGCAAGGCAGCACGAGTCGGGGTGATCGTCGCGCTTGCTGCTCCCAAAGAAACACCATTCAGAGAAATTTATCATAGGATTAATCCAGTTTTAACTGATCCGCACGAACAGGTTATAAATAATCAAGAAATCCAGCGTAACAAACTTTTAAGAAACTGCTACGTAATATTCTTTCCGGAAAAACGGACGTTCTTCAAAAAAGCCCACAAACTTTGCTGTCAACAGAGCTGCCAGATGTTGCCTTGCCACAGATTGAGAAGGCGCTCGGAGAGGACACGCGTTCCGCTTTGCAACGCGCGGCAATATCTTCCATTATTCCAGATCCCGAGCGCTTCAACGTCTCTAATCAGAGCGGTATGCTTACAATAACTTGCTCAGTTCATTATTCTATTCTAGACGAACAACTGCGTAGAACTTCTATGCAAATGATCTTGTCCGAGCCAGGCTTTGGGCAGCGATTCTTGCGCCCGACTCAGATCTCAATTCCTCCTCCTATCTTTGACTATATCGAAAACGAGGTCAGTTTCTTATTCTAGCCTAGGGTCGGCACCGACCACGACCAAAAAGGCGACCTGGTCGTGGTCGGTCGTGTTTTTTTCATACACGACCCGACACGACAAAATTTTTTCCGCTCAAAATGGTCGTTTTGGTCGTGGTCGTGATTTGGTCGTTTATTTGGTCGTGTTTTGGTCGTGTTTTG
>Ga0115008_10002558_pt1 | contig 15081 bp, 11 predicted proteins | sample FraStrMetagenome_FD_87164 | JGI IMG/M metagenome (GOLD analysis project Ga0115008, IMG submission 87164) | Marine eukaryotic phytoplankton communities from Arctic Ocean - Fram Strait ARC3M Metagenome | ecosystem: Environmental > Aquatic > Marine > Oceanic | place: Fram Strait | collected...
TCTATATTTTATCGCCCGCTGGTCATCAATGACTCATCATAAAAGATCTCTATTTAGAGAATGCTTTACGAATTATTAGTAATAAGAAATGAGTCTCAAAAACAAATACTTCCTTAGATTTTTTTTATTGGAGGCAGTGCGCGTCAGAAAGAATTTCGCGATCAACAAGGATAATTTTTAAAACAGAAAACGTCGATCCTCCAAGAAGAGCTGCGATCGGTACTGAAAAAAAACTTTCTACAAATCTAACAAATAAAAAATTTACCTGTAACAAACCAAGCGATCACAATATTTCTAAAAACTCTCCACGAAACAGCGTGGTAGTCTCTAACGACTCCTACGCCGACAACAGCACCGACTTTGCAATGAGTCGTCGACACTGGAAGTCCGATAAAACTTGCTGCGAGGACAGTTGAAGCTGAGGCCAAGTCAATGCAGAAACCGCGCGAGGCTGTTAAAGCTGTCAAATCTTCGCCCATTGTTCTGATAACTCGCCGCCCCCAGCAGAGTAGGCCTTCAATGTTTTAAAATAAAAAGCAAAAGGCAACGAGTTCTTACCAAATGAAATTCCGATGCCGCCAAAAAGAAGGATTGTTGTTGGAGTGTGTCCAGTTTGATTAACAGTTCCTTCAGTCCAAATCAGAAAAATTGCAATAAGAGGGCCAATCGCATTACTAACATCATTTCCACCGTGCGCAAATGCTCCAAAACAGGCGGTCAGAATTTGCAGAAATGAAAACACGATTTTGTTCGTTCTTGAGTTTTCCGCTTCGTCGACGTTCTTGGAAAGATAGAAAAAAGGTTGAGAGAAGAAAAAACCTTGAGCTCCTCGTCAATCGACGAAACAGAGCTTGTATCAAACTTGATAGCAGCCGAGTCGAGAACTTCATCGTCAATTTTTCGATGAATGTCGATTATTTCTCCGTTGTGAACGACGATTTCAAAGTCAGAATCTAAATATTTTCATGATTTAAGAATTTTTAACATGTTTTTGACCTTGGTGCTTTAATTTTACATGCGTGTCTCGCATCACTTCTCGTTGCAGCTGCATCACTTCCGGAATCCTCACTTTTCTGTCACCCTAGATTGAAATTTTTTAATAAAATCAACGAAGAGAATTATTACCAAAATTTTCATGATATTTTCTGGAGTCATGCCATGTCGGTTCTCGTCGTAAATGTCCGTCTCCGAACCTACTCGCCGTTTTGTTTTCATTAATTCTAGATGCAAAGCGTTGAGCAAGATCATATGATTTTTTGCAAAAAATCAAATTCACACGATTTTTTTTTCACTGGGGCAGTTTTTGTAATATAAAAAAAAAGTGATCAAACGCGCAAAGATACCATTTCGCGACTTGTCGAGAGAATTTTTGTCTTTTTCAGATGGTGTGAATTGCACTTAACCATTTGAAGATGTTGAGCTGTTTTTTCTGCATCAAAAACAACTCTTTATGGTGTTTACCTGTTGCTCTTCGCCTATCAAATTCAGGGAAGGACTCTTTTCTTGGCAAGGAGTTCTTTTGGGATTGAATTGCTTCCTGTTTAGGTAGCGGGATTGTTTTGCCGTTTTCTTTGATTTCAGAAATTGAGAATCTTCGAAGGTTGAGCTCCGTCCCAGTAAAATCAGACGCGAGAATTTCGGGCACAGATTTGACATTTTCAGACACTGTTGACGTTCCAGATTCCTTTTATTTGTTTAAGAACAAGTAACTAGCTGAGGTTCAGCTGCTAAAGTTTAAATTAGCAGAAAAGTAGCCGAGGAAAAGATAGCTTAGTTGTCCTAAAACATGACCGTAAAGAGCTCTGCCGCGAAAGTCGTTTTGCAGCGTGCATGTTCGAGTTTTCAAGTTTTTTCTCATTCTTGATTCTTTCTTTGATCAATGGTACGACAACACATTGAACCATGAGACCAGTAACTGCTCCAAAAGCAGCTGCGCCGATTGGTGGGAATAGCTTCGGCATCGTGTACCAGCCAACATTTGAGGAATGATGAAGAGCAGCGAACACGTTGATTCCAGTTGTCAAACCGTAAAGAATCGGAAGAGCGATCAAAGCACGACGATAACTGTGGACATTTAGGAGGATAAAACTGCGCGTAAAAAGGTAGAAAACACCGCCGACGATGGCGGAAATTATCGGAGAAACTGTCCAGATGAGAAGGATCTTGCCGAGAATCACCCAATTGATAGTTTCGTACGCTTCGGAAAGCAGTGCAAATCCGACCATTGATCCAACTTTTTGGGGTTATTAATTTTTTGTGATAAAAAACGTAAAAGAAGTTTATTCAGGAACCGATTTGAAATATAAACCGGGTGTTTTGATTAAAAAAAAATTTGTTATTACATTTTTGACAAAAGTAAAAATTGAAAAGTCGTTCATTTTTGTGGTCTTTGAAATTTCTAAAAAACTAATAATGACCGTTTCTATTGCATGAGTTCCAGAAACAGGAAGTCTGAGAAACGTGGCGAACATTTGCCACATTACTGATCCGATCATAACTGACAACATTCCAACAAGAAGCTCGTTTCTTTTTCCTTCAAAAACTGAAATATCAAAAATGTGTTTTCTGATCGTCTCTCCGACATTCGCTCCGAGAAAGACGGCGCCGCAGGATTCGAAGATGATTGCCAAAACGCAAGCCGTCTTCATTGAAATTGTTTTCGAACCGACAGTCGTTCCGAAAGAGTTTGCGACGTCGTTTGCTCCGACTGCGAAGGCGAGAATGAAAGCTATTATAAATGATGCAACAACGATATTCGCCGCTCTGAATAAAATTTTAGAAAAATTTTTCGATTTTTTTAAAAGCATCAAATTTGGCAAAAAAATAATTTTCATAATTAAAGAACTTACTGAAGCGAAAAGCACTGATCAAAAAAACAGAGTTGCTGGTCTGGCCTTGTAAAATAATCGCCGCATATTGGTATTTTATCAAACATCTTCTGTCAGAGCTCTTTGCTTATGCTAATTTTTCGCGCGCAGATCAAAGAGCAAAAAGGTTGAGTAATTGTGACGTACTTTCAACAAAGCTCAGAGGATTTTTGTCACTTTCAAAAATACTCATAAGCAAGTTTTACATTGTTTTTTTGAAAAAAATGGAAGGTTTTTATCAAATTTTGAATTTATTTTTATTTACATTTTTGAATTAAGCAAAGTCAAAGTGTATTTCTCGACAGGATAAATACAAAATAAATCATTTTGCAATTTAGTTGCTTCTCAGTGGGATATTTCGGCGGGATGTTTTGATTTGCGTGATAAATTATCGCCGACAGCGATGTAAAATCACGTCATGATTTTCACCTCACCACAAGGAAAAGATGAGGTGATCGAGGTGATTTACATCCCTGATCGCCGATAATCCCTCCGATTTCTTTGATTATTAGAAGTGATAATAGACGGGTAAAAGAAAAGAATTTTTATCGGGTGAAATCTAAGACTGAAAGAAAAGAGTTGTCCGCGTTGTATTTACCCTTTCCTTGTTGAAGAGCGCCATTATGAGCAGGAAATTTGCATCCGAGCGTAAACTCGTCCAAAACGTCTCCTCCAACGATTTCGTCGTCGCTCCAGTCTATTCCGTCTTTGCGTCTTTGCTCGCTCGAGATCAAGAAAGATTGGTTTCGCGAAGTCGTGGCAAGCTCGTATCACGTTTTGCTGGCCAACCGAAAAAAGAAAGAAGACGAGATCAAGAAGTTTCTCGGTCTTCCGACTTAAAGCCGCTTTTCCGCGCTTTTCACTGCAATTTTATTTTCACAGTTCATTTGTTTTTTCAAAGTTATTCAAATAGCCACTGCCTTTTTTGGATTTGTGTCACTTTGTAACACTGATATGCGTGTTTTTTCTTCTTTTTTGTCAAAATAAAACGATAATTTGAAAATAGATCATTTATTTACATTTTTAAATTTAACAAAGTCAGGGAAAAGATTAGTACAGTGTTTCAAACCCTTTCAAAATCGGCTCCGAATAATATTTCATGACTGGCCTGTCATCGCGGTATATTCTTTTTCCGTTTGAATCAGTTGTCCAAACGAGTTTATGCTCCGTCTTTTGATTGCTGCCTCCAGAATTGTCATCTGTTTTATAATATCCCATCAAATTCATTTCCATATCGTACTCGGGCTTGATGGTGTACGGACTTTGTTCATCAGCTGGAAGGAAAGCAGCGCACTTGGAGATAAGAGAATTGACTCCGTTTTTGGGCTCAATAAATCGAGTTCCAGCGCCGTGGAAGTGTTTTTCAGCAGCCTCGGTAGAACTCATGACTTTGCTCAGAAGTTCTGCTTGACGAGCCTGAAAAAAAATTTCAAAATAATCGCGAAAAATATGATTTTTTTTTTCAAATTGGAGAATTTTCAGTAATCGGGCAAATTTTGAGAAATCGGGCAAATTTTGTAGATATTGAGAGATCTGATCAGAGTTGCAAATTCGCAATGCAAATTAACTACAAATTTCAACTTACCGAAGCTAGATTTGAAGCTCCAATAGCTTGTCCAGAAAGAACCGAATCCGCGGTCGATTGATTTCCTTCAAGACTTCCATCATCAGCGTACGGCTTCTCGTCCCATTTTAGATCTTGACTGTAACCGATCTGGCCGCTCCATTCTTTCACATTTTTAGCTTCTGGAAATAGCGCCTGGCCCTCGATAATGTTCATCACTGATTTGAGACAGTTCGCAAAGTCGAACCATTTTCCAAAATTGTCTGGATCGAGCTCGCCTTCTGCCACGTGAGGCTTGTGGCGAAGCGGAGTGTCCGCGTGATATTTTGAATTGCCTTCAAATCCTGATTTTGGGTTGTAAAATTGAAGATATTAAAAAAACTAAAATTTTTGAAAAATTAAAAGAAAATTATATTTCTAAATCTAAATTCTCAGATTTTTAATAATATTTTTGACCCTTTCCTTCTCCGAGAGCACCATTATGAGCAGGAACTTTGCATCCGAGCGTAAAGTCGTCCAAAACGTCTCCTTCGATTTCGTCGTCGCTCCAGTCAGTTCCGTCTTTGCCTCTGTAGCAAAGTCGATCAGCGTGCGTGATTGTTCGCCATTTCTCTTCTCCCAGAATGCTTTCGTCCCAAATGTATCGTTCTATCTGTCTATCGCTTCCTGTCATCAAGCCAGGTAGCATGTTTGAGCAGCCGTAGCCAGGTGTCCACTCGCCAAAAGATTGTGGCCATTTGAAGTAGATTTCGGGAGTCCAGTCGAATTCTTCAGCGTAGTTCAGCGCAGGTCGTTCAGGAGTTCCGAGAAATCGGTTTTGAACGCGGGTAAAGTACGATTGCTGACCTTCCCAGGATCCGTCCTCTTAAAATAAAGAATAAAATTGAGGGAATAGTCTTTTTGGTCAAATTTGACCGAATACCAAAAAAATATTTCCAAATTGCCGAAATCAGCCGAATAGTTATTAAATTCATCACAAATTGGGAAATTTTGACAAAAATCTGACCCAAAAGCTCGCCGAATTGTGTTATCTGACTGTATATAAAAAAATTTCAAAAACTTATTTCCAATTGTAAATTATAATATTTCAAAATACTAACGAAGACCAAATCGAGTTTCTGCAGGCATATAAGCCGGAATCTCTTTGCAATCTCCTCCATCTTTTTCAACACCGCCAATTTTGATCCGTGCAGTCGCGCAGTTCCATCTTGGCAGGCCATTATTTCCGATCATGATGACAGTTTTCAAAAATTTCTGTCGCTCGTCCAAATTCAAAATGCAGCAATCGTTCAAATCTCGTCCAACTGGCGTCGATTCAACGCCAAGTCCAACGCCATACGGATCAGTTGGCTTTTCTGGTTCTTTTTCTTCGTTTCCGACTTGGAATTTTCGCTCTTGAATTCCACCAAGAATCGCAGATTCGATTTCCATGTTTGGATTTTTGTTATCCGGTTTGTCGTCGGAGCAAAACGTCTTTTCGCCAAAGTTTTCTTCCAAATCCCAAAGCTGGTAAAAATGGTCGCGCATGCAGAATGTGCTGCCCCACGTCGTGTGCTCGCGGCATTCGGCTTCGACGGTGCAGGACGGGTTGATTTTGCTTCCATCGGCATTATATCTTTAAAAAAGCAATAAAAATATGAAAATATAAACAAAAATCAAACCTGCATTGGGCATCACTTCCTTCAGCAGCATGCCATGCGTCACCTTCATTGTCAATCATGCCATGTTGTCTCGTGATTCCAGTTCTCAAATCTTTGGGCGCGTTGAATCGAACGAATTTGTATCTTCCAAATCGAATTGCGAGATCTCCAAGCTTGCCGGCGAAAATTTTAGCTGGCATTTGTTGTTGCTCGTTCATGAAATGGTGAACGCGTTCTCCGGCATCGTTCGTAGATGAATCGACTTTAACTGCTCGGAAAGCAGCGGCGAATGATTGAGAGTCTTCAGCCATGCAACCGTCCCATCCGACAAGGAAACCTGAAAATAAGATTAAATCAGAAACAAATGATTTTTTTGATTTGAGCAAATTTAACAAAATTGTAAAACTTGTTATTTAATAATCATTTGATTCATTTTGACAAAAATCTACTTTTCAAAATAGTCATTTTTTTAAATAGTCAATTCACAAACCTGTTCCGCTTTCCAAAGTCAGCCATGTTTCAGATGTCCTGTATCCAAAATTCTGTTTTTCTTCCAAATAGCCCGTCAGTCCGTTGTGCTGAATCGCGGCGGAATAGCCAGTATCTGGACCGACGTATTTGCCGTCTTCAATTTGCGAGCTGACTCGTTGATTGTAACGCCATGGAGTTTCACTAGAAAGTCTCTTCGGCCGTCCAATTCGCTTCATTTGTTCTTCGGTTGCAGTCTCTTCTGTGTAAGCGTAGGTGCATTTATCGCCTCCGGGGAGTGGGTAGTTCATGATGTCAGCGAAAGTGGAGAAGAGATCAATTTGACTGACTGGCAGATCGTAGTTTGTTCCCCAAAGCGAGCGATGAGTTCCGAGTGGCCACCAAGATAAAAATGGAACTCGATGTCCTCCTTCGTACACGGATGCTTTCTTGCCTCGAAGAGTTCCCATCCGAACATGGCCGAATCGGTTGAGGAGATTAAATGCGCCCTGATCTGGTCCATTGTCGGAAGTGAAGAAAATAAGAGTGTTATCAGCGACCTCCATATCGTGAAGAGTTTTCATCACATTTCCAACAAGCTTATCAAATTGCCAGAATTGTTCTCCTTGTTTTCCTTGCGCCGCGTGTGGATAAAATTCCATCGGATTTTCCTCGTCGAAGGTCAGATTATGCGAGCTTGGTCGATGAGGAGCGCGGAAAGATAGATACATGAAAAATGGTCGGTTCGATTCTTTCATTTCGCCCTCAAGCGTGATCGGGTTTTCTGACGAAACCGATTCGGTGATGTATTCTCGAGCTTTTTTGTGGAACGTGTACATTATTTCTTTACTGTCGAAACCGGTTTGCGTTCTTTTTGGATTCGCGCGTTTCATATCTTTGTAAAGCGGGTCGTTGACGGACATGCCATTTGCGACAAGTTGATCGAGTACAGTTTGTCTGTATTCTTTTGATTCTTCAGGCGAGTCGAACATGACCTGGTTAACTGCAAACTCGTAATTGGCTCGTTCTTGCTCCAAAGTTTTCATTTCTTTCTTCGCTTTTTCGCTGACCTTGAATCCGGCAGAAATTACTTTTCCACTTTGAACATTTCTGAATCGCAAAAAATTCTTTCTTCCCAATTCACGCGGCATTTTACCTTCGTTGATATTTTTAGCGTTTCGTCTTCTGCGATGAATTCGATGATGACGAACGGCGAGATTTCCGTTGGCAAATCGTCGCCGGCGCTTTCGAGCTGGTTCTTCGTCGTCGTTGAGTCCGGAAGTTAATCCTTGATCAATTGCAGACCAATACGCTTTGTACGCGTTTTGGATTCGTCCGTTTTCTTCTTTCCCGTCTTTGTAATATCCATCGAGGAAATGCCAGTTTTGTGGTTGCCTGAAGAATTCGTTTTCCGCTGCTTCGTCCTGTACCCAAAGCGAATCTTCATTTTCATCTCTAAATTCCGTGAAAATCGCCCACTTTTCAAAAGGCGAAAGTGGATAGTCGTTTTCAAAGTAGCCACCTCCAGGCAAGCAGCAATACGATCGACTTGTAAAAGATTTGTCGTAGCCCCAAAAACGGGTTCCTTCGACAAAGAACCAGCCATTTTTCTCGAGCTTTTCTTCAACGGGCTGCGGTTTTCCAACAACCATTGTGTGGTAGTTGTTTCTTTTAAAAAGCTGCGGTAAAATTTTTCGCCCTGAAAATTTATTTAAAAATTCTTTTTTTATTTATTTATAATTTATATGATTTAATATTTATTTCTCATAAATTTAATTTTTAATTAACTTAATTAATTTTTATTAAATTTTTTTGTGTGTTTTAAAAACTTTTCGAAAACTGACCATATTCTAGCTTCATTGGTTTGTAGTGATAGTCTCCTCTTCTGAAATGATATCTTCCCGTCATCAAGCAATATCTTGACGGAGCGCATCTTGAAGTGCACGAATGTCCGTCCCTGAAATTTATTCCTTTCGAAACAAGCTTGTCAATATTCGGCGTTGGGACGAGCTTGGACGGATTGTTGATCGTCACGTCGGCCCAGCTCATGTCATCAGTGTTGATGACGATGACGTTCGGACAGTTCACATCGTTTCGTTGATCTTTTGCCGATCCTGCTCGAGCTGCCTGGCCGCATCTGTCCGACAACGTCCAGTTCGCTGCCTTTTCTGTTTCGGTCTCTTTAAAGTCAAAAGTATAATCCGGATCGTCGTAGTAAATTGGTTTCGGAAATTTCAACCCTAAAGCGGAGCCAGCCAGGGCGAGGCTTGTTACTCTCATTTTTGTTCTTTTCGAATAAAAAACTGAGAGAAATGCGTCGAAAAGTTACAAGAGTTTCAAGCTCGGCGAAACACGCTACTTTTATGAGCGCAGTTTTCACGGCGATGAGGGCGCGCAAGAGTTAGCGCAGCGGGTGGCGGATTCTGAGAGCAAATCAATTTTAAGTGTTTTTGAAAATTTATTATATGTTTTTATATAAAGACAAATTATAAAACTTATATAAAACCATAATTATTCGTTCTTTCAAAAAAAAACTCCTTCGCGTAGCTTCACAATAATTGAATTATGATTAGGTATTTTCACGGGAAGGCGGCGCGCTCTGAGTCGCTTCGCCGTATCTTTTATGGGCAGATTTTTCTTCAAAATATTTTTAAGAATATACTAAAAAAAGGACGCTGATTTCAAAAATCTAATTTTTATTGACCCCAGAAAATATGAAAACGTTAAAGTTGATGCGCGTAAACCGATTTTGAATTTCTTTACTCCAAACGACAAGCTTAAAATGCGAAGTCAAGCGATAAATGCAAAAAGAAAAGTGGCTAACAAAGATTTAAAAGGATGAAATCGCCTTATGTTCTGAATATTTTAAGCAAAGTTGACAAATTTTTATATTTTAAAGGCAATTCTTTCTTATCAGTACTTCTCTCGAGTGGTGACACTGAAGCACTTTTAAATATTGTTTCAAGTGTGTCCGGGGATAAATCGAACCGCGAGATAAACGTTGTTCTAGCTTCGAATTCGACGTGTAAAATTGCGAAGTGGTACATGACTCGTGAATAAAGTTCGTTTTTTCTTAAAAAAAACGCCCCGACTGTATTATTTGTGGTTTTTTGCTCGTTCAAAAATTCCTTCAATTTCCATTTGTCGTATTGAACATATCAATGAACTGAATAAAAGTTGCAGTGGCTTAGAAAACGTCACTCCCTTATTATGCGGTTGCCTTTCAGCATACCGCCATGTGCGTTATTTAAAAGAACATTCTTTTGCTTTTTAAAACCTTAGTTTGGATAACCATTTTTGTATCGGAGTAAAATTGTACAAGAAAAAGAAACCTCAAAAACACATTCTCAATTTTCAAAGTAAGAACATCATCAATTTGCGTCTGGGAACGAAGCAGATGTTTACAGTTATCAATTTTGAGCTCAGCGGACGGGAATTCCGAAACAAAATATTTTTGAAAATGAAAGCAAATACGATTTTACTGATTGCAGGAAAAATCAGCGCCGATGTTTGCCCGTAAGAAAATATTTTTGGAGATAAATTAATTTTTATTATTTTAAAGAGATTTTAACAAAAGTGAAAGATGCCAATCTGCTTGTTCTGGTGACTTTTACAATTCACTCATTCATGCTCAGACGACAATATTTCGTGAGTTTTGTGAAAAAAAAGAAGTAAAATGGTTTTAGATGCGTGACACGTTGTCAAGGCGAATTCCTGGATTGTGACCAGAATTGTCCATGTGGCGCGAACTGTGTTGCAGGATGTAATGAATGCCCTGAAGCTGAATTTTGTGATTATACAGGCAAAACTTGAGCAAAAAAATAATTTGTAAAAACTTTGTCAATTTTGTTTTTAAAAACATGATTTTGCGCTCTTATTCAGATCTACTTATTATCAACCCAGTTCAAGCCGGTATAAACAAAGCCATCGTTTTAGACAGCGCAACAAAAACACACACAATCGTAGATTACGATTACGGTTATCCAGCGAGTACGTTCAGAAACAAACTACTTATTTTAACATTCTTCTAAACAAGAAAAGCTTTAGCCCTTGCGGGTAGAGCGACCAATTTGTTGTTCATTTAACTACTTATAACGCTAAAAACGGCTTCAGCGAAGCGGAAAAAAGCGCAAAGCGTAGCTTCGCGTCAAATTTTATGTTTTTGAGATATTTTTTTCGCTCGACAATTTTAAGTTAAATTTATGTGGACAACAGATGGCCATTTTACCCGCAATGGTTAACTTCAGTTAAGATATTGAGGACTCCTGCTCCGTTGTTTTCCGAGGCGTTCCTTACATTCTAGGAAGCTACTATCAATACAGGCAAATTGCAATTGTCGGTAAAAATGGCATTGTTGTTCAGGAAAGTTCTTTGCTTTTGATTTTCTCGCAAAAATGTCAACAAACAAAGAGCCTTTAAAAAGGATGAAGAACTCTCTATTCCACACGTGGACGGATATTATGGTTCCTGCAGCGTTTTTGCCGATTCAGTGAGCCTTTGTTTTTACACTGGGCTTGGCAAATCTTGCAATTCGTGGCGACCTGAAGAAGGTCAAGATGTTTTCGCCGCCGATTCGAATGTTTCTCATGATTGGGCGAGCATGGTCACTTTTCAGGTTTGACGAGAATTTGGAAAATTATACAAAAGATCATTTTAAGAATCAACTTGTTGCTGTTGGAGGTTGTAATGGAGGCATTTGTCACAACAATGTCGAATTTTATGATGGAAGCATTTGGTCGTTCGGTGAATCAGTCCCACTCGAAGAAATCTACTCGCACGCTCTAACAACCGACCAAGAGTCTATCTACCTCTTCAGCGGTTTAACATCAAACCCAGAAAATGTTCTAAGATACCAGAATGGCACGTGGAGTACAATCGGAAAGCTGCTTGATACACGATATTGGAATACTTCGGCGATTCAACTTGGCCACTTTGTCTACACGGGAAGATGCAGTTTAGAAAAAGTTACTGTAGTGGAGAAATTTCAGACAGAAGTTGTTATTTCTGATGAAGGAGGATGCCAACTTGATTTGTATTATGCGACAATGCTTGAATTTCCAAATTCTTTATTTTAAAAAATTATACAAAAATCGAAAATAAAGAATTGATAAATTATTAAAAAAGGGCGGTTTGTCGTTAATTTTTTTATACAGATGCTTTTTTTTGACATCACGTGGTGCACACTGTACAAGTGCTGCAGAATTTTTCATTTGATCACTTTAGCATTGCTGCATTTCGCTGCGCTCAGCTGGATTACAGTTACTGTTTTTTTTTTTAATTCTATGCGTTTTGAATGACACAATTCTCGCCGTAAATTATAATCTAAAATTCTTCCTTTTTTCTTGCACATCTTCAAAATCAGTTCCTGGGCGCATTAGCAAAAAGCCCGAGAAAGCCCCCGGTCACCTTAATTCTTATTCTTTCTGTCGTAAAATAATCTCCCGAAAGATTTTTTCTGGAACGAGAAAAGGATTTCGTTAGAAGCTGAAAATTGAAAAAATGTTTTAAAAATTCTGACGTGAATTAAAAGATTGATTAAATATCAGTGGTTAAAAAGGTGACTCGACGAAAGGTTTCTAAACATGTCTACGTGGCTTGAGAAATTTTGGAGCTTGAAGAACTTATCCAAAAATTAAATTTATCATTTTATTTTCGGACTTGACCAAATCATTTATTTTCAATTAAATTCAGCAAAAGATAATGTGAGATTATGGCGGGCAATAAATGGCTTTATTGAGATGAAAAAGTTAAAATGTTGTAAAAATTCTTACGTTTATTAGCAGATTGATTGATCATCAGTGGTTAATAATGTGACTCGACGCAAGGTTTCTAAATATGTCGATGTGGTTAAAAAAATTCTGGATATTTGCGAGTTAATCCCAAAATTAAATTCATCGTTTTATTTTCGCACTTGACAAAGCCGTTTATTTTTTGTGTAAATTCAGCAAAAGATAATGTGAGATTATGGCGGGCAATAAATGGCTTTATTGAGTCAGCGCGGTAGGACCCCTTTTTTGCAAAATGGAAGGTCGAATGGTTGATGACGCATGGTTAAACAAAGTCGAGTTCTCTGTTTTTTGTCATCTTTATTGTTCATTGAAATTTTCAAGTTGACTGTTTTTCTTTTCCTTTCTGCGAGAAGCAGGACAGCTGGCCTTTTTTTGTGACTCACGTGATCGATTGACGCGGAACGGATACTGGAAGAGGATTCCGGACACGATTTATTATTGATTTGAGAAAAAAAGAGAAAAAAATGCGAAAAATTCACGATTTCCCAAAAGCTTATTCAAAAAATGCACAAATTCCAATTGAAGATTTTTCAGAAAGGAGAGGCTGATTGAATATAAATTTTGTTTTCTTTTGTGGGACTTTTTCTCGCGCTTAGCCAGCCGCAAAACCTGGAACTGGGCTTGTTTTGTATTTGAAGAAACTTTAATCACGTCAAAAATAAAGTCGTCGCGAAAAATAGTTTATTTTATTTATTTCGAAAATGGTTAATTTTTTGAACAGCTCTATAGAAAATTTTGATCGTGTTGACGATTTTGTATTTTAATTTTTTGCCGAATTGCTGTTTATCGAATTTATATTATTTCAACTAGAAGTGTAGTTGCTTCAGAAGCTACGATAAAGCAGACTTTCCAAATTTTATAAATAACGAATTATTTTAATTAGCTGAAAAAGTGCAAAACGCGCAGCAAGAGAAGGTCGCGCATCCTCAACACTACGCCTTGCAAAAGTTATCGTAATCGGGTAAGAATGTTTTACGCGATTCTATAAAATTTTTGATAATTAATTGAAATTGTCAGTTATTTGATAAAAGTTTTTAGACAAAAACTGTATTTGAAAAGTTCAATTTTAGAGATGCCGGAGTTGGAAAAACATCACTTGTGATGAGATATACGCACGATATTTTTGATTTGGATTACAAAGCTACAATTGGAGTCGATTTTGAAGTCGAAAAATTTGATATTTTGGGAATTCCTTTTACGCTGCAAATGTGGGACACAGCCGGTTCGGAAAGATTTCAAGCTATTGCTGCAAGTTATTACAGGAAGGGGTAACAGTAAGAATAATTAACACTTGTGGTAGAAGTGACCAATTAGTTGTTCACTTAAATTTCGCTAAAGTTGATTGCGCGCAGCGAAGCTAAAAGCGCGAATCAGAGCTTCGCGTCAAAACTCCTAAAGAGAGATATTTTGATTATACAACTAAACCCCATTTAAGAGGAGCAGCTGCTGTTGTTATTTGCTTTGATTATTCAAAAATCCAGGTAAGCATAAAAAAAATAAAACTATTCATTCTGAGTAATAAGTACCATTTTTTTTCGTTGCGTGTCAGAATATTTGACACTTAGTTTTTCAAGCGTAGAGTATTTCCTTGCTCTTGTCCATTTACTGATAAGCACTTTGTTTTTAAGATAAAGCATTTAACATTTGTCACTGCAGAAGAGCGCTTTATCCTGTTTTTTTTAATTTATTTGTAAAACGTGAGATCTTCAAGTTGAATTCACATATTCAGAATACGGTATTTAGTATCTTTTTTGCGCAATTATGGAGACTCTAATTTTATTTTTTTTAAAGACTCTTCAAACTGTTCGAAAATGGCTTGACAATGCAATTTCCGAAAATCCGACTCAGAAGGTAATTCTAGATGACATAATTTTCTTTTTTTAGTAATTTTTCGAAGGTCATTAATTATTCTTGAAATTATCTTCTCGAGCACTTGATTTTTGAAAACAGACTCTCAAGTGATTTTGACCAAGCTTGTAATTTTTGTTAATTACTGTTCTAAATCTACATTTTTTTCAGTTCAGCTTATTTCTTGTCGGAACAAAAGCTGATTTGGTATCAAGTTCAGTAGCTCGAGAAATAGAAGTTGAAGCTTGTAAGATCGCAAATAGTATGAGCGCAGAATTTTGGAGTGTGAGTTCGAAGAAAAATGAAAATGTGGCGGAAATGTTTGCGAGAATTGGAAGCGTTTGTTTCGACAAAGTTTTATCAAAAGAAAGCAGCTCGACAACTGTAATATTTCTTAATTATTATTTAATTATACAAAATTAAAGCCAAGAAAATCAACTCAACAAATCGGCCCTAAAAAAATCAAAAGTAAGTTTTACGAAAAAAAAATATATTTTTAATTTTTTTTAGTTGATGAAGATTTCAATCGTCGAACAACAGAATCAAAATGTCCGTGTCAAACTTGAACTTTAACTGTCCTATTTCAGTACGTGTTATCGAAACAGAATATATTTTCATAAAAAATATCCAGAAAAAATAAAATGAATCAATCTTATTCTTTGAAGAAATAAAGTTCGAAAAATGGAAATCTGTTGATTCAAAAAACGACTCGCGAAAATAGTTCCTCCGAAAAAAAATAATCGTGTTTTTGGATTCTGGGTTTCTCGTCATTTTTTCGTCATATCCAAAATGGAAAGCGAGTTCTCAAGCGTAATTATTTTGGCAGCATCAAATTTGCGTCAACTACAACATTATAAACACTCGTCTTATAATCTTATCAAATTCATGGTCTGAGAACGTCTAAA
>Ga0115008_10002559_pt1 | contig 15079 bp, 14 predicted proteins | sample FraStrMetagenome_FD_87164 | JGI IMG/M metagenome (GOLD analysis project Ga0115008, IMG submission 87164) | Marine eukaryotic phytoplankton communities from Arctic Ocean - Fram Strait ARC3M Metagenome | ecosystem: Environmental > Aquatic > Marine > Oceanic | place: Fram Strait | collected...
GACACCACTTGCGCCGAGCGCATTAAATAACTGCGCTGTTGGTGTCGTCGCCTCACCTGGTCTTCGTGGTAGCGAAGACCGACGTCGATTCGGTGGTCAAGCCCCCAAAACGACGCGCGGTGACTCAATTCGAACTGCACACCTTGAGACCGGTACTCGCGATCGTTATCGGTGATATCGAGGGTCAGATCGGTAAAATCACCGACCGTTGAATCTGTGGTCCCGGTCAAGATTCGGTAGGCACCGAGGTAATCGCCTGGATCGCGTAAAACATCCTGCGCTTTGGGGCCGTCCATGAACCCACTAAATTTATTCCACGATCGATCAAATTCGTTTAAGTAGAGCTTGGTGTTGACGTCCGTACCGCTTTCTAACGTCATCGAGTGCCCGATATGAATCTGACGGTGCTCCGACTGGAACCGATCGAGTTGGGAGGCTGGATAGCGTCTCAAGGGGTCGAGTGCAAAGTCGCTATCGGCGAGCCCCAGATAGGTTTCATCGGCGTCTTCATCTGCAAACCCGAGCTTTAGCGTCAGCGTCTGCTGAAGTTTTGTTTGCGGCTTCCAACGCATCTTTAGATTGATGTCATTGCGTTCAAATCCGGTATCACCGCCGTCGTCCAAGCGCTTAAACCCATCGCTTGAATACTGCAAACCTTCCACCAGAATAGCTAGGTTACCGTTGACGTAAGCAGCCGCACCGGCGAGCTTTTGGTAGCCATCGCTACCCGCAGTGAGGTCGATTTCGGCAGTGTTATCGATCGGCACCGGCCGCGTCACTAGATTGATCGCGCCGCCGACGGTGTGCGGGCCAGATTTAATCGCCGATGGTCCCTTCAATACCTCCAGCGCAAAGACCCGCGAGGCGTTGGTAATGTAATAAGCTGCGGGGGCTGAGTAGGGCGCAGGGCCGATCAGCACACCATCCTCCATCAGCGTAATTTTTTGGCTGCGATCCGAGGTCGCTCCCCGAATACCGATGTTGGGACGTAAACCAAATCCATCCTCCTCGCGAACATAGACCCCGGGGACGGCACTGACTAATTGATTGAGATCACTATAAGCGTGCTTTTTAAGCTCATCGGCGTCGATGCGTACCCCCGATCCAGACAGCTTTAAGTTAGCTTCCTTGGTCCCGATGATCGTCACTTCCTTGATCAGCGGTGGTTCCGCCTCCAAAGCCTGGGCTGAACACGCTAAAAGCGTCGCCATCGCCAAGAGTCCTGCATCGAATTTTTTAATCGGTATCACCCTGCACGCCATCCGGAACGGAGACGCCTACGTAGGCAACAAATTCGACCTTGAGGTCATCGGTAACGCGTTTGATCAAGCCACCAAGCGTGCAGGCTTGGGGCTCTGCATTACTGTCGGGATTGGCATAGGCGTTGCTGCACGCACTGGCGTCATCCGCCGAGGTGATCGCCATCACCTGCTGCTTGATTGAATCGTTGGGCGCAGCCAACAGCATCGCATCCGCCTTGTCGACCACCGCGGTAATAAGCCCCTTGAACGTAGTCGACCAACCAGAGCTATTTTGATCGGCTAGGTCGTCGAGCCCGCCGTCAAATATAGCTAAAAGCTGCTCGGCGTTGACCTTGACGTTGTGCAGCGATGTCTCGCTAAAGGGCGCTTCGATCGACTCGGCGCAGGTTTGTGTTTGACACAGGGGATCGAGCCCCAAAGGCGTAGTTAACTTGGCTGATTTTGCGTATTTCTCAAAATAAAACAAGCCGTCGGTCATCAGTTCAAAATTGGTCCCAATCTCAGATGCATCCAAGTAGCCGCTCCGATACGTGGCCCAGTCGGTATGGATTTGGGTCGCATTGACAGACACATCCTGGGCCAATATCTCGGCCAGGGCACAGCGCTGCAGCTTGCGCTCTGAATCAGCTAAGTCGTTCCAGCCGTCCACGGTCGACACGCCAGCGGCGCAGGTATGATCCAGCGTCGAGTCGAACAGCAAATACTCTATCGCCGATAGACTGCGTTGATTTGCGGCGGTCACCGCTACGTCAAAATCGGATTCAGTGTGCGCCTTGACCACTGCGGCATCGGTTCCGCAAGTCGAGAGGCGCTCGTCCTCGGTGTAAAAGTGCACGCGATTGCGCAGTGACTTGGCGTTCTTCGCCGCCGGGCCAACGATGTGCAACTCGGTCTTTTGCACCGTCCGCATCAGGCTTTTCCAAGCGTCTTGTGCGGTCGACAATTTGGCCGCTTCATCAGTTTCACCCAACCCATCGCAGTAGCCTGCCAATGGCCCACTCGCATCGGCGAATGCTGACGCCTGATCGGCGACTGCCTTGTAATTGGGGATGACGATGTTATCCACCAGCGAGGTCAGCACCGAGTGCTCACTGACGGTGCCTGTGGGCTCGACCACGTTGATCGTTCGAGTCACCTCGTCAGAGGCATTACCCGCGGCGTCGGTGACGTTGTAATAAACGCTGTAGCTGCCGGTTGCAGACGTGTTGACCTCCGACGCATCAATAACCACGCTCTCGCCAGTGTCGGCTGTCGCCCCGGACTCTTGATACTCGGCGTTTAGGCTGATTGACTGTTTCGTGTCACCGATCAACGAGATCACTGGAGCGCTAGTATCGGGCGCCGGCTCAACCGGACTCGGGTTTACCACCTCAACACTGCGCACCACCTGATCCGCTGCGTTGCCCGCTGCGTCACTGACATCGTAGGTCACCGGGTAGGTGCCAACGACAGAGGTATCCACTGCGGATGCGTCAATGGTCACGGTTTCGCCGCTATCGGCCGTTGCGCCGCTCTCACCGTACTCGGTGTTTAGGTCGACCACCTGCGGATTGTCGCCGCTCAGCGTAATGTTCGGAGCGGTGTTGTCCGCAGCAGGCGTCGGCGCGGCCGCTCCACCGCCACCGCCTCCGCCACATCCAGCTAGCACAGCGGAGATCACTACACATTTTAAGAAAGATAAACGAGCCATTTTTCGCCTCCAACAAAGATGGGCTAACCGAAGTTAGCCCATAATAAAACTCTTTTTAAATTCAACTAATAATGATAATAATTCTCATTTCATATGTCAACCAATAAGCATTACCATCACCACTTACGCCCTTTCGAATGCTGTCAAACAACAGCGTTCTGTGAAGGCGCTCACGCAATCACTACCAAGCCACAGTATTAGCGTCTGAGAAGCCGTAGGCGCTTTGCAGCGTCTCCCGGACCTCAAGTAGCTTGCCGCGATAAGCATAAATCGCATCGTCAGCTGTACCGCTCGGCGCCACGCCCATCTGACTACCGTCGGCCAACACCGGCGCGTCGCCCAAGAGCATGCTGATGTGCTTTAAGTCGTCCAAGTCGACGGCCGTGACTGCTGCATCTCTAAAGGGTGACGCCGGACTGAACTGCAAGCTCATAACAAAGCCCTTCAATTCGGACCAGTGCTTAGCAACGGTTTCAAAATTGCTCAGCGTTGCTGGAGTGCCCGACTTATACTCATCCATGTCCGCGAATAGATCATTGACATAGTGAACAGCCGTCGCCGCGATGCACTTTTCCCATGCCACAGAGGCCATTTTAATGTGCTCTTGCAACTTGGTATTTTCCGCTTCAGTCAGCGCGGGGTTGGTCTTGTTGGCGGCGTTACTGAGAATTTGTCGAGCGGCAATGATCGATGTCATAACCTCGGTAGAAAAATCAGTGGGTGATGGGCCGCTTGCGGATCCGGCATCACGCTTGGCACAGTTCTGTGAATGCGCCATGTTGTACTCACTGCGCACATCGATCATACCGTCGCCATCGGTGTCGTGGTGGCCATATTTCCAACCATCGCGACCGCTTTTGGCGCGCGCTTCAAGATCGGTGTAGTGCAAGTTATCTCGGGCCGCACCATAATAACCAAAGCCTTCGTCGAACTTGTGCTCGGCGTAAGTGTAGTCTTTGGTGCCGTCTTGAGAGGCCAGCACATTGACCCCGTCTCTTTCGCCCATAAAGTTGGTTGCGAAATAATCATTGGTGCCCTGAGAAAAATTCACCGCGCCCATCAAGAATTTTTGCATAAGCTGTCGGTAGTTGCGGCCGTGGGCGTCGGTATTGACGTTCGCCGATGAGGTCGCGCCGGTGGCATCGGTCACTTGAACGGCAACGCCATCGGATGCCAAAGCGGCTTGGCTGGCGATCCAAATATTGACCAGATCAATCGGCAGCGCAGGACTCCCCTCGCTCCATCCGAAAAATTCATTGTCGATCAATTTCGATGTCTCGCCGCCACCACTGCCATTGCCGCCAGCGATTTTTCCATCTAGGTTTTTACCAGTGGAAATGTCGCCGTAGGTCTTGGCTTCTTTTAAAGTGACATTGGCAGCATCTTTAATGTAGGTGCCAAGCAGAGTATCGGTGACGTTAGCGTCGGTTCCCTTGATGAAAAAGTCCAGATTAGTAGTCACCGAAGCCACTGTGTTGGCGGCATCATCGGTGAGTACACTTTCCATGTAGTACGCCATATCGGCGACCAGCAACTGACGCGCAGTCTGGCCTGTATAGCTAACCGAACTCGACGAGCCGGTATAATTTGCATTGTCATACGCGTAAATCGTTGGCATGGCATCGCATGCATCGCCCAGACCGTTGACATCGGCATCAGCTTGATCAAGATTGGCGTTTAATGGGCAATTATCGACGTCGTTGGCCAGGGTATCACCGTCCTGATCAGCATCGCAGATGTCACCAGCACCGTCACCGTCGGCGTCGGCCTGGTCGGCATTGGCGTCCGCCGGGCAGTTGTCGCCGTTATCGCCCTTTTGATCGCCATCGGCATCCGCAGTTTCTGTGGCATCATTCGGGAATGCATCGGCGTTATCACCCGTACCATCACCGTCTGAGTCGGCAGTTTCTGACGCATCGTCAGGAAAGGCATCGCTGACATCCGCCGTACCATCGTTATCGCGATCTGCTGGCGCGCTGGAGCCTGAACCGCCACAACCGGTCATCGCGACGACCGCTAAAATCAAGAATAATTGAGTGAGAGTAACATTTAGTTTCATTGTTAGACCTATGCTTAACCAAGTTTATGAAAATCACGAGCCGCTTGATCATCTTGGACGACGCGTTGCTCGACGCTGTTATTGCCGCGCGGATTGTTCCGATCGCGGACACATACCGACTGCAGTGACGCACAGGTACTGCGGCACTTAAAAACCACGGAGCGAGATGATAATAATTCGCATTACATATGTCAACAGAGAAGCATTATCATTTGCAATAGCATTTCAAACATTGCTGCAACTTTAAAAATACTGCGTACTGCCTCGCAGTGCATGCGCAATAGATCGGCAATGACGCTCGGCTAATCCCAGATAGCTAATTTTTCTGAAAGCCCTTTCACAGCAATATAGCAACCGAATTTTTATTTATTGGGCCAGCGTAAAACGTCGCTCGCCGATGGATGCTGAAATTCCTTCGCCATGTCCCCATTGTTCGCCCAAAAATTAAACACTGCCTGCACGCAAGCGCTGCAAATCCCTTATTGGTCATGCCTGTAAGTTAACAAAAGGGGTGGGGCGCGTAGCCGAAAACAACGTGAGTACGCATAGAGCGCGAGTACACTGTTACAGGTCACAGTTTTGCACGCCATCAAAATACCCAAACATCTGATATGCTGCGACCGCGCATCAAAAGGGCCTGAACGTCCTGATTAAATCGCGTTGCCGGTTGCCGGCCACCTAAACTTGAGATTAGAGGATTTAAATCAGTGGATTTTCCACTCTCGTTTTACCTGCTCGGTGCGGTGGTCGTAGTGCTCACGGGTATGTCTAAAGGAGGCTTTGCCGGTGGCCTTGGTACTCTGTCGGTGCCGCTACTTACTCTGATGATCGACCCCCTAGTCGCTGCCGCTATCATGTTGCCAATTCTGTGTTGCATGGACCTGTTTAGCTTGGCGGCCTATCGCCGACATTGCGATGGCACTATTTTGCGCAGTATCCTTCCCGCAGCGATTCTTGGGATCGGCCTCGGCTCGCTGACCTTTGCCATCATGAGCGCCGAATATATAAAACTGATGATTGGCGGCTTTGCGCTCTATGTGGCGACACAGGAGTTGTATCGAACGGTCTTTAAAAAGTCCGCCGCGCCTCCAAAGACCTCATCGATAAAGGCCTCAATCTGCGGCTTTGCCAGCGGCTTTGGCAGCACTATCGCTCACGCCGGTGGGCCGCCACTGTCAATTTACTTATTGCCTTTGCGACTTGATAAAACTGTTATGGTCGGCACTTCTGTGGTGTTTTTTACCATCGTCAATGCAACCAAACTGATCCCTTACGCGTGGCTTGGCCAGTTGCACAGTCAGCATCTTTTAGCCTCGCTGCTATTAATGCCATTTGCGCCGCTGGGAGTAAAACTTGGAGTGTATCTTCACCATCGCGTCTCCACCGACGTTTTTTACCGGTTGTCGTACGTCATCCTCGGGCTTGTCGGCTTAAAGTTAGTCTATGAAAATTTCTACCCGGCGCTCGCCCTGTTCACGGCGCCAGCAGCCTAGACGCCGATCCATCGTTAGTGGCGGTGATCCAAGCCGTCAAAAGCGGCGTACCTGTTATATAATGAAATAACAGTACGTTCTTATGAATATCAAACAAAATCTAGCTAAAAGTGAAAAGGCTCCCATGACCGGACGAGTAAACGCTTTGCAGTCATCGGTTAAGCGTTCCGATCAATGGAGCGTGTTGCTGACTTGTGTCGGCGAAAATCGCGACCGCAGCGCTTTCGCTGCTTTGTTTAAGCACTATGCGCCGCTGATCAAAAGTTTCGCTCAAGCCAGTCGGCACGAAGGTTGGTTCCCTGGGCTCAACGAAGATCTGGTTCAGGAAGTGATGATCAAGGTGTGGCAAAAAGCGGCCGGTTACAATCCCGAAAAAGCCTCAGCCACGACCTGGATATACACGGTCGCCCGAAATTGCAGAATCGACATGCTCAGGCGCAAGAGCAATACACAGCACTTGCCGCTCGAAAACGAAGATTACTGGCATGAACCCGACGAGGAGACGCCAACATCTTTACTGCAGCAAAAACGCAGTGAAGAAAAGCTTAGAGAATCGCTATCACAACTGCCACGAGAGCAGGATGAAATACTTAGAAAAGTCTATCTAGAGGGTAAGTCGCACGCCGAGGCGTCGAAGGAATTAGGGCTTCCGCTGGGTACGGTAAAATCACGCGTTCGACTAGCGCTGCAAAAGATGCAGATTCTAGTGCCCGCCGAGTTTCAGGATGAATTAGCTCATGAACAATAAAACCCGCCATCACCCAGATACCAGCATGCTGTTAGAGTTTTCGGCTGGAACCCTAGACACAGCCGCATCGATCTGCGTCTCTGCGCACCTACATTTTTGCGCGCATTGCCGTGACTCGCTGCTCAGACTCGACCAGGTCGGATCGAAGTTAATGGAGGACGCTGAAACACAACCGATGGACGACGCGCTACTCGAAAACGTGATGCAGCAGATCGATCGATTGGATGACGTGAGCGATGCAGCGCCAGCCAAGCCAACGACGGCGACCAAGATGGCAGAGGCCGATTATCCACCATCGGTCAACAAACTCATCGAAGCCGATGACAAACCGCCGCGCTGGCGCAGATTGTCTGGTTCGGTCGACATGGCTCGCTTGAAAACTGGTCAAAACGATTTTGAGGTGGCACTTCATCGAATTTGTGCCGGCGGAAAGACGCCAAAACACGATCATGGCGGTCTCGAGTATACCGTAGTGTTGAAGGGCAGCTTTTCCGATGAGCGCGCGGTGTATAGCGAGGGAGATTTTATTCTCCGTAAACCCGGCGATACCCACCAGCCTATGGGCGCTCAAAATGGAGAGTGCATTTGTTTATCTGCGCAGTCTGCACCGATTAAACTGACCAGCCCCTGGGGATTTTTGATGAACAACTGGTTGCGTATCAGTCCGCGTTAAACGCCATGTTCCGACTATAACCGTACGTTAATGCCTTGCTTGCGCATAAACGCCTTGGCTTCCGGGATACTGTATTCGGCAAAATGAAAGATGCTGGCAGCAAGCACAGCATCTGCCTCCCCCACCGTGACCCCATCGACCAAATGCTGCAGGTTGCCAACGCCACCTGAGGCGATGACAGGAACGGCTACGGCACGGCTAATCGCCGCGGTCAGAGACAGGTCAAAGCCATTTTTGGTTCCATCCCGATCCATACTGGTAAGCAACAGTTCCCCGGCGCCATAGTCGTCCATCTGGATCGCCCACTGCACCGCGTCTATTCCGGTTGGCCTGCGGCCGCCGTGGGTAAAAATCTCCCAACCCGACTGAGTGCCATGCGCCACGCGCTTGGCATCGATGGCAACAACAATGCACTGAGAACCAAACCGCTGCGCCGCGGCGCGCACGAATTCGGCGTTTTCTACCGCAGCTGAGTTAATTGCCACTTTGTCGGCACCGGCGTTTAACAGATTTCTAATATCGGTTAACTGCCGCACGCCGCCGCCTACGGTGAGTGGAATAAACACTTCGCCGGCCATCCGTTCGACCGTGTGCAAGGTGGTATCGCGGGCCTCATGACTGGCGGTAATATCCAGAAATGTGATTTCATCAGCGCCTTCATCATTGTAGCGCCGAGCGACCTCGACCGGATCACCAGCATCGCGAATATCGACAAACTGAACACCCTTGACCACGCGCCCCTTGTCGACATCTAAACAGGGAATAATTCGCTTTGCCAGGTCACTGTAGGGTTTCATTCGCGATTCAACCATAGTTATTGATCTCCAAACAAATGCCCTAACTTCCCCGCCTTAGTGGACAAGTAGGCGGCGTTGTGGGGATTGCTATCGGTTTTCAGCGGTACTCGCCTAACGACGTCGATACCGAGATCGATTAATGCCTTTACCTTGCGGGGGTTATTGGTCATTAATTCAACCTGTGCTGCGCCTAGATGCTGCAACATGGGCGCGCAAATAGAGTAATCGCGCATATCCGCTCCAAACCCTAAGCGCTCATTAGCCTCGACCGTATCGGCACCCTGATCTTGCAAATGATAGGCCTTAATTTTGTTGACCAAGCCAATACCGCGACCCTCCTGTCGCAAATACAGGATGGCCCCGCGACCGACCTCCGAAATTTGCTGCATAGCCCGTTGCAGTTGTTCACCACAATCACAGCGCAGACTGCCCAGGGCATCGCCAGTAAGGCATTCGGAGTGGATACGAATCAGCAGTGGTTGAGTGCTATCGCAGGACCCCATACTAATGGCAATGTGCTCCTTACCTTTAAAGGGGTCTTCAAAGCCATGAATATCAAAGGCTCCCCAGCGCGTCGGCAACCGCGATGATTGTATATAACGCAGAACCAAGTAGTTTCTCCTCAAACAGTTGTATCGTTTATTGCGTGCATTGTATCGATTGCAGTCGCTAATTTCAGGGCTGTCAACGCCGCGCCATTAGTCGGGTGCAATGCACGGGGTAGGGCTATCCCACAACATCACAACCACCCAGCGACGCGCAGCGCAGCCATTAGTAATGCGGTTATAAGGCCAGCAGCAATATCGTCGAGCATAATCCCAAGACCACCATCGACGTGTTTATCCAACCAACCGATCGGCCATGGCTTGACGATATCGAACAATCGAAACAACGCAAAGCCGACGGCCAGTGCCAGCCAACTCGGAGGCACCGCCAGCATGGCTATCCAAAAGCCAACAAACTCGTCCCAGACGATACCGGCGGGGTCGTGAACACCGATTTTCTCCGCTGCGCGGCCACAGATGTAGGTGCCGACCAAGGCCGCCAAACAGACCGCAACAACATAGTTAGCAAGCGACCAGCCGCTCATCCAGTACCAGATTGGGATCGCCGCCAACGTACCCATGGTGCCAGGCGCACGCGGTGAAAGACCACTCCCAAAGCCGTATGCCAGCAGGAGCACCGGCGAGCGAAAAAGTTGGTTAAAGGTAGGATTAACCGGCAAAGTGGTTATACCCCCCAGATAACTGATCGATCGACTCTACGCGGCCGCACTCAGCCACTAGACTCATTCGATCAGAGTGAGTGATCGTGCCGATCTCGGTGGCGTCGATTGCGCCGGTCGCCGCCAATCGATGAAAGTCTGCGATCCGCGACTCGGGCACGGTGAAACAAAGTTGGTAGTCATCGCCGCCGGAAAGCGCCCAGTCGGTGCACTGTAACGCAAAATCTCGCCGCACGCGTTGGTCGATCGGCAACTCCGAAAGGCGTATTTGGGCGCCGACGCCGCTCGCCCTGCAAATGTGTGCAAGATCGGCGAGCAGGCCATCGGATACGTCGATGCAAGCACTGGCAATATTGCGCAATCGAATACCCTCTTCCAAACGCAGCTTGGGGGCGTAAAAGTGTTCAAACAGACGCGCATCAGGCGACGCCAAAGCCTCGCTCGAAAGCATTTCCAGTGCCGCGGCACCATCACCGAGGGTTCCTGTAACATAAATACGATCGCCGCTCTGAGCCCCGTCTCTGCGCAACGCCTGACCCGCAGGTACCTCGCCAATCAAGGTCAGGGTTAACGCCAACGGCCCACGAGTAGTGTCGCCACCGACCAAGGCACACCCTGCGCGATCGGCAACACCGCCAAGACCTGCGCTCAACTGCTCCAGCCACTCATCGGTGGCCAATTCAGCCGGCACGCTCAGCGCCAGCGTGAACCAGCGGGGGGTCGCGCCCATGGCGGCTAAGTCACTGAGGTTGACACAGAGCGCTCGCCGGCCAATATCGTAGGCCGTCGCCGCGGCCGGAAAATGTACGTCCTGCAACAGGCTATCGGTCGCCACCACCAACTGGTTATCGCTACCACCGGTTGCGCTAAGTAACGCAGCATCGTCGCCAATACCTAGCTGAACGCCGTTTTGATCGGTCAAGTTCTTAAAGTGCCGCTCGATCAGCGCAAACTCGCCGCGACTGGGTAGCTCGCTTTGCGCTACGCGGTCCAATGCGCTATCCACCGCGCGATCGATCGGCAACCTCAGCGGCCCGACTGCGCGCGGCGATACCATCGAGCACGCCGTTAATAAATTTAAAAGCATCCTCTGGGCCGAAGGTTTTTGCCAGGTTGACGCCCTCGTTAATGACCACCCTGTAGGGAACCTCGATACTGTGCAATAACTCGTAAGTAGACAACCGCAGAACCGCCCGCGAAATTGGGTCGAGTTGCTCTTTTTCACGATCCAAATGCGGTTGAATGGCGTCTTCAATCTCCGATAAATGCTTGGCAACGCCAAACAACACACCGCGGAAGAGTTCGTCATCCACTTTGGTCATATCGTTCACAGCGCGAAACTGTGCGTCTACAGTGGCTATATCGGCACCACCCAGATCCCAGGAATACAGTGCCTGCACTAACATTCGCCTCGCTTTCTGCCGCTCTCGTAACTTGGCCACCTAGGCGTTACCCGCAATATTTTTCAAGGTATGTAACATCTCCAACACCGTCAGTATGGCCTCTTCGCCCTTGTTTTCAGAATTTTCGCTGGAGCGCTGCACTGCCTGCTCCAAGTTGTCGGTAGTCAACAAGCCAAAAGCTACTGGCAGTGCTTCTTGCAATCCTACCTGACCGAGCCCACGCGTCGTCTCGGCACAAACATACTCGAAGTGCGGCGTGTCGCCCCGAATCACGCAACCGAGCGCAATAACTGCATCAAAGTGGCCACTGCGCGCGGCCTGCTGGCTCGCCAAGGGTAATTCAAATGCGCCTGGAACGCGGTAGATATGCAGCGCGTCGGGATCCATGTTCTGCCGCTTGGCAGCCCTCAAAACACCCCCTAACAGGCCCTCGGTAACTTGCCCGTTCCAGCGCGCGACCACCACTGCAAACCGCAGCCCGGCGACTGAAAAACTCTGTTCTTGAGGGCGATACTCACCCATTGCTCACCCCCGAACCTAGATAGTCGACGTACTCGGTAACCTCTAAATCAAAACCTGAAATCCCAGTAAATTTAAACGGCGCGCTCATTAGGCGCATCTTGTGGATCCCCAAATCCATAAGGATTTGGGAGCCGGTGCCTATCTGCAAATAAACCACTTCACCGGCCGACTGATTGCGCCGCGCAGCCGGGGTTAACAAGCGCTCAATACTCGAATCAATGTCCTCGGCGGTCTCGGGATAATACAGCAGCACCAACGCACCTATTCCCTCCTCGGCAATCCTTTCCATAGCCCGCTGGAACGACCAGACTTTATAGTCTGCGGAGGACTCGATCGCGAGAATATCGCGCGCCGATCGATTCACGTGCACCCGCACTAGCGGTGACTCGACGCTTTCAATATCGCCCATTACCAATGCGAAGTGCTTTTCGTTACGCGCATTGTCGAGGTAGGTTTTCAAGACAAACTCGCCATATTGGGTATTGACGATACGCTGATTGATACAGCGCGTCGTTTTCTCGGTCACCAATCGGTAGTGAATAAGGTCGGCGATGGTACCAATTTTTAGGGCGTGCTTTGCAGCAAATTTTTCAAGGTCGTCGCGGCGGGCCATGGTGCCGTCTTCATTCATGATCTCGACGATCACTGCGGCCGCTTCAAACCCGGCCAGGCGCGCCAAATCACAACCCGCCTCGGTGTGCCCAGCTCGGCTCAAAACGCCGCCCGCCTGCGCCTTGAGCGGAAAGATATGTCCGGGCTGAACAATATCCACTGGGCGCGCTGTGCTGCTCACCGCGGCCTGCACCGTTCGCGCTCTATCGGCGGCTGAAATGCCGGTGGTTACGCCAGTTGCTGCCTCGATAGACAAAGTAAAAGGCGTACTGTGGCTCGAGCCATTATCATTCACCATCATCGCCAAATCGAGCTGCTGGCAACGCTGTTCACTGAGCGTCAAGCAGATCAAACCACGTGCGTAGGTGGCCATAAAATTGACATCCTGAGCCCTGACCATGGGCGCGGCCATAACCAAGTCGCCCTCGTTCTCGCGGTCTTCGTCATCCATCAGGATGACCATCTTGCCCTGACGAATATCTTCGATTAATTCTTCCACTGTGTTCAGAATCATAATGCTCGCTTACTCTCGGTACCGAAAATTAGGCGGTAGGTACGCCACGGATTGTTATGTGTGCGCCTGGCGATGGTCGTGCTAAGCTGTTTCGCGGTCGGCTGCTCGATCGCCAAGTAACAAACGCTCCAAATAACGCGCTACCAAATCGACCTCCAAATTGACCGGCGTTCCAGCCTGATAATCGCCTATCACCGTGTGGCTCATCGTCTGCGGTATGATATTGAGCTCAAAATCTGTGCCGTCTACTCGATTGATCGTCAAACTGGTGCCATCAACGGTAATTGAACCCTTATGGGCGATGTATTTTGCCAATTCACGCGGCGCGCGAATTTTAAACCACTCGGAGCGAGCATCGCTACGACGCTCAACCACTTCGCCCATACCATCGATATGGCCGGATACAATATGGCCACCAAAGCGATCGGTAGCCTGCATAGCCTTCTCCAAATTTATTCGCGCCCCGCTCTGCCAAGTGCCTATGGTAGTCAATCGTAGGGTCTCCCGCGAGACATCCGCAGCAAAACTACTTTCGCCCAATTCGACCACCGTCAAACAGGCTCCATTACAGGCAATACTGTCGCCCAGTGCAACGTCCACAAAGCCTAGGCTATCGCTGTCTATGGTTAATCTAACGTCGCCATCACAGTGTTGCAAATTGCTGATGTGGCCCATTGCACTGATAATTCCTGTGAACATGCATCAACTCCTCTCATCTGTCGTTGGGTTATTTAATGGTTGGCCTGCGACGCGCCGCGCCAACCGTCGTTGTCAGTCAGCGACCGAGCCATTCAATAGTCTTTTTCGGGCTGCAAAGTCAACCGAATATCTTCACCGATTCGACGCATATCCACCACCGAGAGCGCCAAGTGTGCGTCGATAGTTTCAATCGGCAAATCAAACATCGGCCGCGCATGGCTGCCAAATAATTTGGGCGCCCAGTAACACACCATTTCGTCGAGCAAGCCCTCACCGACAAACGCGCCAGCCAAACCGGCACCAGCTTCGACCATAACGCGATTGCAGCCGCGCTCGGCCAGATGGTGTAACAGACTCTGTAAGTCGACCCTTTGCTCGCGTGCTGGGAGAAAGATCACCTCGGCACCAGCGCTCTCGAGAGCCGCCGCGCGTTGCCGCTGAAGCGCGCCATCGGTGGTGGCTATCAGCGTTGCCCCGTCCTGCTCCAGCAATCGCGCGCCGCTCGACATCTGACACTGACTGTCAACCACCACGCGCAATGGTTGGCGCAACGGGCTGTCGACTTCATCAACAGACAAGCCCAAATCGGCGTAACTTATACGTAGGGTGAGCGATGGATCGTCCATTTGTTGCGTGCCAATGCCGGTAATAATAGCGCAATTCTCCGCGCGCATGCGTTGCACATCAAGGCGTGCGGGCGGTGCCGTTATCCATTGACTCTGCCCGCTGGCCATCGCCGTGCGCCCATCCAAGCTAGCGGCTGTTTTAATCGTAACCCAGGGCACGTCGTATTCATGGCGCTTAAAAAAACCACAGTTTAAATCCCGCGCCTGTTGCTCTAACAGACCCACATCAACCACCACGCCCGCAGCGCGCAACGCGGCTATACCGGCCCCCGCAACCTTTGGGTTGGGGTCCTCAGAGGCTGCAACAACACGCTGAACACCCGCCTGCAGCAGGGCATCGACGCAGGGTCCGGTCCTTCCCCGATGGGCGCAGGGTTCCAACGTAACATAGGCAGTGGCACCCACCGCTCTATCACCGGCCTCCGCCAGGGCGACCACCTCCGCATGAGCAAGGCCCGCTCTCACATGCCAACCCCGCCCGACGATTTCATCGCCTTGCGCAATCACACAACCGACCATAGGGTTAGGGGTCGTGGTATAGATTCCCTTAGCCGCTAAACGCAGCGCCATAGACATCATGCTTCGGTCGCAGTTATTCGCCGCCATCAGCCGACCGGCGGCTGCACGCCGCTACCCGTCAATCGATTGAGTTCGTCCTGAAATTCACTGAGATCTTGAAAGCTTCGATAAACCGATGCAAATCGCACATAGGCGACCTCGTCAAGTTCGCGTAATTGGATCATCACCGCTTCGCCA
>Ga0115008_10002563_pt1 | contig 15071 bp, 21 predicted proteins | sample FraStrMetagenome_FD_87164 | JGI IMG/M metagenome (GOLD analysis project Ga0115008, IMG submission 87164) | Marine eukaryotic phytoplankton communities from Arctic Ocean - Fram Strait ARC3M Metagenome | ecosystem: Environmental > Aquatic > Marine > Oceanic | place: Fram Strait | collected...
CACCCTCGCCGCCACCCCTTGCCCACCTCTCTGCCACCCCTTGCCCACCTCTCCGCCACCTCTCAGGCGTGCGCCGAGGCGGTCTCCAAGAAGTGCGAGTGCGGCCGCGGCTTCGAGCACGACAAGGGCAATGACGGCTACTGCGGCTGCGGGATGGCGGGCACGCCGAACACCGATTGCACAACAGTCCGACGACGGCTGCTCACGAACGCGACACACACCGGGCAGTCCGCTTTCTTTTGTCTTAGGCACCGAGTCCGACGACGACTTCTCGTACGGCAGCGCGCGCTACATCATGTTCAACCCCGCCTGCCTCAACCAGCAGAGCGAGGCGCGCAAGCGTGCGCTGGAGCAGGCCAACGCCGCGGCAGGGGGCGAAGACGGCGGCGGCGCGCTGGCAGCGGCGGTGGTCAAGGACTACGACGCGCCCAAGAAGAGGCGACAGGTCTGCTTTGACGTCTACGACTAGCGGGCCGCGCTCCTCTTCCAAGACGACTGCGGCGGCTGACTCGTGCTTGCGGCGTCGAGCCACCGGAGGGCCCACCCCGGCGCGGGTGTTCGGTCTGGGCGCTGGGGTTGGAGTGCGCAGGCGCAGTAGCCTCGGGCTAGGGCTTTACCATCTCGGCCTGGTCGTACCCCTCCTGTGGTCGAGAGGAGCAGATGTGTGTTCAGGGGCGGGGCGGGGGGGTGCTACTAGTTCGTTATGTGGTTCTTGTCTTGACCAAGCATGTCGTGTGCGGAGCTATTCAATTCCCACCAACTGCAACTGTCGGTGATAGGCTAGTTCGTCCATTTTACAGTGCTCAGTGGCACAGCGCGCCGTTACACAAGCTTGATTTTATTTGTAATTTGCCCATTTTTGCAAATTACCAACGCCCCAACGAAGAATTTTCCACAAAAAGAAAGAGTGTCTGCTGTCCCGGAAAGTGAGAAACGCCGCCGGGCCGCGTGGCGCATCTACTTGAGCACTTGAGCACTGGATAGGGTCGATTCCGCATGGCGGGTACGGGACCCCTCGATCGTCTCCCTCCGATGATGTGCGCGGACTACTGCCTCACGACACGATTTGCGCGTCGATTCCGCTTGGCGGGTACCCGGTACAGGGATCCACTATTGTGATGTTAGAGGTGGGTTAAGAGGGAGATTCGCGCGAGCTGCGGGACCGCCGGGACGGCGGGCGGGTGATTGCGACTCGCCGCTTTTGGCGACTTTTGGCGACTTTTGGGACGCGCGATCGTCCGATCGACCGAGAATCGAAGATGGCAGGCGAGGCCGTCACGGCCATGATCGTGGCTGCCGACGCCGGCGACAACCCGCTGGCGGACCGCCGCGAGGACCGGGAGGCGGCGGCGGCGCGGGAGAAGATGGCGAAGGTGGGATCCCTAGCGAAGGGGCAGACCGGGAAGCAGACCGCAGCAACGTATTCACGGGCGTCGGATCACCCGGTACGTCCGGTGAGGCTCACGCCGTCGCTGCGCCAATGGCGTCGCCTGACGCGCCATGGTTGACGGGGGCATGGTCGACGACCGCGCTCACCCTCTGCATGGCCTCACACGAGCGGCTCGGCGAGAGGTCTCCCCTCCGGCTGGTGGCGTCGCACGCCGATCTCCTCCGCTGCATCATGCGCTTCATAGAGCTGATCGTGCCGGACGACGCGCCCTCGCTCGCCGCAGCCATCGCGCGTGCCGCGCCGGGGCAGCGCATCCTGCTGCGCCGGGGCGAGCACCACATCGACTGCGGCGCCGCGCTGCAGCCGCTGAGCGCTCTGCCGCTCGCCATCCGAGGCGAGGTGGGCGCGGTCGTTCGAGGCACGCTCGTGCTCGGCGCCGGCGGCGGCTCCATCCACGGCGTGCGCTTCGACGACGCCGGCGGCAGCTGCCTGTAGAGGTGACAGGTCCAGGTGTTGTCCACGATATGTCCGAGACATGTCCTTAGGCGGCGACTGCCTGCGGTGCGTGGGAGGCCAGTGGCTGCTGGCGCGGCTCCGGCTCCGCTGCTCTGACGGGTGCGCTCGAAGAGATCCGTCTCTGTTTTTGACGGCGCGACTTCTTTTTAGGCTGCGCTGCTCGCACGGCTGCGCTCTGCGGCTGAGCGGCGGCGCGCAGGTGCATATTTTGGCCGTCTTGCCCCACACCTGCTCCATGCGTGCGTGCTAGCCCCACGGCGTGGAGTGTGCTGAAGTCCCTCGCCTTGAGTGTGTTGCAGTGTGCTGAAGTCCCTCGCCTGAGTGTGCTGCGCGTGCGTGCCCCAACCGCCCGATGCATGCATATCACTTTTGCACTGCAGGTGACGCTGGAGCGGTGCACGCTCGGCGGCGAGAGCGAGCAGGAGTCAGCCGCAAAAGAAACACGCGGAGCAGGCAGCACGCATCTGCAGCGCGTATTGTTTTCAACAGGAGATGGGCACGAGCGTGGTGGTGCTCTCGGCCTACGGGTACGCACGAGCCCTTGAACAGCCTTCCTCGCATCCTGGCCCCAATACAGACGCTCCTTCTCGAGTAGTACAGCTGGCCCTCCTCCATAAGCGGCTGCCACTTCAGAGTAGCGCATTGGCTCCCCTCCAGAAGACAGCCGACACTCTGAGCTGTCGCGGCTGCCTCCGAGGAGTCTCCAACCACTTCAGAGTAGCGCATTGGCTCCCCTCCAGAAGACAGCCGACACTCTGAGCTGTCGCGGCTGCCTCCGAGGAGTCTCCAACCACTTAAGAGTAGTGCATTGGCTCCCCTCCATCGCGTAGTACGACTGGCCCCCCTCCCGACGCAGCTGCCACTGTCGGCCTCCGGTGAGTCCTCGCTCCCCCTTCCCGGTTCCTTCGCAGGTCGGTGCAGGAGGCCGGCATCCGAAAGACGGCCTGCGACCCGAGAGAAACTGGAGACGAGAGTTGCATTCTGATCAGCATTCGAGAGAGGACCGCGTTGCCTTCGAATTCACGCAAAAACACAACCCCGGGGCCCAAGACGCACAAGCACAGACAGTCGAGAAGGGAGAGACAGACGGCCTCCTCCCGCCCTGAGGTTTGCGTGTCCACACTGCAGGCGTGCTACGCGTTGGTACTGCGGAACAAGGCGCCGCGGGTGGGTTCGGCTGGTGGGGGAGGGTGGGTTCGGGTCCTGTGGGGTAGGGGAGGGGACTGCGGAACAAGGCGCGTGAGCTCCCCACCGCTGCCCCTCTGAAGATTGCACGTATGTCTGCGTGGTGCTGCCTCTCCCTGAGAACGCACACACCGCCTCGTGTGCAATGCCCCCGTGTGCTCGCGAGTGTGTATGTGCCCCGTCCTCCGTGCTGGGAGTGTGTCACACTGACTGGCTGACCCAGGCGCGGCTACGTTGCACGGCTGTCTCCAGATCTCCCCATATCTCCAGGCGCGGCTACGTTGCACGGCTTGCAATCTCCCCATATCTCCCCATATCTCCCAGGCGCGGCTACGTTGCACGGCTTGCACGCTGTCGCACTGCTCTGAGGCCGCGCTACCGCCGAGCACCTCTCACCAGTTATATCATTCTCAATTGTGATGCCTCTTCTTTTAGGCCGCGCTATCGCCGAGACACCTCTCACCAGTTATCATTCTAATAGTATGATGACTCATCGTTCTTAGGCCGCGCTACTCCTCCCGAGACACCTCTCACCAGTTGAATCCTCATACTCTGATGAGTTGCTCTGACTAGGCCGCGCTACTCCTCGCCGAAAACTCGCGCGCGCTGCTCAGCGACACACTCATCGACGGCGCGCCCGCGGCGTTCGTCGCCGGCGGCTGGGCCTAGAAGCGGAATACGCGTTCGAACCAGCGCTCGAGAGGACACGCATTCAGCTGTGGTCGGCTGTACTCCGCTGTACTCGCTGTAGTTGCATCCCCTTGTGGCGATGCCACATCTGATGCGATGCTACCTCTCATGCGATGCTACCTATACATCTGATGCGATGCTACACCCCATGCACGGCACGAGAGGGTATTCAAGCAAAAGCACATCCCCGGTTCACCCCGATCGTGTCCATGGCTGCTGCAGGCAGCTGGCCCGGCGGCCGTGCCCTCGAGCTGGTGCGACGCGCGCCATATTTGTTTGTCGTCGTATTTCTTTTTCACGCGCGGATTTCTTTTCATAGGCGGGCGGGTGCCGCATCCGGCGCGTGAAGCGGTTGTGGGTGGGCGACGGCCGGTCCGCGCGGCGGCGTGAGCTGTGAACGGCGTCTCTTCACAGCGTGAGGTGTGGTTAGGTGGACGGCGACCGGCCGCGCGTGCACGTGATGAGTGGCGACACGGCCCTCGCTGAGTGCTTCGGAGAGGACGAGGCGAGAGACCGCCGAGACACCGCCGAGACACCGCCGAGACATGCCCGAGACACCGCCGAGACACCGCCGCGACATAGCCGCGACTTAGCCGCGACATAGCCGCGGCATCGCCGCGACACTGCCGAGAGACACCGCCGAGAGACACAGCCGAGAGGTGCACCCCGATGTGGATACTCTCGCACCCTGAGTCGCCTTGATGTCTTCACTATCTTCAGGACGAGGCGGCCGCCGGCCTGCGCAGCCTGCACGCCGCGCAGAGAGAGGTGCGCGGCGACGGCGAGAGCACGACGTCGACGAGCTCGCTCGAGGAGCAGGGCTACGCCAACATCGAGGCGCTCATGGAGGAGCTCGACGACATGGCGCTCTCACAGGCAGCCGCCGGCTCCAATGCGGTCCAGAGCAGCTGAACCTGAAACGCTGAAAGGCGCTAGCGTCAGAGGGGAGTCAGAGACACGGTCGCTGTGTTTTACCAGGCTCGCTTGCGGGGGGGAGGGGGAGCGGAAGTCGGAAAGAGGAACCTCTTCCGAAGCGCCACTCTACATCCTCGATCGCCGTGCAAAGCTCGCTTCCGAGCTCTCACGCCGCGCGTAGGGCCGTTAGGGGCCTAGTGCTAGTCCCCTAGACGCTAGAGAACACAACCCTCTCCCTACCCTTTTCTCCCTGCTCCCAGGTAAGCTAAAAGTACCGCGTATACGCCCTCGCGGGAGTCGCTTTGTGACAGTGCGCGCCAGTCCCGTGCCCAGTGTTGTGCGAGGGAGTTTTTTTGTAAAATAATTCCAGCTTTTCTCCCAAGCTAAAAGTACATTTGAGTAGAGCTCGATCCGTCCGTGAAGCGTCAATGGTTTCGCTTCGGCTGGTCGGGCGCAAGCGTCGGTTGCGACGCGCCCCCATCTCCCACAGATGGACATAAACCCCGGGAGTCGTGGGAGTCCTACCGCGTCCTGCCGCCGAGTCGGAGTGCTGGCCGGCGTCGCCCTTCTGGTTGGGCTAGCAGCGTTGCCGCTAGCCCACCAGCAAGCACAGCACCTCGATGCGTTTGACACCATCTCGGGCCTGCTTTCCCCGCTTGCCCGATCTATGGGCATTGCTACTCGGGGCGGGGTGCACAACAACCTGGGTGGCGCTGGTCCGATGACTGGCGAGCAGCATATGTACTTGCCCTCTGTCGGGACCACGGACCAAGGGACCCCCTTTGACTTGAAGATCGAGGTTATTGGGTCGCAATCGGACGCCTACATCCCGGGTAATGTTGCTTATAACACGATCAACGGGGCGTTCGCGCAGATCAACCTCGCACCCGACAAGTCTGTAGAGCTGCAGCTCGGTTTCTTCTATCCCGGGGGCGAGTATCACGCCGCGCTGCACGAGGTTGTAATTACGGTTTATGACCTCGACATGGAGTACGACGTCAACTTGGATGGCGTCGAGTCTATCGTGGCGCACCATTTCGATCATTACCTTCTGGATACAGACACGCTGGTTGAGATCGAGCCCATTGGAGGTGGCGCCATCTTCACCGCAACGCAAAAGGGAGGCGCGTACGACAACCCGACATCCCACCCCACTCCCGGGTCTGGGCCTCCCACTCCCACCCAACTCGCTCGAGCTGTGACGCTCGTCTACTTAGACACGTGGTCCGTGGTTTTGCACTTCGCGACCAGCAAATCGTACCATGGCGGGCGCAACATCGTGCTCGCCGTCGGGACCCCATTCACTGACTACCGGGACGAATGTGTGGATCCATCATCAAAGCATGTGTTGGAGGCGACAAAGGGTCGGACTTTCTACGCGTCGGTGGCCTCTCAGAGAATCGATGCTCTGGCGCCTCTCAGTGAGCACTGCTTCCGGGTCGAGATTGGCCAAACGATTGAAGGGATCGTTAGCAACGACGGCAGTTGTGACGACGCTACATTTTCCAGCAACGCGGCCGATATCTATGGCTCCATTGCGCCAGATCAGCCCTTTGAGGGAAATGAGCAAGAGTATTCGGACGGCTCAACAAACGGATGCGATTATCCTCGGCACTCCACGCTGTACCTGGACATTAAGAGCAGCACTCAGGGCTCCCTCAGCATCGACGTCCACGAGACCTCTTCCTGCGTCTACTTCATCACACTTTCCGGTGGCATCCAGGACTTTGGGCTGAAATCGTGCACGGAAGTCGAAAAGCTCGGCTAATGCGGATGGCAGCTAGTCGTCTCGAAGAGTTCGTCCATTGAGTTTAGCCGAGTTCCCCGAGATGAGCCCTCAGCTACTGCCCCGAGAAGTTTAACGCCGGTGCGAGCGCAGAGCTGTGTTCATCTCGTTTTACTACGAAAGTAATTTCCTTTAACGCCGTTGAAATCTGTTTGTGTGCGCGGCGAGCTCCCGCCCCTGACCCCGCTAGCACCCCCGCTGGCCCGGAGCCAGACCTTGGCACCGAGAGAGCGCTTACAGGCGAGCACGTAAAGCTCGCCGACGCGCGACGGGCACGGCCACCGATTCGTTGGCATCAAAGATGAGCTCACTCGTGCGCAACTTTTCATAGTTCGGCGAGAAACTGTGACACACACATGCAGCCACGCGCGTGCGCACACAAACACCCAACAAACGCACCCAAGTGCATATTGTAACACCTTGAGTGTGTGAGTGTGACTGGAGAAGTTTACCTTACTGCTTACACCACCTGACCTGACCTCACCATTCCACATTTATTTAGGTACATACCAGTGAGGGAGGGCGAGACGATCGAGGGGTCCCGTACCACGCGGAATCGGCCCTATCCAGTGCTCAAGTGCTCAAGTTAGGAAGGCGAAACACATTCCGCCCGGCCGCAAAAAGAAAGAAAAAAGGGGAAAAGACAACCCCAGGGAGGGACGTAAAAAGAAAGATTTGTTTCATAACATCAAAAAGAAAGAAAGAAAACACGAGCCGAGAATTCTTCTTTTACGCACGATGTCCCAGTCGGCTGCGGGCCACACCTCGCCGCTTCGCCGCAATGGTACGCCTTCGCGCCTACTCCTCTCGCTCAACGAGAGCTGCGACGCCGCGTGCGAGAGCGAGCAGGTCCACATCCAGCTGGGCGGGCCGGGCGAGATGGTGGTCGTCTACACCAGCCAGGACGAGTCTGTTGACTCGTCCGTGGCCTATTGGGAGGCGGACGAGCCGGGTCTGGTCCTCGTCGCCAACGGCAGCAGCTCCGCATACTCGCAGCTTATGTGGCTCGAGGCTAGAGCGCTCACCGACCCGCCCCTCGGCGCCGCCGGCGCGCAGCCGTCCGAGCTGATGGCGCTGCAGGACACTACGTCGTGGGCGTCGCACCTTCCGGTGGCGCCATTCGGGCGGAGCCAGTCGTACCATGCCGCAGCGGCGCGCCCGACCTCGGGCCTGGGCGAGTACAACAACCCGGCCATGTACTACAACTAGATAGACACTCGGACTGGACGCACAGTCACACACACACCACACACACACACACAAGACACTCCGCCAGCTGGGCTTCCACACATCCTGATAGAGAGGGGAAGAGCAGCCAGAGGCTGGGACTGGACACCGGCGCGGTATGGGTGGGCGCTAGACAGAGAGGACGACACGCGCGAGCGACACGCAGACACACAGACTCACAAGACACTCGGCCAGGCTGCCGCCGCCATCCCCGCCCTGATGCGGGGTTTATTCACACCACAGCACAACCCAGGCCCGGATCGCACGGCAGCACAGTGACAGTCAGACACGCAACACGCGGTCCCAGGGAAGGCGAGCCGAACCTCGTATCGCTGGTGCATTCACACCGCAGGTACTACAACTCTCCGCTCGTGCACACCGTACCGCTGCCGCGTCTCTCGCCGGGTGAGCCTCGCCGAGATGCCGCCGAGATACAGCCCAGATATGGCCGAGCTACAGCCGAGATACTGCCGAGATGTAGCCGAGGTGTAGCCGAGATATGGCCGTCCTCTCGCCCGGTGATCGCCAAGTGTGACCTGGCCCGGGGCTGTGTGTTGCGGGAGCCTCTCTCGGCGTCGAGACGCAGCGCCGCCCGCCCTCCCTCTCCCTCTCACACTTTGCATGCCCATCCCTGGTCCCCTGCCTTTGCACCGCCTCTGCAATGCCCCTCCCCGCGTTCACTGCAATGCCCCTCCCTGGTCCGCATGAGCCCGCGCCTTCACCACCAGGGGTTGCCTACCAGTACCGCGTGGCGGGGTCAAGCGCAACATTCGCATTCACGTATCCGCCGGGCTCCGCAGCATCGGCAGAGGGAGGCGGCGGCGGCGGCGGCGGCGGCGGCGGCGGCGGCGGCGGCGGTGGCGGCGATGGCGGTGGCGGCGATGGCGGCGACGCTTCCGGCGACGGCGAGGCAGCGGCTTCTGGCGGCGGCAGCTCGGTCTACCCGTGGACAATCGGCCTCACCGCCGACCTCGGCCAGCACGGAGGTGTCGCTGGCCGGCCGTCGTGTTTCTTTTTTGGACGGCGTGCTTCTTCTTCTACGGTAGGCCAGACGGAGGTGTCGCTAGCCAACGCGGAGCTGCTGCGGACGAGGCTGCGACGGGCCGGCCTCCCCTCGTCCTCCTCCAAGTACGTCGTCATTACTGAGCCCTAGTGAGTCAGGCTGCAAGGGAGCGGATCACTCGTCCTCCTTGCGGGCGACCTCTCGTACGCCGACGGCAGAGCCTAGCAGAGATGTCGCCGAGATACAGCCCAGATACAGCCCAGATACAGCCGAGATACAGCCGAGATACAGCCCAGATACAGCCGAGATACAGCCGAGATACAGCCGAGATACGGCCGAGATACAGCCGACCTCTCGTACGCCGACGGCTACTCCTCGCGGTGGGACGCGCGGCGTGTTTCTTTTTTCGACGACGTGTTTCTTTTCCGATAGGCTTCTACTCGCGGTGGGACAGCTACGCCAGGCTGATGCAGCCCCTCGCCGCGACGGTGCCCGTGATGAGCTGCGGCGGGAACCACGAGGCTGGGGCGGCCGGGGCGTGGGTCTCGTACAGCGGCAAGAGCAGTCAATGATGAATCATCATCAATAAACAGGCTGGGGCGGCCGGGGCGTGGTGTAGTAGAAGGGCAGCAGCAGCTACTCGTTCCTCGTTGGTACTTCAGGTTGGGACGGCCGAGGCGTGGGTCTCGTACAACACGCGCTACCCGATGCCGTACCGGTCCGGGTCCGGCTCGACGTGTGCTGGTCTTGCTGACGAATGATGAATGGGTCACTATCAGTCATTAGGTCGCCCGGGCTCGCCGAAACTTGTGTGTGGTGTTAGTTGCGAATGACGCATCATTCATCGTTAGGTCGTCCGGCTCGCCGAGCAACTTGTGGTGGTCGCGCGCCGTCGGGCCGCTGCACCTCATCTCGCTGTCGTCGTACGCCGCGACAGAGGCGGGCTAACTCCAGCCTTAGTCCACTAGTCATCAGCGGTTCACAGTCCACTGACCGTGCAGGCGGGCTCGCTCCAGCACGCCTGGCTGGTGCGCGACTTGGCGGCGGTCGACCGCGCCGCCACGCCGTGGTTGGTCGTGATGATGCACGCGCCGTGGTACAACTCCAACTCAGGTACAACTCCAACTCGGGCCACGCGACGCGGGGCTGCGACTAGTGCACGAGCTGCGAGTCGCGCGTGGCGATGAGTTGTAGGCCCGCGCGACGCGGGGCGGAGCTAGCAGGGGCCGCTCCGATGGCTTCACAGGCAGTCCTTGGGTGTAGGGCACGCGGGCGAGGCGGAGCTGATGCGCAGGGACATGGAGCCGCTCCTCTTCGAGGCGGGCGTCGACCTCGTCCTCTCGGGGCAAACAACCTTACGGAACAACAGAGACGCCCACTAGGAGATGGGTACACAGGAGCAGTCCCCCGCCCCCCCATATGCGGTCTTTGCGAGGGGCGGTTTGTGGGGGGTGGTGCGGACTGGCCGGGGTCGTCCTCCCAACGGGTCGGACTAGCACTAGCCGTCGTCCTTCCGGGGCACAGTGCGGCGAGGGCTTAGTCATCACTCATCGATGGCTGCTAGTCGTGCATTGTTTCGTTGTGAACAATCAGGCACCTCCACGCCTACGAGCCGCTCCATGAGTTCTTGTTCAATGTTAATCTGTTCTAGTTGGATTATTGCTAGGCACGTGCACGCCTACGAGCGCTCGCGTCCCGTCTACGACGGCTGCTCCCACCCGTGCGCGCCCCGTGTGCCTCAACCTCGGGTAACGGCTGAAAGAGAAGCGCGGCGGGCCCATCTTTGTTTTTGTAGGTGCGGCCCCGTCTACCTCAACCTCGGCGACGGCGGCAACCGGGAGAGCGCGTACGTGCCGTGGCGCGAGCCGCAGCCAGCCTGGCCCGCCCCTCCCGCGAGTCCTCCTTCGGGGTCGGCTGAAAAAGAAATACAACCGGGGCGACGTCGCTTTCTAGGTCCGCCTTCCGCGAGTCCTCCTTCGGGGTCGGCCTCCTCACCCTCGTCAACGAGACGCACGCAAGATATAGCCGAGATAGAGCCCGAGATATAGCCGAGGTATAGCCCATCATCCCTGCTGCCTGAATGTTTCTATTTCTAGCGCCAGTCCCGTGCCCAGTGTCGTGAGCGGGAGCTTCGTTGTAAAATTCTATTTCTAGGCGCGCTTCTGGCGGCAGCCCCCCCCCCTCAAAGAAGAAACACAGCGCGCGATGTGTCTGTCTCTAGGCGCGCTTCAACTGGACGCGCGCCGCGTGCGCCTCGCTCGACGCGGCGGAGGGCCACGTCGACTGGGACCACCGCCACTGCTTCACGCGCACGCACTACGGAGAGGACAACTCGGCCACCCGCCTCGCCGACACCGACGGCGCCTGGCTCGTCCGCAACGCGGAAGGCTGTATTTCTTTTTTAGGTCCAGTACTTAGCTCTTTAGGCGCTTGGCTCGTGCGCAGCGCCGATCGCAGCTGCAGCCAGCCGGCAGAGGGAGCTTGCGACCCCGCTGTGCCTCCCGCCGCCCCACCGCCGCCGCCGCCGCCGCCGCCGGGCGAGCGTTTCTCACTCGAGTACGACGTGGGCGGGCGCGCCTCAGCAGCGGGGCTAGGCTTCTTGGTGGGGGCTGCCTTCATGGCGGCCTCCACCGCGCTCTTCCCCCGCGCTTGTCGGAGACGGCGGCAGGGCGGCGGCCGCCGCCAGTCTTCAGACTCGCCAAACGAGGTGCGGACGGGCCAGCTGGTGGGCTCCGGCGGCAGGGGCGCGGCAGGGGTGCAGATCTTGGACGTGTAGAATTGTAGAGGGCCGAGCACACTCTGGCTGCGGGTGCTCTGCAGGCCGGAGTGCGGGCGTGTCATGTGGGTTTGTGACCGTCTGTGGGCTTCGCTGGAGCACTTGGCTCAAGGCGTTTACTTTTGTAACTCTTGAAGCTTTTGTGATGCGTGTGTGTGCTGTGCCAGCCTTCCTTGCCTAGTCTTTCTCTGCTGATATCGTGTTCAGGGCCTCTCACTCAGGCACAGGAAAACGTCGCGCTTCGAAACGCGCGCGCGACACGAGTCTGGATTGTGGATACACACACACACGCACACACACACACACGTCGCACACTTCTGTACTGTAAAGCCGTAACGCGTAAGATCGTTTTAGTACTCCACTGCGCACTGGAAGATCTCCGCAGTGAAACCACCCCCGCCTCAACCCGCTCAGGGACCCAAACGCATTTCCCCCCTTTCAAAGGCGGTTTCGAAGTTGATGAGACCTCGCCCCCCCCCTCTCGAATGAAAGGCGTAAAAAGAGGCGCAGGAGGAGAAACGGCGGGGCTGCAGGCGAAGAGGTTGGGGTTGCTGGTTCCAACTTTTTCTGGGTATGGTATGGTCCTGACCGCCCAAGGCTAGCCCTACCATACCCCAAGCAGGTCTTCCAAGAGGCGGGGGGGTATGGTCTCGAGGTGGGTTGGCCGAGGGTACCATACCATACCCCGGAAAAAGTTGGCCGAACCCTGCCTGGGGTGGAGCGCACGGAAGAATTTTCTCCTGCGGCCTCACATAAACGCACAACCCCGGAATTCACACGGCACACCCCTCGCCATCCCCGCCCGCCCTCCGCAGCGCGCCGCCATCATAGAAAGCCATCTGTGCGAGACCGTGGATCCAATACCCCTTTGTACTACTACCCAATCAATCAGGCACCAAATATATGTAAGCGGCAGTTGTGGGGGGAGACAGAGCAGTTAGGTGCCCCGACCCACGCACGCACGCACAACAAACAAAAAACAAGCCGGTTAGGACATACCAAGGTTGGACCTCGGTCGGTGTCGCGCCCGAAATGCGGTCGGTCTCACAGGACGATTCACGCGACAGGCAAGGTGCGGGCGACGGCTTCCTCAGAAGCCGTAGGAAGCCGTCGCCTAAGGCAGTCGAGAAAGATTGACTCGCCACTGTAACTATTGATATTGATTATTGTATATTGACAGCATGGACAGCATCCCCTCTAACTATTGACAATATATTGACAATTGAGGTATTGATCACTGATTTTCACCTCCAAAAGCGTAAAATGTCGACATTAGTCCCAAACGTCGCCTAGATTGTGGCTGAAATCGAATTAGATCGAATTATTCGCAGATTCCAAGCGATTTTGAACAAATTTGAAGCGATTTGGGCCCATTTTGAGCAATTTTAGGGCGTCTGCGAGCCCGGGATGGACATGACTTCGCTGAATACATCGATATATTGAGAAGAAGATCTCAGATCTGGCTTATTGCTTAAAATTCTTTGTCCGATAATAAATGCAATCATACGATTACATATACTCAGGAACTCTAAAACTAAATATGCATTATGCTTGGGCAAAAATGATGCCAAATCTCTTAACTCGACTTGACCTTGCGGGGTTTCGACTCCCGGACGGCACGGGTAAACGCGGACCCGGTCGTTGTTTCCGCCTCCACATCGAAAGCGCGCGGCACGTCCTGGTCGTTCGTCATGCCCGACATGTTGAGCGGGCGTCTTATTTGCCAGACGTGGTTCGTCCTCTCCCTGCGGTCTCTCAGCTGCGGTTTCCAGCCCTGGTCGTACCAGCGCCGGCGCGTGAAGAAGGTCAGATCGGCCCCGCCCTGCGCGACTACCGACCCGATCCACTTGTGGACCTGCAGAGGTAGGGGAGGGGAGGGTGAGGTGCGCTTCTCATTGGTGAGGTGAGGTACGCGCATATCTCAAGTGCAAGGCCCGGTGCGCGTGGGTGCGCGCGCGTGCGCGCGCGCGTGCGCGTGTGGGAGCGTGTGTGTGTGATTGTGTGTGTGCATGAGAGAGAGTGTGTGTGTGGGTGTGCGTGCGTGCTGTGGACCTGCCAGTGCGCGCAACAGCTGTTGCGGCCGCCGGGGCAGCAGGGCTGCTTGGGCGCGCAGCAGGGGAAGGCGTGCAACAGAATGGTACTCTCGTCCACCGGGAGGAGGGCCTGAGCGTCCGAGGGGGGCAGCTGGCTGAGAGTGGACTTTGCAAGCGCGGTCTGTGCAGCCGCAGGACGACAGGTGGGCAAGCGGCCGGGCGGCGTCGACGCAGGCGAGGGGAGCCGGCGAAGCGGGGGGCCCGGCGCACGTTGCCAAGGTAAGCGGCGGTGAGGGCGGGGGAACTGGTGAAGGCGCGCAGGCGCGAGGCCGGCACGGCGAGCACGTTGCGCACGTCGGCGGTCATGCCTGCGATCTCCTCGATAAGGAAGGAGGAGTAGCCTGTTCACGGCAGCGGGTGTGGGGCCAAGCTCGCTTCGGACCACTCCGCTCGATTTGTGGAGGAGGAGCCGAGCGAGTCGATGTAGCCGAGAAGCGCCTTGGTGTGCGCCTGGTGCCTGTGCACCGCCACCTCGTACGAGAGCAGCGGCTTGTCTCTCTGCAGCAGCTGGCGGGCCCCGCTGAGGGTCGGTAGCTCGTGCCCCTCGAGGTCAAGATGCCTTCGGGGCACGCTAGGGACGTGTCGTGGACGTTACGGACCCGGGCTGCCCCTCGAGAGGTCGAGAGCTGCACAGGAAGCCCATGCGCGTACGCGCAAAGAGGGTGTCGAGCGAATATATGGGGAAGCGGCGGCGGCGCTCGTTCACGTAGTGGTACCCTCGGTCCCTCACCGGCTGCGACCCATTCGCCTCCGCGTCTGTAAGATTCACCTGTGCCGCCTCGTCCGCCTCGCCCACCGCGCCCCACAGCGAGCAGAGGTTGCGGGCCTGAGGAGCGGGCGGGCAACCGCTTCGGCCTGCTGTGGAGCTCGACTGCTGCGGCAACGAGCGAGCCTGCTTGGGCAGCCGCATCTTCTTGATGTTCTCCATGGAAGGGTCGATGGCGTAAATCGTGCGGTGGGGCATCAATTCCGCGTAAAAGTTGGCAAAAACGCCGTCGAAGGCGCCGACATCGAGGATGCCACCTTCGGGCACGAGGTCCTCCAGGAGCAGCGAGGCGAGCAGCGAGTTTGCGATCGGCTCAGATGCTGGTGCGTGCCTCTCCCACACGGCTCGGGTCTCGACGGCTGCGGGCCGGGACGGCGGCAACTCGTCGCCGTTGCAGTGGAACATGGAAGGGGCAACCACAGATGTGGGTGCCAGCCACCCACAGGTGTTCCTTCGCCTCGTTGGCAGACTTCAGGACGTCGGAAAAGATGTTCGCGCCGCACTGGACAGAATGACTGGTTTGTCTGTTTTCTTTCTTTCTTTCTGAGTGGAAAATCTAACCGCGAGTGACAGTTATCCGTTGTGCGGACGTCGCGGCTCGCCTCTGCCGCGGCGGCTGCTGCGCGCACGCGGCGGCGCCGCTCTCTCGCGAGACGGCTGGCGACGCGGCTCGCCGCCGACGTACGCTGTGCGATCGTCCGACGGTCCGCAGCGTGGCGTGCGC
>Ga0115008_10002564_pt1 | contig 15067 bp, 12 predicted proteins | sample FraStrMetagenome_FD_87164 | JGI IMG/M metagenome (GOLD analysis project Ga0115008, IMG submission 87164) | Marine eukaryotic phytoplankton communities from Arctic Ocean - Fram Strait ARC3M Metagenome | ecosystem: Environmental > Aquatic > Marine > Oceanic | place: Fram Strait | collected...
AGAGCTAGAATTTCCAGATGCGTTCCAAAAGACCATGTCTTTGGCATTCTTCCATCCTGATTCTCCGATATACGAATCTGTTCAATTGCTCGGACGCAAAGAGTCATGGGCAAAGCAGAATGGTGATATTGTAGGGAAAAAGAAGTTGATCAAAAATATCAATAAAGAGCATTATGAACGCTTATTACTCTTCATGAAAGCGGATAACGAGCGATTCCGGAAAGAGCTTCCGCCGGCACCCGTGATTGAAAAGTGGATTGAAGTGAACAATGAGGTCATATCACACATTCATAAGTATGATCCATGCGAAAAAGAGATTTTGCGAAACACGGAAGAGATTCTCCGTAATCGGAAATTGCCAAGCAACTATACGAGACTGATTTCTGAAGTGAAGGAAAGCGATCGAATGGACCGCTTAATTGCGAAAAGTCAGATGCCATAAATTCTTTCAAATAAGGAATCATAGTTTGAACTTAAACCGAAAAAGAAATATCAAAGTAAGATATACACTCTATCATGGGTGGTGGTTCATTACAACTAATTCTATCGCGTACTCCGGAATCCGAAGATCCGAAAACGACGGGAGAACCGAAATTGTCATTTTTCAAAGCCGTCGTGCGGAAATACCACAACTTTGCAATGGAACCCTTTGTGGTACCATTCGATTATGTCAATGTCCAAGAACATGCACGGACAACGATTGAATGCACGATTCCGCGGTACAGCCCTTTAGTCCAAAACACGATGCTAACAATGTCTTTTCCTTCCCTCACAGACACGAACGATGTATTGTGTAAATGGTGCGAACCGCTGGGACTTATCGCTATAGACAAGATTGAAATACTCGTAGGGTCACATATTATCGAGACCTTAACCGGGGAATGGATATACACGTACTACAATACTTGTGCATCTACAACAGAAAGGGATGCGTTCTTTGCACTAGCGACCAGCCAGCATGTCAGCACGTCTACGGTGCGTGTTTGTGTACCCATTCCGTTTTGGTTTTCACGAACCACAAAAGACTATTTACCAATCCAGAATTTAGAGTACGACACGGTTAGAATTCGTGTAACCTTGCGACCTCTGAACGAATGCTATGTAGTAGCAAAGAAGACCAGTTGAGTGGTTTGAATGTCATAAAAGTAAATGAAAAAACGTTTAACAAAATGATGATGTAGCCATTATTTATTTTTAGTTGCCTATAATGATAACAAATGTTGTATTCTCGAATAGCATTTCTTACAAAAATGTAAATTTTTGCGTTTTTCCTCGATCCATACTCTACGCCAAAGCCCCCATTGGGTCCCACGGTGCAAACTCTTTCGTCACCGGCTGTGCAGCGGCCGCCTGTTGTGTAGGAGATAGAAACGCATTTCGAACCGTGATCTGATACACGTATTCTCGCATCCAGTCGTCTGTCATCAAATAATATCCCTTAGCTGGACCCTTTGATCCCCAACTGTTCTCAATTTCCCAGCGATTGATTTTTCCAAACTCGTCCTCGTTGTAGCCTGTAATAAGCATCGCGTGGGTCATCATACTTTCACCGTATTCAAGTCTCTCTCGCTTATTCAAGGTGAACTGCGTACCGAGAACCGTTTCCATATCAAAGCAGCGACGGTCCATGATGGCACTTTGTGAGCGCAGAAATTGTCCAACATCACACCCGAACCACACGGGCTCGTTCGCATCAATACTCGCTTTAACGAGAGCACTGATCTCAGACATCGGTACGTTCAAATGCGCAACTGGAAGCCCTTCGCAGACATTTTGAAGATGCTCGACTCCATACATTTTCCCGTAGTCGTTCCGTGGGTCATGGATCAGGGACACATACTCAGTGAGCGGGACCTGTACGACCTCTTTGTAAAACGATAGAGGGGTCATATTTGTCTTGCGTTCATATTTCTTATCTTTGGTATAATATTCCCATGTGAAGGCGACCGGAGGCTTTCCGAGGAACTGTACCAAGAGGTCGTACACTTCTGCCAACATTTCCGTCTTGTTCTTTTTGTTCCCCATGCGAATGTCCCGACAGTATTCGCGCATTTTTTTGGTCAGCACGAGATTTAGACCGGTCGAGAAGGACGAATGCTTGGTTTCGGGAAAGACCGACTTGGGAACTAGTCCATACTTTTCCACAAGATTCACAAACATCTGCCACTGACCACCGTCGCCCATTGGCTCTTTGAGAAGGAACTGCATGAGTCGTCCATCCAGCGGTTCTTGACTTGTTGCACGAAATGTGTTCAAAAAGTAATTAACTCGTTCAAACTTGTCCCAGAAGAAGAGGTAACTCTGCGAAAACTCAAACGAATTGGGCAGTTTATGTTTTTCGATGAATCCGGACGACCGAAGCATGTTCAGTGCGGCAAAAAGCCAACACCGCCCAGACGATTTCTGCTCCGTAGCGGCTCCCAGGCATGACACGCGCTTGGAAAAGACGTGCTGGGCGTCCGGATGATAATCGCTGGACAGAGACACTTCAGACAGCAAATGGTTGTGCAGTCCGTACGATGACGTAGGATGTAGAGAAGACTGACTAAGCCACGTGCTAGGACGGATGCTAGATAAGTCCGGTGACGGAAGGGATACCGAAAGTGTCGGCGTTGGTGGAGGAGGCGTGGTGGGTTTGTTTTTGTCAGACATGTATGTTCGAGATTGGTACTGTATGTATGTAGTCCGTGTTTAAGTCATTGGGAATAAAATTCTACAGTAATAATATATACTCCTCAAAAGCATGCAGCTCATAAGATTGCTGGTGGAAATGTCTGTGGTTGGATTATGCATGGTCGTTGTATCTCTTTTATATTCCGCTGTATTCGGAGAGGATCTCCGAAAAATATCCCACCTTTGGCCTATGATCTACGGTACATTCGTAACGGGTGCATTGGTTCACTTGCTATTTGAAGCGTCCGGTGTGAATCAGTGGTACGTAAAACAATATTCTCCATTACTGTGAACTTACTTGAACATAGATACACGAAAATCTCTGTGCTTACAATAGAATACCATGGGATCATGCTCAGTCAAGCATTTAAACTACGAAAACGCGTTGTACATCGAAACCCTGACCATTGATGGACGTGCCCTCCTTGAACGATGTATTGTGGAACATAATTACATGGATTGTATGGCTAAGACAATTATTCGCAAGATTATCCCTAGGTCGAGCATACGTAACGGAAGTGAATTTATAGCTGTTCTAGACAAAATTCAAATGTACAATCCCCGATACGTCGCACGCATTTTACATAAAAAACGTTCACGAAACTCCATATACGTATATTTACCTGATTACGGAAACACAGATTTGTTTTCCCACATCGCGAAAATTTCCAAGACGCATACTTCCACGAATTCCTTTACAATTGAGTGTGTTTCGATTTTGAAAACGTTGGCACAAGCGATATTGAACCTCCACAGTATTGATATTGTTCACGGAGATATCAAAATGGAAAATGTGATGTTCTATAAAGGTAATCCGATTTTGATCGACTTTGATGGAGCCACGCGTATACCGTGTCGGAACATGGTACGTCTTGCCGCCACAGCCGAATATATGGCCCCTGAAAAGGTACAATGCGGTAAAATACGATTCGCAAACGACGTATGGTCTTTTGGTGTCACGATGTATGCGTGCTTCGAAGGTGTCGTTCCATTCACGCGACAGCAATTGCGCACATGTAACATCAGCGATTCATTCAATCCGACATTCACGTACACGCCGGAATGGATACGTCCACTCATGCTACAAATATTTACGATTGATTACAAACTACGCCCGACGATGGAAGCCGTGCTCCTGGAATTACAAACACACGATTCTCTTGTTGGGAAGTAAAATCTTCGAAGTATGAAGTTTCGGTTTACCTGGAACGCAAATCTTAAGAATTGCTGTCATCAGGGTTAGAATCGACGGCCATTTGATTCCGGGTATTCTTCTTCGGTTTCGGTTTCCGCAAGATCACATTATGCAATTGTTTAAGGAGATTGTTTCTGTAAAAGTATTTGACTTGCTTCGTATTTTGATGATGTTCTTTCGCACGTCGAATTCCATCTTTCTTCGGTTTTCGGTGCGTGACCATGGGTAGATATTTCTGCACATCCGCAGGATTATTGACATTTTTACGAAATTGTTGTATCTGATCCTGAAGCTTTTTAAGATCAATTGTCTTTGGCATTAAACCCTTTTTGGGGTATATATCCTTGAGAAATTCTGTTGTAATTCGAACCAATATGTATCGTAATCGGGCCAGCTTATTTACATCCGGGTTTAGTACAAATTTGATTTTTTTATTCCCTTTACTATATTCGCCTTTCAATAGAGCCTTGATATACGTGCTGTGCCCATCGAGAATATCGATATTCACTTTTTCCCGGAAATCTCCTCTGTGCGATGGTGATGTCGTTCCTGGTGATGTCGTTCCTGATTCGGATTGCTTTAATTTACAAGAAATGAATGCGTGTCGAGTTTCTTTATCATTATCTTCTTTATTATTATCTTCTTTATTATCTTCTTTATTATTATCTTCTTTATTATCTTCTTTATTATTATCTTCTTTGAACTGGTACACGCGCCCCACGGCAAGAACGTAATATAACGATTCCGACCACTTCAACCGCAAATTGTAGCGGTCCAATCGGTTTGGATCGGCGCTGCGAATCGCGGAGTCATTCTTCTCGATATGGAGATTCCCCATACTTTTACCGTTTTTATCTTCAGTGTGTGGCTCTTGGATGTGGGTATTCTTCACACGAACGATGTCCCCCACAACAACCTCGTATTTCGTCCCCTTCACTCTTTTTTCTATTGCCTCAATTTCACGACATCGTTTTGTGATCCTTTTCTGATACAATTCCGCATTGGCGAGCTTCTTCTGCTTCTGCACTTCGTAATTCCTTTTAATAGAAACCGGTGGTTCTCCTCCACGATGTTTTCCTCTACGATGTTTTAGACTATTATAACCGCTTCCTTTTTGTCCATCTTGTTGCTTTGTTTCGAACCCGTCCGGTTCCATTCGGCGATGTCTTTCCTCTTCTGTGGGGCGCCAGCTTTGTTCGTCTGACGTCTCTGTTCCAGTCAAATTGTTTGGGCCTTCGCGGAGATTATTGTCCTTTCCACCTTCTCCTCTCTGTTCATTGTATTGTGTTTTTATTCTATCAATTTCATAGAAGTATGGCTCCTCATACCCTGCAACATATATTTTTTTTTCCCGCAGAATGTTCATCCACTCATGTACATTATATACGAACATTAGAAGTGTATCCCAGCACAGGAAATTTCTTCTGAATTCATACGGGTCAGGATGCTTTGGATCATCCGATTTCACCAACACCTTTTCATCATTGAACTCGAAGAGACGTCGGGCGTACTTGGATATCGGACATGCGTACAAGTATTTTTCATCAATAAAGGGCTCGTGGGGAATATTCAATGACGGTTCTTGTGGATTATATTTCGGAATGACAAAATCCAGAAATTGTTTCACCGCTTTAAGGAGGGTAGGCTTAGTATTTAAATTGGGATGTCGCAAAATTTCATTTGTAGACCATACTACATTATAGAAGATAGCTCGTTTCGCAACATCATATCTTTCATCATATTTTTTTGGTCTTTTCGAAGTACGGTGTCTAAAACATTTGACATCGCGAACGTTGTCGGTGGATTTACCGATACGCCCATAACTCATATAGTTTTCGTCATATGTAATAGGCCGAGTACGTTGCCCAGTAAAAGTCCAATTGTCGCCAATTTTATTTGGGTCTAGATCCTTAACGAATTCCAAAAATAATGGTATTAAGGCCATTTGTCTCTTTTTCCCATTCCTGTCCTTTTCTGACGTGTAAAAAGGTACATTTGTCCTACGACTCAGGTAATACCAAAAGTCATCAGTGTCCTTTTCTGACGTGTAAAAAGGTACAGTTGTCCTACGACTCAGGTAAACGCCGAAGATATTATCTTTACGTCGACCATAACATTCTTGTACGTAGCTGTCCATTCTTTCTCTATCAAACCCGCGTATTTCGCCCTTCTTCTTCCATGGTTTTTTATTATTATGATACATGATGTAGAACAGCGTTTGTGCAACCACATTTTGATCAAATGGAATACCGACATTGTGCTGTACATCCGCCCTTTCATTATCTTTGTACGGAGACCCAACTGTGGTTGCAGAATAAAACTTACAGTTTTTTGATAGTGTCTCATTATTATCTTTATCATTGTACGGTCGATGAACATCGTTAAAAAACGTATTATCCAATGCAGATCTGATGTTTGAATGAACCGTATCAACATTTACCTCTTTTTCTTCACCGTCAAAGTTTAGACCTTCAGCTCGTAATTTAATGGAGTACTTTGGTTTTTTTGGTTTTTCTGCGCGAATCACTTTCAAAATGGTTGCTTGACAAAGAGTGACCTTATTATGATGATAACACACTTCTGTTCCGACCGGAAAAATATGTTCGGATTCCGAAAATCCGTCGAGAACATCGGCATTAAACTGAAGTGCGGAATCTGCTTCCTTTGTATCTGTAACATCTTGTACCACGACTTCTGTACACTCTGATTTGGATGGTTGGCGTATGTTAATCGTACACATCCTTGCACTACAGTTATCATCCATCGATTCGCCGTCTTCGTGTTGTATGTGATCATCGTCCAACTTCGATTCGAGGGCGCGAAACGATTCGAATGAATGAATGATACGATTCACATTCTCTTTCGAAGACGACGGTTTGTACAGGTCAAATGGGCATTGACCTTTCAAATCGCTATGTGTTTTATTGTTGTATGCGTATACGACGTCATCGATGTAGCGTTCCCAATGCGGTTCATTGCCCCCCTTGGGATTATCCCACATATATCGCGCCACGGCCACTTTGAGCGTTTGATGCAGTCGTTCAACACACGCTTGATCTGTATGTTTATACGGCGTCCCTAGTACTAGTTTTACATCGAACGTGTTACACAACGTCTTCAATCCTGAAAATTCATTGTCACCGTGCAGTGTGCGAGGGTGCCCTTCTCTTAGAAACAGTTGTCGAAGTTTCGTTATTTTTTCAGAGTATTCGCGGTTAACCTTCTTCTTTCCCAACACCTCAATCGTGATTGCCCAAGCGAAACGAGTACATATATCAACAACAACCAACAGTTTTTTTGTTACCGCGTCGTTTCCCGGATATATTACTTTAAATTGTGTAATATCCGCTTGCCAATAATCATTGGGTCTAGAGACAATGATTTGCTCATTTGGAATGTCCCCCCGAATTTGCATTGCCGAACCTCGCTGATTGACTTCGTACTTTTGTAATACCTCGCTCACAAATTGCCTTGAAATTCCGATGAAATGGGTTTTCATGTATTCATAGATCGTGTCTCGTCCCCGATAACTTCCGAGACGTGGGTTCTCAAATATTTTTTTGATCACACCTTCTCGGTCACTCTCTTTCACCAAACGCCTTTTCATACGATTCACAGTGTAATACACGCGAGGGTTCTCCTCTAATGACCATGTCTCGTCATCATCATCCGATTTCGGTTTTTTGGTTCCACACACCTCAAAATGTCGGAGCAATTCTTTCCTTGTATCGAGGGTCCCGTCCATGGTCCGTATTTTGAACACCAACTTCGACCAATAATTATTGCTTCCTCTTTTCGTCTCTGTGCAATGCTTTCGCCATAGTTTTTTTCGTTTATCGAGTTGCGTAACCTTCGTAAAGATGAGAACATACGTTGCTATATCGAGATACTTATCATCTGATATGGTCTTGAATGGGAAGGGGGTACGAAGAGGATGGTTCGTCATTATATATGAATGAAATAAAACCCTCAACAAATTCCTACACCAATATCATTGGAATTTATTCCAGGCGTTGCGGGGCAAATTCATCGGACTCATTCATATAGTATGGATGTACTGATTGGATTCATTATTGGCTCGATAATGGTTGACACCGTCCGTCCGTCGACGCAAACAGGAGGGACGTTGTATGAGGAGAAAGAATTGATCAGCAGAGTGGTTAACAGATTTACGCACGAACGAGGTATATCAACATTAATCACCTCATTTGTCGATCGAATTCAGCCCCAAGACCGCTCAGATTTATCGCGATTGGTGAATGCATGGTGCGATATCAATGACGAAGATCATGTACCGCCAGAGGACATGAGACATATTTCCAACTGGGACACGTCTTTGATTACAGACATGTCGGAATTGTTCCAGTTTAAGCGCAATTTCAATGATGATATCAGTCAGTGGGATACGAGCAATGTGACGGATATGAGTGCTATGTTTAGAGTTGCAGCAGCTTTCAACCAACCCATCGGCAATTGGGACACGAGCAATGTGACGGATATGGGATACATGTTTCGTTTTGCAGGATCTTTCAACAAACCCATAGGCAATTGGGATACGAGCAATGTGACGGATATGAAATACATGTTTCATGATGTTACATCTTTCAACTATCCCATAAATACAAAGGAAGTAACAAGAAATAATGGTACTACATACACAGCGTGGGACACGAGCAAGGTGACGGATATGAGTTATATGTTCAGTAATGTAAAAGTTTTCAACAAACCCATCGGCAATTGGGACACGAGCAATGTGACGCGAATGGGCGGGATGTTTTCCGGAGCAAAATCGTTCAACCAACCCATCGGCAATTGGGACACGAGCAATGTGACGCGAATGGGCGGGATGTTTTCCTGGGCAAGAGCTTTCAACCAACCCATCGGCAACTGGGATACGAGCAAGGTGACGAATATGAATATGATGTTTTGTAGAGCAGAATCTTTCAACCAACCCATCGGTAATTGGAATACGAGTAATGTGACGGATATTGAGGATATGTTCGTACCATTTTGGAAAAGAAGACGACTTGAATGAATGAGATTGCTAAAGCTCCGTTTCCTGCCTCATTTAAAAATGACCCTTGAGTATATATAGCATAGGAACACATCCAAAATGCCGCCAAAGAAAATATCGATTGAAGATTTCAAAAAGGAATTAGAAGAGGCAGGTATTCAGGAGGATACGTCACTATTTGATAAAAAAACAGCTATTTTTCAGGCGACAACTCTAGATACAGGACCGGTTCATATGTTGCTGCTCACCAAGAATAAGAGTCTGACCACTCTAACAAACATCAAAGAAGCGGCACAGCCGACGGATACCACAACAGAAGAAATTGACGAGATTGACCAATTGTACAAACGTATGAAGGATAACAGTAATAGTAATAGTAATGTTAAATTATTTTCAGACCTATTTTATAGCACAAATTTCATCGTAAGGACACAACACCTATCATCTAGTTTTATTCCTACATGGTCATTCTTAGTTGTTGCATTGTTGAAAAAACAATTTGTACAGTCATATCTAAGTCACATGAATAAGTCTACATCAACCTGGACATACAACACCACGTTTTCTACCGAAGTTGGAAGAGATACGTTTGGTTTCAAGTTTCTCGATTCGGTTCCAGACACGATAGAGTTAAGTCGCGGAAAAGTGACAACCGTACAGAACGATGCATCTTCGTTTCCGCGTTTAAGCGAACTTCTGAAGAACGAACCGGACACCGCTATGCGCAAGATGTACATCCCCGATGAGGATAGAGAAAAGATACTCTCCTCTCTGAATGTCTCACAGTCGCCAACGTCTGAGGAAGTACCGAAAGCACAGGAAGAACCGGAAACAAAAGAACCGGAAACAAAAGAACCGGAAACAAAAGAACCGGAAACAAAAGAACCGGAAACAACAGAAGTAGAGGTACCCAAACCCGAAGATGCTTCCGGTACAGAAGTGCAAATTATGGAATTGACGATTGACAAGAAGGTCGTCCCGATATATTTACGCAAGGACAACATGATACTGGACTACATCACAAAAACCATAGTGGGTCGGGTATCCACGAACACAAACCTTGCCAAAAAGGGAACGGTATCCGTTGACTGGGTGCAAGGATTTCCTGAAAATTTATCTATATATACGAAGTATAAGGATCAGTCCTATTTTCACACCCAATGATGGAACCTCAGTTGACTCATCTATCGAATTTACTCCATAATCATCAATATGAATTGGTACGTCAGCAAAACCGATTTCACGTCGGATACAATCTTCTAGGATTTACCATCGTCGTTATCCTCATCTACGTATTGATGCAACGATATTACATAAAGCAAAAAAGAATGAATGATGGTAAATAAAACCTGTGTGAGACATATAGAATGTTCAATTTGAACTTTTCCGAAGCATTGCGCGGAGGACGTCGTTCCGATCGTACCAAACCCGTCAGCCTGAAAGAAGCCAAAGAACACATGGAACAGTATTACGAATCAAAAACACCCGGATATGTTGCCATGTCCAAAAAAAGAGATGCTGAAGTCAGTAAACAAGGAAAATATCTTCTCATTCCGAACACGCCCGAATCGGTGAAATATTTAGAAGAAGGCGGTGTGAAGTACTACGATATGTTGGGTGTCGATGCTTTTGATTCGGATACATTTACAATGAAAGATAAAGACGGTGTCGCACAGACATACAACACGAAGAAGGCCGCCACAACGAAAGAAGGGCAAACGTATTCCAACAAATTTCGCGAAGAGTACAAGAAACGATGGAAAACCACGAACATTGTCAACTTTCGATGGATTAAAGACTATGAAAAACGGATTCTAGGTCTGGAAAAACAGTTAGACAACATCAAAGGGACTGATGCAAAAAAAGAGGTTCGCCAACAAATAAACCGTTTGAAAGGGAAGATCAAGGCTCTACAGGATCCGAAAACCACACCTGTCCCAGAAAAGAAAACACGCGTAGAATCTGAATCTGAATCTGAATCTGAATCTGAATCTGAAGACTTTCAATGGAGTGAAGAAGATTTATTCTAAATCATTGTACTGCGCACACCATATTTATCCTCCAAATTCAATACATAAAAAACATTACGCAATGGACTCGCTAACAGAAATGTTCAAAGGCATGCCGTACACATCCCCCAAAAAGACGAAACGCGTCGCAAAAGCAACCCGCAAAAGTAAAACCAGCAAAAGCAAAACCAGCAAAAGCAAAACCAGCAAAAGCAAAACACGCCCAACGAAAAAGACACGGAAATCATCCTCGCGACGTCAAAAGGGCGGCAAGAACCAGCCCTATTATTACCTTCCTGTCACGAAAGGCGGTCAGCTCATACTTAACAGTATAGAATTGGACCACATCCGACAATTTCTTGTATGTCTTTTGTATTCATCGAAACTACAAGAATGGATGGTGTCGCAGAAGAAGAGAATCACACTTTACGCAAGCGGAAGCATGTTTTCCGAACGTATCAGGCCCTTTTTTCATACCGATATACCGATTCAAAACCTGTCCAAGCAGTTGGATAAGGATGTGATTGATTTCTCGATGACATTCCTCCAATCCTTGTGGGAAAAGGACACGAGACGGACCTCCACCATCAAGGAACCGTTGTCCACACCGATCGCAATCAAAGGGGGTCAAACCGACGATGAACTACAAAAGGTTGCACGCACCGCTTTCGCAGCCGTGGCATTACACGCATCCGTGTCGAATCCCCGGAGAACGGTGCAAATTAAAGATACTGATTTCCGACGTACAATTGTGGGCATCGTGTTTCCAGACTTTGGATTACGGTGTATTGCGAAATGTTCCAACAACGTAAATTATATCGAGGGATACAAGCAAGAAGCCACGGTATACAGGTATTTCGAATCCAAAAACGAGGACTGCGTATGTCCCTTCTACGGCGGAGTCACGGGGATATCCCAGCGCGACCGAAGAGATGTGAACCGGTTGTCTATATCTTTTCCTATACCCATTGCAAAGACGTCTGTATTGATATCCATCCCCAAAAACAGGTTTGGAGAAAGAGGCACACCTGCCACGGCACCGGTGTATTCACTGATCACCGACTGGAATGAATCATACTGCACACTAGAAGAAGCGTTGAAATTGAATATATCACCAACCTTGCGGAACCGTCATTTGCGAAATGTCATGGAAGTCACCGGATATTTGAATAACAAGTACGCGTTTTTTCATGGTGATCTGAAATCAGACAATATAATGGTCAAGAAGGACGGATCAAATGTGCGGTGCTTTGACTTCGACTGGTCGGGGATTATACAAGACATTCCGAACCAAACGGTACTCGGGTATTTTGATTCGGACAAATTCAAACGAACTGTGAACGAGTTTATCACTACTCCCAGTTCTAAAGGACTGTGTTTTTTGTTGGTCTTGGATGCGTATCGGCTGTTCGTGTCGTGGATTTGGGGACTGAGTCGAACGAACCGTTTCGACGTATTCACAAAAAAGTGTGCGGATCAATCGTGCGTGAATACGATTGTGGTACAAAACAGGTTTATGACTTTCTATATCCAAGATTTCGTCGACTTCCTGCTGAACATAGCGGACACCAAAGTTCCAAAGCAGCGGACCATCGAATATGTGATGAAGAAAATTTGCAAGACACCCAAATACAAGATTCCTGCAAGCCGTTGCGAAAACTGGAATTCTACCCTCATGCATGAAGACATCATTCTGCAACTATTCATCTTTGTAATGAACCGTGCATTCCAGCGAAAAAAAACAAATACAAGATAGACTGACATCCACATTCTCAATTGACATCGTCCGCCTACCCACCCGCCTACACACGTATCACAATCTTCCACAATTCTTTTTTCCCATTTTTCTTTGCTGTTTCAAAGTGATTCAGACAATAATCAAGAAGACCGGGATGCAGATACGACGACCGGCACACGCTTCGTGTATTTCCGAGGACTGCGGCACTGTCATCCACCGCCTTCAGAATAACCGTACTTTTGATATCTTGCGTAGACATCTCAGCCGGACACTTCCGCGCACGCTGTAAGAAAGAACGTATGAATTCCTCATTGCTGCGTATCATACGGAAGTCTTTACACGTACAGGGCACCTTCATAGTCCGTTTGAGGAAAGCGTTCATATCTGCCGCAGAATATGGGAACAATGGATCACCGGGTTTCTTGTTGCTCCTCCCGTGGCGCAGTACAGCCTTTGTCGGTCGTGATACGCGGGCAATCGATAAACGGTGCTCTTTTCCACTTTTGCCCACAAACGCAAGTGTGTTTCCAACCAGGTGTTTTTGCTGTAATGAAGCTAATCCGTACGTTCCGTTTTTTTCCGCGTAGACTTCATTTCCGGCACGAATTCCGGTTTTTAGCATGACGTCGAACATGGCTGCAATTGTTTTATCCTTCGACATTTCGGCGCTTTTCAAACATTTCCGAAGCACAACTTTAAATTGAGGTATTTGTTGCATGAGTATCTGCATTCGTTTGAACTTCTGATGTTTTTTACTGTTGATCCACCGTTCGCTGTAGAGATACTGTTTTCGCCCAGCCGCATCATACCCAGTTGCTTGTATATGACTCAACGGCGACGATGCAATCCAAACATGTTTCCATTGTGGAGGAATGTGGAGGGATTCTATACGTTCTCTGTCTTTTTTGGATATGCGTCTGTTGGTTTTTATGTGGCGATACGTTCTTTTTGTCTTTGGACCTTTCCGCGTTATCCCAGAATCTTTCAAATATCGAGTGACATTCATAACTACTATTTAGAAGACATTTTATTAAACCGTGCTTACAGTATTCTTTTGTATTCCGTAGACACTTTATTCCGTAGTCAATTTGTATTCCGTAAACACTTTGTATTCCGTAGACACTTAATGTGCAACCAAGGAATATAAACCTGTCCCCACTTCAAAAAGTACCGATGAATCGACTTTTGAAAATATACCGGAAACACGGCGCCCAGCACTACAACCCGTTGCCCGTCATACTGAGGAAGGGAAGCGGGGTTTACCTACAAGATATCGAAGGCAAATCGTACATTGATTTTGTGTCGTCGTACAGTAGTGTGAATCAGGGACATTGTCATCCACGTTTGGTACAGACAATGTACGACCAATCTTCACAGTTGACATTGTGCAGCAGTGCCTTTCACAACGAAAACCTCATTCACTTCTTCCAGTACATGCACGACACGTTCGGGTACGACAAATGTCTGCCTATGAATACTGGTGTCGAAGGAGGCGAAACAGCCATAAAACTCGCCCGCCTTTGGGGATATAAGCACAAAAAAATCCCAGAAAATCAAGCGACCATCGTTATGGCTAATAATAATTTTTGGGGTCGGACGATTACTGCGTGCTCCTCGTCTACCAACCCAACGTGCTACTCTTCGTTCGGACCGTACACGCCCGGATTCGAGTACGTTGATTATAATGACATTAATCAATTGAAAGAGGCGTTTGACCGAAACCCGAATATCGCGGCCTACATGGTTGAACCGATCCAGGGCGAAGCCGGAATTCTCGTTCCAGACGACACCTACCTCAAGGATGTCCGTGACCTGTGTACACAACACGATGTACTCCTCATCTGCGACGAAGTACAGACAGGAATTGGAAGAACAGGAAAAATGCTTGCATCCGACCTGTGGGATGTGCGCCCCGACATTGTGATTCTGGGCAAGGCGTTAAGTGGGGGAATGATGCCGATATCGGCGGTTCTGTGCGATGATCACATTATGGAATGGATGGAACCTGGAATGCACGGGTCGACGTTTGGAGGGAACCCGTTGGCGAGTAAGATTGCCGTCGAGGCCATTGAAATTGTGAAGGACGAACAGTTGATGGAAAATGCGGAATATATGGGCGAGATTTTCCGTGAATTTATGGAGACGTACGAGGGACAAAAAATAAAAGAAGTTCGGGGCAAAGGACTACTGAATGCTGTCGAACTATATACAAAAGAAGATGCGGAACGGTTTGTTGTGCTGTGCCAAGAAAAAGGTTTGCTCTGCAAGATAACGCACGGAACGTCGGTGCGCATGTGTCCTCCGCTGGTGATTACGCCGACACAGATGAAAGACAGTTTGGAAATCATTGATGAGGTTCTTCAGTCGGCGTAAATGTAAAGAGACCCATCTATTAAATCAAATTATACCGGCTGAACCTGCATGACTTGAGAACGAAC
>Ga0115008_10002567_pt1 | contig 15060 bp, 8 predicted proteins | sample FraStrMetagenome_FD_87164 | JGI IMG/M metagenome (GOLD analysis project Ga0115008, IMG submission 87164) | Marine eukaryotic phytoplankton communities from Arctic Ocean - Fram Strait ARC3M Metagenome | ecosystem: Environmental > Aquatic > Marine > Oceanic | place: Fram Strait | collected 2012-06-18
AATAGTGATTAAAGAATTTAGATTCTTTGATAGCATTATTAAAATCAATCCCAGTTTGTTCTGGTTTTAATAATTCGAAGCCACCTATTAACTCTTTTGAGCTTACATCTCTTTTTGAAGTTGAACAAGAGTTTAGTAAAACAGTTATAATTGCAAATAGTGAAAGAATATGTATTTTAAATGTCATAATTATAAACTATTAAAATGAATGTAAATTTATACAAGTTGAACTTCATTTAATTTCCTGTTTCAAAAACATTTTTTAGGGTATCATACTAAAGAAGATTAAAAAAATAGGTTCTAATCTTAAAAACCATTTTTTAAAACTTCAGTTTTTCATTTTTATCCCACAATCCCCAGTAAGCTCCTACATCACCTTCAGCACCAACTTTCCAGGATTCATCAAAAGACGAAAAATAAAATATTTCTATAGTATCTTTAACAGACCATTCTTGGGTATTTATAAAATACTTCATTGCATTCTCATCAGAAGAATCTGCTCCGCCTTCACTTCCGCCTAGGTTTGGCCAACCAGTTTCAGTGATAATCACCTTTTTACCTTGACTTACACTAACGGCCTGATTATACATTTTTTGCATATGATTTATAGAATAGTCTATAGGGCAACCTTCCCAAAACGGATAGCAATTTGATAAAATAACATCACAAGCTTCAACTAATTCTGGATATTTTGAGTATTTATAATAAGCGTCTACATAACCTACTTGAACATGAGGTAGTGCTTCTTTTACTCTATTTATATATACAATTAATTGTTCTATTGATAATTCATCTCTATATAATACTTCATTACCAACAGCAGCAATATCTATAAATCCTTGATTTCCTAATTGAATTAAAGCTTCTATTTCTTCTTCATTTTTTTGCAGATCTTCTCCCAACCAAGCTCCAACCATTGTTTTTAAACCATGATTTTTAGCAATCTTAGGTATGTATTCATTTCCTTCAATGCATGAAAAAGAACGGATCCATTTTGTATGTGGTTTGAGTATTTTAATTCTTTTTTCTACTTGAACTTCAGTAACAGTATCTCCAGGTTTTTGACCCTCTTCATACATACTAAAGCAAACCCCATGCATTCCTTTGTTTAAAGTGTCTCTCCAAATTGATTTTAACTGATCAATTGAATACTCACTATAATTTAACCTAGAAGTTTCAAAATCAGTTGTAACCTTTAAATTTTGATGCTGTTCTTTTCTGAATGACATAATTCTATTTGTGAACTAATTATTTTAAATAAATACTATTACTAATTGAGCAAAAACTCAAAAATTACTATTGAGAAACGTTTTTTTTTACTCATTGTTTTTAATTTCTTTTCGTTTGGCTAACTGCGATCTTATTTCCAATGAACGCTCTTCAGTAATATTATAATTACGCATAATAAGCATTGCTAAAATAGTTCCTACCATTGGAAAAAAACAAAAGAAAGTATGCAAGCCGTCAACTGCAGCTTGTTGGTCTGTTGTTGCAAGATCTGAGTTAAAACCAACTACAGTAATTATTACACCACTAAGTGCTCCAGCAATTCCAAAACCTACTTTTACCATCCACCAATAGATAGCTCCAAAAATACCTTCTCTACGCTTCCCTGTATTTATTTCATCAATATCAATAACATCTGCTGTCATTGACATCATAATGGTAAATAAGCTTCCAATACCAAAAGAAAAGAAAGGCAGTGCAATGATATACAACCATGGTTTACCGGGGATAAATAGGAAATACAGCATAATATATCCTATTAATGAAATTGATTGGGATAACATAAAAGCTTTTTTCTTCCCTAGCTTTTTTGACATCAAAGTTACTGCAGGAATAACGATAAAAGTGGTTCCTATTGCTCCTAAACATCCAAACATCGAAACCCATATTCCGCTAGCTCCAGCATCTCCATTAAATAATTTATATACAATTACAAAAAAAGTAAGTGCAGCTACAGTATTAAAAGCATTAAATATTAAAAAAGTTGCCCCACATAATTTTCTGAATTCTTTAATCTTAAAGGCAGCTACAAAACTTTCGTATATTTTTATTAAACTATTTCCAATATTAGCTGAGTTTAATGGCTCATAGTCTTCATTTAGCGTTGAATTACTTTTTATAAAAAATGCAGGTACCATAGCACAAATAGCACAAGGTATAGCAACCCAAATTGCCAACTCTCTTACGGCAATATCTGCAGACGGAAACCAGTTTGGGTCATACATAATAATCCAAAACAAAGGTGCAATTACCCATGCCCATTGACCAATAAATTGAGCTATTGCCATAATGTTAGTACGTTCATGAAAATCATCACTCATTTCATACCCCATGGCAACATAAGGGACGCTAAAAATAGTTAGTCCTAAATAAAATACTAAAGACCACAAAAAGAAATACCAAAAGTTATATTGAACTCCATCATCTTTATAAAGCTGCCACATAAAAATATAAGCAATACCCATAAGAATACCTCCAATTAGAACATATTGTCGACGTCTTCCCCATTTAGATTTTGTATTGTCTGAAATGAATCCCATAATTGGATCAGTAATAGCATCAAAAATTCTAGGGAAAAGAAATGCTAAAGACCACATCCAGCCAGAAAACCCAAGGTCTTCAACTAAAACAACCATAAAGATTCCTAAGATGGCTGGAAACATTTGGTTGGCTAGCATCCCAAAACCAAAGGCTATTTTTTGTCCCATAGGGACTTTACTTGTTATTGACATAATTATTAAATATTCTTAATTAGTATTGTTTGTATCGCTTGCGCGCTTATTGTGATGATTGATTCTTTTTCTCCTAGTGATAACTTAAAATTTTTCTGAGTTGTTCCTTCATTAAAAATCACTACAGCAAAGGACCCATCGGTATTTTTAGCAGCAGTAACCATTAAAGCTTTATCTGAATTTTCAACAGCTATTACTTCAGCTTCAGGCCTAATATATTTACTAAAATGAGTCATTGTGTAATACAATGGTGTAAAATATACTTCGTCTTTTTCTGGATCAACAATTACGGGAGCTATGCACCAATTTTTAAACCAATTAGGACCTCCTTGCTTGTCTAATACCATGTTCCAATCTACCCAGCCGTCTACCCAATTATTCAGACAACCAATGATGTCTTTTGCGTATCTATTTACCGGAGAGTATTTTGGATGTAAATGTTTGTCCTTCTCAGGTGCCCAGTCCCAACCCCAATCTGTTGCTTCCTTTTTCCAATACCATGCATCATCTTTCCAAACAGGTATTTGAGAATCTATGCAAGCTTCTGTTTGAATGAGATACTTATTAGGTGCTTTGTTATGAGCATAGTTTAATTCTTTTGGAAACACCTCGTAAGTACTAGCATACCAATGAATGGCTGTACCGTCAAAATACTTAGATGAAGCCTCGTTACCGTACATAGAATCTATCCATTCGTTTAAGTGCTCTCTATTTTGATCGTATCCTAAAATTTTAACATCATGCTTGTCATTTTCTAATTTAGGGCCCAAATGATACTGAACAAAATTTGTCATTTCATCAGGTGAAAAGTGCATGCTTTCCCAGTTATTACCATTTCCTAAAGGCTCATTTTCAACAGTAAATCCCCAAATATCTATTCCTTCTTCTCTATAAGCGTCTATGTATTTAGAAAAGAACAGTGCCCAAGTATCATAATATTTTGGCATTAATTTTCCACCTACCCAAGCTTTATTGTCTTTCATCCAAGGAGCAGCTGTCCATGGTGATGCAAATATTTTAAATCCATCCTTAGAAGCTTTCATAGCATCTTTTATCATAGGAATAAGATCATCCTTATCTTCTTTTATTGTGAAATATTCTAACTCCATGTCATCTACTACCGGTGCATAAGAATATTGGCTTAAAGAAAAGTCACACGAATTCATATGTGTTCTTGTTAGAGAATAATTTGCACCCTCTTCAGAGAAATAAGCTTGGATAATTGTATCTCTATTTTTTTTACTTATCTTATTTAATAGGGATGCTGATGCTTCTGTAAAAGCACCGCCAAAACCAGTGATTGTTTGTAATTTAAGACTGGGTTTTAACTTAATTATTGACGCGTTTTCTACTAAAGTAAACTTAGAAACTCTGGTTAGTTTATTTCCGCTTGCGGAAGTTTCATATACATCTACTACCAATTGATTATCTATATTAGTACAACTTATCATTACTAATGAAAAAAATATTAAAAAAAAAGGGTTTGTTTTCAATGAGTTCATATTATCTATTATAAGCTGTATTAGGAACTAAAACTTCTTTCATTAGGACTTCAACATTTCCATTAAATGTTTTTGTGATTGGATTTCCATTTCTTGAGAAACCTTCAAAGATTCCTTTATCAACTAGATTCCAAATAGGAAATTTAGCTTCCCCTTTTAAGGTAAATAAGCCAAAGTGGTTTTCTGATCCATTTTCGTTGTAAACATCTTTCCACTGTTCATCAAATGCTTCAAAATAAAAACAAGAAATTCTTTCATTATTTGTCCATTCTCGAAGCATATTATAATAAAGTCCTTGTTTGTATTCGTCAGTTGCACGGGAACCATTAACTCCATAATGACCACTCGAAATTGTTGCCCAACCAGTTTCTCCTATGTGAATTGTTTTGGTACTGTCTATGCTTTTTACATATTCTGAAACATCTTTATATTGTTTTTTAGCAAATTCTAGAGCACGCAGCATTGAATTATCTATTTTTTCTTTGTCTGACAGCTGATGTTCATTATCTGGGACTTTCCAAAATCCAGGATTGTAATGAGAATTATGATATGCATAGGTATGCATAGAAACATAATCTACTGCCTTGATTAAATCTTCTAAATCTTTAACTCGATAGCTCAGATCACCTCCACCCCATGAAGAAAAATCATCAGAACTTGTAATCCATAAATCTCCAGGTAAGTCTCCTTTCTTCTTTAAATCTTGAAGATGATTTACCCATTTTAAAATTACATTTGGTTGAACATAATAGCTTGTAGCCCATTTAACCATCGCTTCATTTCCTACTGCAATGACTTTTACAATGTTTGGATACCTATTAGCTAAGGCTACAGCACGTTGAATCTCTCCTTCGTTTTGATCACTTTCTACATCATGATTTGGAACTTTATCTGTCCAAGCATTTAAACAATCTATCCAAGCACCCAACATTACAAACATTTTAAAATTAGCATCTTCTTTTTTAAGTTGACTAATTGCTTCTAAAATATTGGATGCGTGTGGTAAATTAGGTTGTACATTATAGGTTCTTAGAATACGGATACCCATTGCATGCAATACCTTTAAATCTTCTTTTAGCTCTGGAATTGTTGGTTGAATATCTCTTGATTTTTCTCTATATCCTCCATAAGAAATTGCTAGATAATCTGGATTTCCTAAAATTTTGGCTGCTGTCATTTCTTGTTTCGTATCTTTCGTTATTAGTGATATATTTTTCTTATTAAAGCTACATCCTAGAATCATCATCAATCCTAAAGTCGGAACTAAAATTTTAAAATTTAATTTCATATACTTACACTAATTAATAGTATTTAAACTTATGTTTTATTTGTTAGTAACTTAAACCATAACCAAAAGGATACAAAGGTTTTGTTTTTTTATCCCAAAAATTTGGGCCATATTTTTGATCATATTCTTGTATTGAATTTGGCCACGAATGCGGCAATTTTCCTGTGAAATTAAAGTCTCCAAATAACACTTCTGCAATTCCATGAGCTTCAGAACCTGGCAACCAAGCTGCAACAAAAGCAGTTGACTGCTGTATTTGATTTGTAACGACTAAAGGTCTTCCTGAAATTAGAACAACAATAGTTTTTACTCCTTTCTCGGAATATGTTTTCACATACTTTTCATGTTCTTTTGTTAATGTTAATTTTCTTGAATTAGATTCATGACCGATGTCTCCAAAAAATTCTGCATAGGGTGTTTCACCAACAACTATAATTGCAACATCTGCATCAAAGTGTTTTGCTGTAGCATTTTTATCATAAACAAGAGTTCCATTATAGTTCTTTTTAATCCCCTCTAGAATGGTCGTTGCTCCTTTATAATTTACAAAAGATCCTTGCCAATTGATAGTCCAACCTCCAGATTGTAAACCTGAATTATTGGCATGTTCACCTATGACAACAATTTTTGGTATATTTTTACTAATAGGTAAAATAGAATTGGCATTTTTTAATAAAACCAAAGATTCTCTTACAGCTTGTTTTGCTTTATTTCTGTGTTCTTTAGATCCTAATTTAGAAACAAGAGTTGAATCTGGAAACGGATTTTTAAATAAACCCAATCTAAACTTCTGACGTAAAATTCTTTTAACAGCATCATTAATTCTAGCTTTAGACACAATATTAGTTTTAACAGCCTTATTTAACTCATTCTGAAAAAAATCTAAATCGCCGTCTACTGCCATTACCATATCTATGCCAGCATTAATTATATTATTTTTCCCAAATTTAGAATACCCTTTCCAATCTGAAACGACAATTCCGTCGAAGTTCATTTTATGTTTTAAACTATCTGTTATATAAGCTTTATTTGCATGCATAGCTTTGCCTTTCATTGAATTAAAAGAAGCCATAACTGCGCCCACTTTTTCATGGACAGCAACTCTATAAGGAGGTAATAATCTTTGATTAATTTCGAATTCTGAAAGCGAAGTTTCACCTCCCTCTACCCCATATTCTGTAGCACCATCTCCAATAAAATGCTTGGCAGTTGCCATCACTGTTTTAGGGTCTGAAAGTTCACCTTGATAGCCTCTAATTACTGCCTTGGTTAAAATAGATGTTAATTTTGTACTTTCAGAAAAAGCTTCATAAACCCTTCCCCATTTCTCATTATAAGGAATTGCAATACAAGGAGAAAATACCCAGTTGAAACCTGTCGCTTGAGATTCTATTGCTGTTATTGCTGCAGCTTCTTCTACTAGTTTTGAGTTTGCAGAAGCCCCTAAACCTATATTATGAGGAAAAATAGTTGCTCCATTAAAAGTATTTTGACCATGAATAGCGTCTACACCGAACAACAAAGGAATTCCTAATCGAGTAGAAAGAGCTTTGTTTTGTAAACTACTAAATTTTTGTTGCCATTCTTTTGCTGTTCCACCAGGATTGACTCCTTGCGTATGAATAACAGAACCAATAAATTTGGTAGCAATATCGTTTTCAGTAATATCAGCAAAATGTCTTACCTGCGACATTTGTCCTATTTTCTCTTCTAAAGTCATTAAGGTTAAAAGAGAATCAACTTTTTTCTCAATAATAAAGTCATTACTCACTTTAGTGTCTTCAGGTTTTTTACAACTAAAAACCGCAAACAATAAAGGAATAAGAAATCTATATTTCTGAAAACGAATAACCACTAGTACAACTTATTTTTTTAATGAAACTTCAATTCTATCTACGCTTCCTGTTCTTTCAAAAATCATTTTTGAAACATTTTTATCAAGAGATAAATCTTTTACTTCTTGTTCACTATTATCTGTGTAAAATACCTTTACACTTTCATGATTCGTATTTTTATAGACAATTGGAACTTGACAATAGGTAAAACAAAGCGACCCTTCTTTTAAATTAATTGACTTTTCTTCTTTACTTATTGTTTTATAATTAAACATTTTAGAAGTCTTCACAAACTCAGTTACTCTTAATAATCTCGGATTAAAAATAATTTTTCCTTCTTTCACAAAAACACCAAGTTCTCCTATTCTACTTAATACATCTTCTTTAACTTGACCTGTCATACCTGGTTGTTGTGCTCCTTTTCCACCTGGTGTATGAGAATAAGGATCTGTAGGAAATGCACCATATAATTCTGGAGATTTATGCACACCTATACCTGCTTGAATTTCATAATAATGATCTAAAAGACCTCCTATTAAAGCTTGATCTTCGTTGTTTTTTATTGCTATTAAACAATTTTCTTGAACTGCAACCAATAATTTTGAAACCATGTGCCAGTATATAGATCCTAAACCTTCATAACCAAAAAAGGTTCCTGAACGTCCAGTAAATGCTTTGTGGTTGAAAACTTCCTCAAAAATTTCTAATAATAATTTTGATTCTTTTTCAATTAAACCTGCATATTCTTTAGGTAAATCTTCGATAGCTTCTTGTAAACTATTTGCATTGTTAAAGTTTGCGTTGAAATGATATTTTTCTGCAATATCTTTAATAATAATTTGTGTATTTTGATTACGAACTAACTTGGTTAATAATTCAGATTTTTCAACAGCAGCATTAGAAATCACATTTTTCTCATCAAAACGTGGCAATTCCTTATTAGGATACAAAATATAACTGTATTGATCCTCTCTAAATAATGCACTTTTTTTCATTCCGTTTAAAACTTCTAAAGCTTCTTTTGAAGATAAATATCCGGCACTTAAGACGGCTACTTGCCCTTCTAGCATCTCTGGCAAATAAGAAACAGAAACTTCTGAGTCATTCAAGACAGTCATTAAGTTGTAAGAATGATATAGATTATCTGAACGCTTGTTTGCTTTTATTGTATGCTCTAAATATTGTTTAGTTATCGCAAAAAAGCCTAATAATTGTGTTTTAGTAACACAACTTCTATCACTTGAAAATCCATTTTCATAGATCTGAATTCGATATGTACTGCCAGCTTGACCTAATCCATCTAAAACAGTTTTTCTTTCTTTATCTGAAACTTTTCCAGAAAGAATATTTTTATTTTGGTCGAAAGTTTTTACAACATCATTAAAGAATAGAGCTAATTCTGAAGAAATTTCAACCTGTTCGGTTGAAGAATTAACCACAACTTTTTCGAAAAAATTTATAAAACGATTTAAGTAATTTAAAGTTACCATTGAAACGCCATTACCAACCAATGCATTATTTGCATCATTCCATTCAGGACGCTGTGTATTTAACCAAATACCACCTTCAGGAATAAAGTTTGATACTTTTGCTAATACTGTTGCCAATAATTTTTCTACTAAATTCACTTTATAAATAAAGAAATTTTCATCTCTTAACAAAGCTCCATCTGCTCCTAACTCTTCTTTCTTTTTGCTAATAATTGCATCCAACTCAAAGTCAAAATCTATGGTGTCTTTAGGGTTTGATAACGTCTCTTCATAACTTTTGATCTTGTAAGGTACATTTGCATAGACAAAAATATCTTCAGAAAAGCGTTTTTCAAGTTGATTTGGATAATGATTTTCTATAAATTCTAAAAATTTCAATAAGTAGATTATCTGATGATCTCCCCAATAACCTATGTAAGACCACGGATCGTTTTCTTCAATAATTTCCCAATCAAAACCACCTTTTGTTACTCTATAAGGATTGTAGCCATCAAAAGTTGTTGCATTTAAGAACTTATGAATCATACTCTCAATGAATTCTGGATATGAATGTGCTAAAGTTTCCCAATTTTGAAAAATATCACGCCAATTACCTTCATAATCTAAAATTTTAGAACCATCAATTTCACTTCTTGTATTTATTGAAAATTTATTCCAAGGCCTACTTGGATCACCGTGTCTTCTACTAAATTTTAGAGGTAGGTATTCAAAGCAAAGTCTTTTGAAATTTTTATCTTCATCTTTTTCAGCTATAGTAAGAATTGTATCTAATATAAATAAATCTGGCAACTCTTTTAAAAGAGCTTCTTTTTTCTTGAGTACTTTTTTATTAGCTTTTGCAATGTATTTTATAAAATCTTCCTTTTCAATATTGTAATTATCATCAAAAGTCCCGCCTCGCATTAAGTTAAATAAAGTATTTGCAAAGTGTCTTGTATTAACTAAAGGATCATTTGTAACCTGAAGACCGTCAGCAGCTCCTGTTAATTCAATTAGTTTTTTTGTACCTAATTCAATATCTTCTTGTATGCTTTGAGATAAATTTTGATCAGTTTTAATTGCTTTAGAAATGGATTGAATATCAGAAATTGTTTGATTTACATTTGCTATAAAACTCCATTCTTTAGTCTCATTTGCTTCCAAAATTAGATCAGCATTGATAAAGTAGGCTCCTTTCTCTGCTTTTACATCTACTTCTTGAAATATTTTTTTACCTTTTCTAAAATTATCTAATTGTAATGAAGATAATAAATAGGTTGGATTTTCAATACCTATAGACCAAACTGTATTTGCTTTAAGCGCTTCACTTGGTTCTGCTTTATCAACTATAATGGCACTTAAAGCATAAATACCCAAACCAGAATCCTCTTGTAATTCGCTTTTCTTATAAGCATCAACTAAATTACTTCTTGAGTTTTGAAGATCTGTTTCAACATCTGAAGGAATAATATTTTGCAAACCATCTATAAAAGTTACTTCTAATTTTTCAGAAGAGGTATTGATTAAAGTTGATTTTTTCACAAATCCAAACTTATCAGTAGAGCTCCATTGATATCTAAATGTCAAGCCTAATTCTTCATTAATTTCTTCAAAAATTACCTTGTTCCCATAAGTGTTCTTATACAAATTCTGTCTAACTTTATAAAGCCCAATTTGTCTTTGAGAAAAAGGTTCCCAAAGATAAATATTTCCATTTTTTAAAACCTGAAAAATGGCTTTAGAACCTGTAAAATCGGCAGATTCTGTAATTTTATCATCAGTATAATATGGAAAAAGTGAAGATTCACTGTTTTTTCTACCAGCGGAAAGTCCTCCATTACTGGAAATAAACATCCAATGGTTTGAATCTGAAACGATACTCATGAAAAAAGGTCTCATTTCATTATTATTCGTAATTTTATAATAAACTTCATTATCGAAATTTATCATTTCTCCTTTTACTTCTTGGGATTGAAAGTCTGTTTTATTTTTTCCTAAAAAAATAGTCTTATTTGTCATCAAAATTAGTATTCTATATACCTCTACATTTATTTTAAAGAGGTTCTTATTAATATTTTATTTTTTTGGAATATTTAAATATTCCAAACTTATTTTTATTTAAACTCAGATATTTTATTTTTTTTTACTTTCAAAAGAGCATCAGAGATATCAATATTATTAAAATATTTAGAAATAACTGAAGCTGTTGTACCTATTTTATATGGATTTAATTCATGTATTTTTTTTAACACATAGTATGCAGCTCTTGGATACGAAGTATACATGCCTTTATCGTTTGTGGCTCCTTTGGCACAAATACCAAACCACTCTTCATTCATATTATTAGCACCTTCTACATAATCTTTATCGTAACCACCATTGGCCCATGAAGAATTGGTATCATGAATAGATAAGTTTTTGGTTTGCTTAAATTTCCACCAACCGTCACTGAATTGAAAAGTAAAACCTCCAATAGAATTTCTTGATTTTTCTAATCCGGCTGTATTTTCATAAATCTCTTTCCAGTTTTCAATCATATAAAAAGCTTGCATTTTTTGATCTACTTTCTTTTCAATTTCATTAAATGCATCTGAACCAAATTCTGTAAACATAATTGGGAGGTTCAATTCATTCTTCACTCTTTCAAAAGCATCTCCAAATGACTTACCGCGATACATATTTGTGCCAAAAATGTCTATATCTTTACATTCCTGGGCTATAATTTCGAGGTATTGGAGATCTCCGTTGCAAATTGCAACAGGATGAGCATCGTCTATCTCTTTTATTTGTATGGAAGCGTCATTCATAAGTTTGTACATAGGCCTACCTCTATTTTCTCCTATTTTCTTATTTTTATCCTCATCGTCAGGGAAATCTTCTGTTTCTGCACCTGCCCAAAATAAACCATAATTGTTTTCATTCCCTATGAGATATAGCAACAACCCGGGAGTATTCTTATACTCTTCAGCCATTTTAGAAACTTGTTCAATCAATACTTTTTGAACTTCAACATTGCTATAATCTGTTTCAGGTAGCCAAACTCCATTAATAGAAAGTCCATATCTACCAAACGAATGATTTAACATCGTGTAAATACCGAATTTTTTATAAATATGTGTAATCCATTTAGGGGGAATATTTGAATAAATACGAATCGTATTAACGCCCATTTTTTTTAACAACAACATTTCAGAATCTAAAGCAGACTCTATAAAAGAATCGGATTGTTCCCAAAGACTGTAAGCATAATTAGTTCCAATCGGAAAATAATCCCAATTCATTCCATTAATTATAAAATTAGTATCATTTACAACTAATTGTAATCCATGTTCATTATTTAAAACAGTTACTTTGTTTTTTTGGGAACAAGCATTTAAGCTAAGAAAATAGAATATAAATATTGAAAAAATATTTTTCATTAGGAAATAATTTAGATTGATCCGGTTTAAGATTTCTTTTTTATTTTAAAATGTCTAAAATTATATTGATATTTAAGAGTAGAACCATATCGTTTATATATTTTATTTATATTTTTTTTGAACAATTAATAGACAATAACAAATATCAATTAAAACTATTATTAGGTAATCTCTTTTTAGTTCAATCTAGTATAAAAACTGATTATTATTTGTTTTTTAAGCTACATAAATTAAAATTATCAACAGATATTTAAATTAATACTAACAGATTATAAAAATAGATTTTATAATTTTCATTATAGTAAATCACACCTCTACAATAAACATACAGAATAAAAAAAAACTACTACATAGTAATGAGTTGATTCTTAGATGTCTTAATAAATAAAAACCCTAATAATTTAAAAAATGTAAAGGAATTGTATAGGTGATTAAAAAAAAAGTACAGCTATAACAAGATATTTTAACAATAATAATTGACACAACAAAAAACCTGAATGATATTTCAACTCATAAAAATATATGAAATAGAATTAAGTATAGATAGATTTATTGTCTAATTGCAGAAAATACTCCACAAAAAAAAATTACAACATTTACTATAATTTGAATATTTTTTGATAGTATAATCGTATTGTCAAAAGAACCTTTTCACAATATATTATTAAAAAAAAAGGTCGAGAATAAACTCGACCTTTTTATATATTAAATGTGATAAAATATTATTGAAACACTTTCACATAATCTATTTCCATGGTATCTTCTGTAAATGAAGCATCAATATCTCCACCTAAGGTTCCTCCCATTGCTATGTTTAAAATCAAAAAGAAATCTGCGTTAAACGGCAACGTATTGTCATTTGCTAACTCATAAAATGGAGCATCATCTAAAAATATTTTTATAGATTCTTCTGTCCACTCTACCGTATATAAATGAAATTCAGAAGATGCTCCAGAAACCGGAGTAGTTTCACCATAACTAGCTCCATTGTTACCCGCTGTATTAAACCAATGACAGGTTCCTAGAGTTGTATTCTTATCATCTCCTCTCTGTTCCATAATATCAACCTCTCCACAATATGGCCATCCAACACTAGGGAAGTTAGAACCTAACATCCAAATTGCAGGCCATGTTCCCTGAGAGGCAGGCAACTTCGCTTTTACTTCAACTCTACCATAGGTAAACTCAAAAAGTCCTTGTGATTTGAGTCTCGCAGAAGTATACCCTCCACTTCCATTCGATTTTGCAGTAATAATTAAAGAACCTCCTTCAACTTTAGCATTTTCAGAATTGTTGGTATACGTTTGTACTTCTTGATTACCCCAACCTCCTGCACCAAGGTCATACGTCCAATTCGCTGGGTTTGGAGCACCATCAGTGTTAAAATCATCTTCCCAAACTAAGTCATTGTATGTATAATTTGCTCCTTGTACAGGTTTGGTAGAAGTAAATTTATGATACCAAGCAAAACCATCACCCTTTTCGATAATTCTAACAAGCAATTCGTCATTAGAAATTGAAATAATATCATAGGTTCCAGAGCCAACTAACCAACCCATAAAACCACCATCAGAAATTTCAAAAGTTGTTCCTCTATAAGGGAAATTATTGTAAGATCCTTCTGTTGCTGCTTTCGATGTAGAAGGTCCAAAAGAAACGGTCTTTAATCCAAACATTTTTGTAGCAACTGTTTCATCATGACATTGGTCACCAGCAACACCTAATGCGCCAGCATATGTTCCAGGAACAAAAGCAGGACCTACAGTTTGTTCAAATGTAAGACCATTAGCAGTCCTTGTAAATACGAATTCATTGTCATACATACAACTTTTTTCTGAATCCCATGCTTTAATACCATTCCACCAAGCCTCATATGAAAATTCTCCATTTCCATAATCATCTGTAACAGGGCCTAAACCAACATGAACATCAACGTCAGCTTGCCAATACCACTTTTTACTATCACCAACATTAGCACCACTTAAAAAGTTCTCAGCATCAGCATCAGAAAAAGAACTAAAGACCTCAATATCTATTGATTTTGTGGATGTAAGACCACCAGTACCATTTGCTTTTACAACAATTGTATACGTGTTAACACCTACTTTAGAAAATCTTTTTGATAAAATCCCTGAAGGTGAAGCTTGTGCTATTCCATCAAAGTAATATACATAAGAAGAAGCAGCGTCTGCATTTGTTGTAAAATTCACGGTACCACTTCCATCTCCGTAAGGATTGTTATCATCTGCCCCTAAAATTTCTGCAGTAATAGCTATGTTTGAAGGAGCTACTACTTCTCCAAATTCATAATTATTTTCTTGACACCCAAAAAAGGCAATTAGTGTAGAAAATAATACGATATAAATATTTTTTATTTTTTTCATTTTTTATATTTTTAATTGCTAGATAAAGAAACATCATCTATGTTAACGGTACCTATCTCTGCACCTAAATCAAACAAAACTCTTGCATCTGTTGCTCCAAAGGTTGCTGTATGCGTTAATGTATAGGTTGTTCTTGTAGGCGTTATGGAAACTGATTCTGCAGTATTAGACCAAGGATCTTTACTAAGACCTATACCAGCCAATATAGTTCTATCTACATTCGACCAAGCGTCAAAAGTAAGTGTATACGTGTTTCCTTCAATAATTTCCAGCTTTTGACTTAGATTCACATCATAGGCGTTACCTGCAGCAGTTACATCTACTGAATAATAGGTATTTCCACCATTTGTTTCAACTGGAGCAGAGGTAGTGTCATCAACACCAACTAACCAAGAATCACTTCCATTTTCGAAATCACCGTTTGT
>Ga0115008_10002569_pt1 | contig 15049 bp, 22 predicted proteins | sample FraStrMetagenome_FD_87164 | JGI IMG/M metagenome (GOLD analysis project Ga0115008, IMG submission 87164) | Marine eukaryotic phytoplankton communities from Arctic Ocean - Fram Strait ARC3M Metagenome | ecosystem: Environmental > Aquatic > Marine > Oceanic | place: Fram Strait | collected...
AGCTTTACTCAGGTTGAGGCTTTTTTGTTACGCAATATATTAAATAAGTCCAATATAGCTTTTGAATATTGTGGTGATGGTGATGGTGGTGCTGAACTTGTTATTGACTGGAATAGGAACGATTGGATATATCTTATTGATGAATATGATTATGTTGAAAACTGCGAAAAGCATTTAATTATGGGGGTTAAGTAATGTTAGAACTAATGGTAATGTTAGACAAGGACGAAGTAATAAGAATAAATAATTGTAAGGATTTGAACGACTTGGCAGATTATATGGACTATATGCGTATTGACCCCGATGATTATAGAATGCAAAAGCACGACGGCTTCATCGAATTGTGGAGGGCTTAAATAATGATAACTAACGACTATAAAAACGGCGCGTATAAGACGCGCAAAACGGGCAAGGGCGCAACTGTATTAAGTGAGCCTAGCATTCTAGCCCAAACCATAACGGGCCTGCTAAGTGGCTTTATATTGGGCGCGCCTATTGCTTTTTATATTATTACTAATTATTCAGGGGTTTAAACATGGAAAATCTACACGCAATTATCGATACGCAATCAGAAAAAATTATTTTGACAGGTGGCGAATCTGAAGTTTTGAAGCATATGAATTCTATTATTAAAACCAACGGTAAAAATGATCTAACAAAATTAAACCGTTACGAAGTTATTACAGGCGAAAAAAACACTATTCTAAATTTTTATAAATAAGGGGTTTAAAAATGAAGTTATTAAGCACTACAGGTAACACCAAAATTGAAAAGACGAATAAAGGGTCTGATTTTTTAGTAGCCAGTTTATCGCTTATGCCCGATTCTATATTGTGCGCGCATTCCAAAAACGCTGGATGCTTTGAACCGTGTTTGAAAAGTAGCGGCTTCGCGGGTGTTTATAAAAGCGTCAACATAGCACGCCAAAAAAAAACCGATTACTGGCATAACGATAAAAAAGCGTTTTTAATCCAGCTAGAACGTGAGCTTTTAAACCATGTTAAAAACAGTATTAAAAAAGGCAAAAAACCGGCTGCACGCCTTAATACAATTAGCGATATCGTATGGGAGAAAACGGGCATTATAGACAAGTTTCCTGAAATACAATTTTTCGATTATACAAAAAACGCCAGCCGCTTAGACAAGACTCCCAAAAATTATAAGCTTATTTTTAGTTATAGCGGAAAAAAGGAATACCAAAACAGCGTTAAAAGAGCGGCAAAGACTAGCGCGCCTATGGCAGTAGTATTTAAGGGCCGGTTGCCTAAAACGTATCTAGGTAAGGAAGTTATAAACGGCGATAAAAGCGACCTAGTAAACGCGCTCAATTCAGACAATAAAATAGTTGGATTGTTAGCCAAGGGCAAAGCAAAGACCAGTGATAGTGAGTTTATAGTTAATCCCGATTTAATAGCGATAGGATAGATAAAAATGACTGAATTACAAAACGCTTTATACAGCGACTATAACGACCAAAACCAAAAAGGCGACTTATGGGAGCGCTATAAAATATATTGCCATTGCCTAGAAGGCACTGGCGCTTATATAAAAACATACGACGAATGGCTAAATTCATAAGGGGCGAAATAATGACTGAATTACAAAACGCTTTATATAGTGATAACCAACACGAAGGCTATGCAGTAGGCAACTGGCGCTCGCATATAATCATCGACTGCGCACAATGCCATAAGCCAATGGGAAGCCACAACACCAATAAGGCCGTATGCAATGACTGCACAACTAATAATTTAAAAGAGGGCAAATAATGAAGCAAATAGGAAAAAATCAGTTTTATAAGCTAGGCGGTTTATCGAATCCTAAGCTTTGGCGAAAGCAATTGAAAAACGGCCAGTGGGCCTATTATGCAGATTATAGTTAATAAAAGAGGGCGAATAATGACTTTAATAATTGATATCGGGACACAGTTTACAAAAAGAAATAAGACCAATAAAGGCAAGGTGTACACTGTAGTGGATGAATTAACGACCATTAATAGAGCTGGCGCGATAGTAAAGGTTGAATACCTTTGTACACATGATTTTTATGGTCAGCCAGTTAATAGCAGGGAATGCGCTACGACTATTAAAATGGGGTTTATAGCATGAATAATTATTGCATTTTTGAGGCGTACCATAAGGACGGCGCGCTATTTGAGACAATAGGCGCGAATTTTAAAGCACGCGGTATAAAGCACGCGCATGCAATACTTGAGACGTACATAAGTAAATACGAACAAAAGCACCACCCGTTAGAGTTGAACGTCAATTATCAAGTATATTTCAGGTCGACGAATCCCGCCTTTATACCTAACCAACTTAAGGTTTACAGAGGCAAAGTTGGCGGTTGCGTATCGCGTCAAATAGCGCCACTTAATACATTAAAATCAACGGCTTAAATGCTATAATAAAAGGGTAAAGTTATGACTGATAGAATAAAGATTATCAATTTGCACGCGCAGGCCAGAGAGCTAAACGCGCTAAGTGAGCATAGATTATTAGAGTCTATTTATAGCGATATACCAGAACGCGGCAAATACTTAATACAAGTGGGCGCGCATTATGAGTTAAGACAATGGTTAACTATAGGCGCGCATTTCGAGAGCAATCCAGTCTATAAGGCAAAGACTAAGCGCGAACTATTCAACGCCATACAGTGCGCCATTGATATATTACAGGACAATAAGCGGGCCATTGTTAACAATCACTGGGATGATAAACACGCTAATGGTGGTTCGTTATGATGGGTCAAAGTGAGGAGTTATTATTCGCTATTGTGTTTGCCTATTTAATAGCCGCATTAATATATAACATAGCCACAGACTGGAAGCACTTCTGGAATGATTAACCGCTCCCATTTTTGGAATCTATTACCTTTCTACCTATACAAGAACACACAATAGCCCACTTAATCAGTGGGTTTTTTTATGCCTACGATATACTCAAAACAACTGAATCATTTAGATTATATATTTGACGGCCTCTTATAAGTCAATACCTTTTAGTGCGCGTCTGTTGCGTTCTAAGCTATGGCCCCATATACTGACCCCATTGCATTGATCGATACCATTACGTCCTGTATACGGCCGCATATAAAGTCTAGCGGTATGCTGGATGATTAAGAGGGGGGGTAGGGCGGATTGATTCACAAAGACGGCGCGTGTAATACACCCCATAACTTTTTAGCGGATAAATCGAATGACAGATAGAAAACGAGGCAGACCAGAAGTAGAGTTTGACTTAGTTGAGCTAGAAGACCTCTCAAGGTCACATTGCTCGTTTATAGAGCTTGCTAAGTTCTATAATTGCTCCGAAACCACAGTTAAAGATCGTTATAAGAACGATTTAGACTTTAAAGGTGCCGTAGATCGTGGTAGATTTGAGGCAATTAAGGGTTTGCGCCGTAAACAGCTAGAAATGGCTATGGATGGAAACACCCAATTAGCTATTTGGCTCGGTAAGCAGATGCTAGGACAGACTGATAAGGCTGAGATAGATCAATTGTCTCGTGTAGAGCCTATTACCATCGAAATCGTTAATCCAGATGGCAGTTTGACTTAAAAAAATTTCTCCCCTACGGGGGGGTATACCAAATCTCTCAAGAATTGCGAAATCAGTAAATGGCTTTGTAATTTTTTGGGAGCTTAATCATTAAGTTTTTGGGAGCTTATTCATTGAATGGCTAAATTAACGCCGACCAAGCCGCAATTTGATTATATCAATACAGAGGCTAAATTCCCTGCGCTAGTTGCAGGATTTGGTGCTGGCAAGACCGAAGCAGCCGTACAGCGGTGCATTATCGGTAAATTAAGGAACCCCACTACAAATAGGGGCTTCTACGAACCTACCTACGATTTGATTCGTATGATTGCGTGGCCGCGTTTCGAGGAAATCCTCACCGAGCTGCAAATACCCTATAAACTACACAAGTCGCCTCTAAACTACATAGACCTTGGCGCTTACGGTCAGATAATCTTCCGCTCAATGGAGAATATCAACCGAATCATCGGTTATGCCCATGCCGATGCCGATATTGACGAACTCGATACCTTAAAAGAATCCGATGCTGCTGCTGCGTTCCGAGCTATTATGGCCCGTAACCGTGAAGTCAAACCTAATGGTGAACCCAACACAATTGGCGTAACCACCACACCTGAGGGCTTTAAATTCGTCTACAAGACGTGGAAAAAGAATCCCCAGAAAGGCTTTGAACTGATACAAGCGCCAACAGCGTCTAACCCGCATCTTCCCTCGGACTATGTGGAAAACTTAAAGGCTATTTACCCTAATAACCTGCTCTCAGCATATTTGAACGGCGAGTTCGTCAACTTAACTCAAGGTACTGTCTATAACGGCTATAACCGTGACAAAAACCAGAGCGATGCAACGATTAATCGCTTTGACTTCCTTATGGTCGGTATGGATTTCAACGTCACGGCAATGTCGGCGGTAGTTTTCGTGCAGCGTAACGGTATATACCATGCAGTCAAAGAATTGACGGGCATCTACGATACGCCAACCATGATTCATACACTGAAGACTAAATTCCCTAATCACAACATTGCGGTGTACCCAGATGCGTCTGGCGCGTCAAGAAAGACCGTCAATGCAAGTATTTCTGATATATCTCTGCTAGAAACAGCAGGATTTGAGTGTAGAGCACCTAAGAAGAACCCTTTTATCAAAGATCGAGTCATGGCCGCTAATGCCGCCTTTGAATCAAGCCAAGTATTGATAAATTCCGATGAATGTCCTGAACTTTCCAGTAGTTTAGAGCAATTAACCTACGATAATAACGGCGTACCCGACAAAACCTCTGGTTTAGATCACTTAATAGACGCTGCGACCTATCCTATTGCACACGAACTGCCAATTATCAAACCAATAGCGGCAGTGCCGTTTAAATTTGCGATTTAATTATGAGCGTAGAACAACAAAACCCAGAATACTCAACTTACTTAGACGAATGGCGCATGGTGCAAGATTGCTGTGACGGCCAACGTGCTATTAAGAAAAAGCGTACCAAATACCTACCAGCGATGGAGGGTGTTTCCGAGGTAGACACAAGATATGTCAATTACCTCAAGCGTGCCGTTTTTGTCAACTTTACTGGCAAAACTAGAGACGGTTTGACTGGTGCAATCTTTAGAAGCAGTCCTGAGATAGAATTACCTAATGAGGCTGCATACCTAGAAGATAATGCTGACGGTGCTGGCGAATCCTTGACAAGCTTAGCTAAGGATGTAACTGGTGAGGTTATATCTAAAGGCCGACACGCGCTATTAGTTGACTACCCTGAAGTTGCAGAGGGATTAAGTCTAGAAGATGTCAACAGGTTATCCCCAAAGGCCACGATTAACCGCTATACAGCCGAAAACTTTGTTAATTGGCGCGTAGAAGTGGTAAATGGTCAGAAGTTACTCGCTTTAGCAGTTCTTTGTGAAGAATATGACAACAATGACGACGAATTTTCTTACGAAATCAAAAAGCAGTACCGAGTTCTACGTTTGAGAGATGGCGTTTATACCCAACAGCTATATCGAGATGACGAACCTATAACCGCAGAGTATATACCTAAGAAAGCTAACGGCGAGTTCTTTGATTTCATTCCTTTATTTATTATTGGCTCTGAAAACAATGACCCTACTGTAGATGTACCTCCATTAGCTGATGTAGCTCACATTAACATTGCTCACTACCGCAATTCTGCCGATTTAGAAGAAAACTGCTTTGTTCACGGTCAACTTACCCTTGGCGTGTCATCCTCTATGTCTTTAAGCCAGTTTACAGAGGCTAACCCTAACGGAATTACTGTCGGCTCTATGGCTGGTCACTTTTTAGGTGACTCTGGTGGCTTCTCTGTTGTGCAAGCGTCAGAAAACCAACTAGCTGATCGCTTAATGGTCAGAAAAGAAGAGCAGATGCGTAAACTTGGCGCTCGAATGATGGAAGTGGGCGCTGCAAAGACTGCGACTCAAAGCCTTATTGAGCAAGCGGGTGAAACATCTATCCTAACTACTATCGCCGACAACGTAACCGAGGGTGTTAAAGCCTGTATCGAATGGTGCGGTATGTTTATGGGCGCAACACAAGAGTCTACATTCGTCTTAAACACTAAGTTCTTTGATGAAGTTGCTGACCCACAAATGCTTATGGCTGCAATGCAATTAAATGAAAGCAATCTGATCGCTAAATCAGATATGCAAGAGCTGGCAAGACTACAAGGTGTGATCAAAGATGGCCGCACTAACGAAGACATTGACGCTGAATTAGAGGCTGAAATGTCAAGGATTCAGGCGGAAGTAGAGCCTGAAGAAGAGGTTGAAGAAGAAATTGAAGAAGAAAGTGTCAATTCTTTGACAATAAATGAGCAAGATGGTATATAACTAAAGGGCTACAGGGTAGCCTATATTTTATAACTAGGGGTTATAAGAATGACGATTAAATACAGTGTAAGTACAGAAGAATTTGGAACGCTAGACGATTCACAGCAAGGTTTATATTCGCAGGGCGAAGATGGCTACACTTTGAATGTTGAGGGCGTACCAAAAGAAGACGTATCAGGTCTAAAGCGTAAGATTGACGAACTGCTTACCGAAAAGAAAGCGGTACAGCAAAAGGCAAGCGAAGCTGAAGAGTTAGCAAGAGAGGGAGCTGAAGAAAAGATGCGCAAGGCTAATGATTTTGAGCAGTTGTACAACAGTTCAGAGTCGGAACGGAAAAAGGCTTCTCAAGAGTTAGCAACTTTAAAGGCTAATTTGGAGAAGCAACAGGTAGCAAGCCAAGCGGGACAAGTGGCATCTTCATTAACAAAAGATACTGCGCGAGCTAAATTGCTAACTGAACAGATTTCATCTCGATTATCTCTTGTAGATGGCGAGATTAGGGTGTTGGACGGTAATGGGAACTTAACGGTCAGCACTGTGCAAGAATTGACGCAATCCATCAAGGCGGAATACCCGTTTTTGGTTGACGGGTCACAAGCTGCTGGGGGTGGCGCAACGGGTGGAAACAGCGGGGCTGGTGATACCAAACAAGTAAGTCGATCAGAATTTGATGCAATGGATGCCATTAAGCGCATGAAATTCGTCAAGTCTGGCGGCAAAATCATATAATTATTTTTTTGGAGAACCAAAATGGGTAACTTAACATTAGATAGTTTAGCAACTGACATTTATGTTGCTGCTGACGTTGTAGGCCGTGAAGCTGTTGGCTTTATTCCTGCTGTAACCATGAACGCTGATAGCACTCGCGCTGCTGTAGGCGATACAATCAAAGCTGCTGTAACACCTAGCTCTTCTGCTGCACAAAATATTGCTGGCGGAGCAATGGCTATTCCAGAGGGCGAAAACCAAACTATCGGTAATAGCACTTTTCAAATCGGCAAATCAAAAGCTGTTCAAATCCCGATGTCTGGTGAGCAAGAATTACAACTTCGTAACGCTGGTACTTATGACACTGTTTACGGTGACTTAATTGCACAAGCAATGCGTACTTTGACTAACGAAATGGAAGCTGATCTTGCTGTAACTGCACAAGGTAACTTCTCTCGTTTCGCTGGTACTGCTGGTACTACTCCATTTGGCTTTAGTGCAACTGCTTCTGGTTTAGAAGACCTTGCCGCTGTACGTCAACAATTAGTTGATAACGGCGCTGCAAATGGCGATCTACAAGGTGTATTTAACACTGTAGCTGGTGCAAAATTCCGCGCTAGTAACAACATCGTAAATGTTGATGCTGCTGGAAACGACAGCTTACGTACTCAAGGCGTTTTAATGCCTATGTACGGTATTGATGTTCGTGAGTCTTCGCAGATTTCATCTTATGATTCTGTTGGTACTGACGCTGCAATGGCAATCAACAACGGCTTAGTCGCTGCTGGCTCAACAACTCTTACTGTTGACGCAAACACTGCTGACGGCACTGGTTCAATTGACTCAGGCGATTTGCTTTCGCTTGCTGGTGATTCAACTGGTTATGTTGCTTCTGGTACTGGTACTGCAAACGAAGCCGCTGGTGGTACTATCGTGCTTCGTGGTGATAAAGGTTTACGCAATGCTACAGCTAACGATGCTGCTGTAACTGTTGAGCGTGCTCTTTACAATCCTAACTTCGTATTCGCTCGCTCTTCTATCGAACTTGCAATGCGTGCTCCAGCAATTCCTTCTATCGGCGATGCTGCTGATGACGCGGTACTTGTACAAGACCCACATTCAGGTCTAGTATTTGAAATCCGTATCTACAAAGGCTATAAAAAGTCGATGATCGAAGTTGCTGCGTCTTGGGGAACTAAAGCGTGGAAACCTGACTTCATCGCTGCATTAATTGGCTAGTAGTTAGTAAGTTTTGGTCGGCTCTCTTGAGTTTCCCTCCCTTTTACTTTTGAGGGTCGGCCATTTTTTTAAGGTGCGAACATGGCTTTAACAGTAGAAACAGGACAGCAATCAACAACTGCCAATAGTTACGTAACTGTTGTCAATTACGATTCTTACCTGAACGCAAGATACCCAGCACGTACAGATATAAGTGATGCTCAGGCAGAGGCTTACATTTTACGGGCTATGGATTATTTTGAAGAATTACCTTTCGTTGGCGTAAAAGCCAGTGATGTACAATCTTTACAGTGGCCTAGAAGTAACATTGTTATTGATGGCTACGGAAAGAGTGTAGACGAGATACCTAAAGAGGTATTAAATGCCATTTACGAATTGGCATACGGTTTCGAGCAAGGGTTCGGTATAAATGACCCTATCTCCAGAGAGACTGTAAAAGAGAAGATAGGCGAGATAGAGGTAGAGTATAAATCCTCTAGCGCAGATCGTACTTTGCTACCAGCAGCCTCTCAGGCGCTTAGGAAGCTAATTAGAAACCCGATGAGGGTTGTGAGGGCATAATGGCCTTTGATTATACGCCACTGGCGTTGACGGCTACAAAATTGTTGACAGATTTCGGTCAATCTGTGACCTTTACTAGAAATGGTAATGTCACCTATGACCCGACACAAGGCGTTAGCTCTAGCAGTCAGACAACATATAGTGCAAACGTAGTTTTATTTGCTCAGATAAAGAATGAGGAAGTTGATAACTCTTTAGCCTTTAAAGACTTCCCTGCCGTTGCGTACTCCGCAACACCGCCTAAGATTGGTGATACGGCTACTATAAATTCTGAAAGTTATAGAGTTATTGAGATTACACCAATACAACCAGCTCAAACGGTGATTTATTATGAGCTTAGACTCAGAAGTTAAGGCTTATACCAAGATTGCTCTTGAAGATGCACACAAGGTTGTGAAGCAAGTTGTTCAGGACGTGATGGTAAATACGGTTCATAGAACGCCTGTAGACACAGGTAAGTTAAAAAATAGTTGGTATGCAAGTTTTGGCTCACCAATTTCAGCCGTTAGTGGTAGAGATGAAGATAGAGCAGGCGGTGATAGTTTAAATAGCGCTTACCAAGTAACAAGTAAGATTAACCAATCTAAAATGGGTGAGTCTATATTTTACACGAATAGTTTAAAATACTCTGAAGATATTGAGCTTGGCAAGAGTGGTCAAGCACCTACGGGTATGATGCGTAGGTCTATGAGAGACGCAGTGAAAGGATTTGAGAAAATATAATGACTGTTGATTACAACTTAATAACCGAGTCTTCTACTGGCGACATTTACAATATTGACGCAGGTTCGATTACAGATGGTGTAGCAGCCGATCTTAGTAAGCCGTTTAGAAATATACGTATAGGATTTGAATCTCTGTTTAATACAATGTGTACAAATTTAAGCATTACACATAAAATATATGAAAATACAGACTTTGATTTATCTGAAGTTTTAAAGACTAACTTAAATGCTGAATGGGTTGTAGGTACGTTACTACCAGCAAATACAGCTACGGCTAGTCTTGGTACATCTGGAACAGAGCGACACGATGGGCTTTTCCAGATTGATTACTACAGCAAAACTGGTGTTGGCGGATTTACTGATCGTGTAGACAGTATCGCTAACTACTTTACCAGAGGCATGAAAATAACTTCTAACGGCACGGTCGTTAGGATTTTGAACGTATCACTTGGCGTTGGGCGCAGAGATGGTGCATTTTTTGTTAGAAATATAGATGTATCTTATTATGCGGTAACGCCCGCGAGGAATTAATTATGGCAATTGCAAGTGGAACTAACGTAGTAGTTGGTTTTAAAAAAGAAACGGCTTATGGTCAAGAAGTAGCTGGAACTGATTATCAAATAATCCCATTTAAGTCTGCTAGTTTAAGTTTGGCTAAAACCAACCACGAATCCGCCGTAATTACAGGCAACCGTGAACTACAAGACGTTATCATGGGTGCTCACTCAGTTACAGGTGAAATCTCTTTTGATCTAGCGCACCAGCCAGCATACATTGGTATGTTACAGGGTGTCTTAGGTGATAGCTCATTATCTGGTGGAGCTATGCAAATCGGCTCTGAGAGACAGTCATACACTATCGTACAAGATTTTGGTGCTGACCTAAATGGCGGCGATGACGCGCATGTTTACACTGGTTGTGAGTTTAATAACTTCTCAATGAGTATTCCTGCTGACGGACTTATCGAGTGTAGCGTTGGTATCGTTGGCGCAACAATGACTACTGAAACTGCTGGTAATGACGCAGACCCAGATGACGGTGGAGCTAACTACGTTGAAGCTAACGACCCTTTCCATTCTTCTAACGCTACAATCACTTCAAGCGAAGCTGCTGCAATCCTAACAGACCTTTCTTTATCTGTTGAGAATGGCATTGAAACAACTAACAAAGTAGGTGAAGTTATACCAATTCAAGGCGGTATTGGTAAGTGTCGTGTAAGCGGCTCTTTAACGGCTCACTTTACTACTCCAGCATTGCTAGAGAAGTTTATCAGCAACACTTCAAGCACTTTAACTATTAGCTTTGGCTCTAGTACAACGGGTATTAGCTTTACAATGGCTAAAATCATCTATACTACTGGTTCTGTTGAAGTTGGTGGTGAAGGTCTTTTATCTGTAGCTATGGACTTTGTAGCGGTAGCCGCTAGTGCAACACAATCTGCATTAGTAATTGATACAGCGTTATAATCTTAAACAGCCTCACTGGGTGGGGCTTTACTTAACTAAAAGGGTGATTTATGAAAGTAAGTGAACTATACACAACTGATTTACACGATGCTGGTTCTGAAGTTGAAATTTTTGATGATCAAGGTAATAAAACAGGACTTTTTATCAGAGTTGTAGGTATTGATTCAGCTATTTTTAGAGCGCAAGCAAAGAAGCAGCAGAAAGCATACATGGAATCTCTGCGAAGTAAAAAAGACTTTGACGATGAAACCTTTGGCACTGACACTCTTGTGGCCGCAACAATAGATTGGCGTGGCACAGATGAAAAGTTTACGAAAAAGTTATGTAAGGAGCTTTACACTAAAGCGCCCTACATTAAAGATCAGATAGATTCTTTTATGGCGGATAGAGCAAATTTTACGAGCGCCAAGCCGAAAAGCTGATCGCGTTTGGCAAATGGGTCTTTTACGCTAATGGTAGAATAAAAGGCAGTAAATCTACAAGGCTTGAGCAGTGGAAAGTCATTGAGAGGATTTCAGGTGTGGCTCCAAGAGAAATGTCTCAGGAGCCAGTGCTTGAAGATCACTTGGTTGATACTTGGAATGCTTATTGCAAAATCATAAAGGGTGTGGAAACGGTAGGTTTGCAAGATTTGCTTGCCTACTGTCAACTATATAACGAATCTTTTGATAGGTGGCAAGTAGATGCCATTTTAGGCTTAGATCAGGAAAGGCTTATACAATGGCAGACACAATCGCAAGACTGATATTTGAGGCTAATACAGCCCAACTAAAGAAAGCTAATGCCGAACTAAAAAAACTCGCACAAGAATCAGGAAAAGCAGCTAAGTCTGTTAATGACGGAACTAAAGCTAAGAAAAAGTCAAGCAACGAAACTGAAAAGCTGACTAACAAAGAAAAACTTCTTAAAGATTCTTTAAAGAAAACTGGCAACGAAACAAAAAAAACCACCACTGCTACAGACAAAATGACAGAATCATTAAAGCGAGCATCTAATGCTGCCGCTGTAATGACTGGCCCGCTCGGTGGTGTGTCTGGTCGATTATCATTCTTAGCAACTGGTATGAATAATTTTGGTCTAGCTGGGATTGCAACTGGCGTTGCTCTTGCTGGCGTAGCAACTATTATAAAAAACTCTGTTGGAGCCTTTGCCGCTTACGAAACGCAAATGTTTAAACTTGAGGCGATGACAAAAGCTACAGGCTTTACGGCTGGCTTTACAGCAACAGAACTAGATAGAATGGCTATCGCTGTAGGTAGAGATACCTTAGCAAGCGCTAGTGGAATAAGAGATTTACAAGGTGTACTTCTTAGTTTTCAGTCAATATCAGGTGATGTATTTGAAAGAGCTATCGCTGCTTCTGTTGATCTATCGGCAGTGATGGGGCAAACCGCTGCAAGTGCAGGTAAAACTCTTGCAAAAGCCCTTGAAGACCCTATAAATAACCTATCTGCTTTAACTCGCGCTGGAGTGCTATTTACAGAGCAAGAAAAAGAAAAGATTGCAACCTTAAAAGAGGCAAATAAAACTTATGAGGCGCAAGCATTAATTCTTGATAAGATAGAAGAGAAGATGAAAGGCGCTGGTACTGGTGGTGGTGTAGCTGCGGCCATAGATACTCTTGGCGAAAACATTGCTTACGCCTCTATACAGCTTGCAAAAGCTAGTGGTGCAGCCTCAGGTACAAAAAATATTGCAAATGATTTTGCTGAAATGTTTCAGATGACAGGAGACTTTTTTGCAGAGTTTGACAAAGGCTTGGAGGGCGAGAGGGAAAAACAGCTTAAAAAGATAAAGTCGCTAGAAAATAAAGTGAGTATTTTTGGTTATTTTTTTGGCGAAGAGAATGAAACCACTGGTTATAACTTAGCGCAACTTGAAAAATTCCAAGATGAGCTTGACGTTATAGATGCTAGGATAGCGCAAAGAAATGCAGATCAAGCAACTGCCGATGCTGCAAAAAACAAGAAACCTAGAGCGCCCGATGATTTTGAAGATGATGATTTTGAAGATGACCTTGCCGTTACGCAAGTAAGCCCATTACAGCCACTACTTGACAAAATTGCTAAAGAAAATGACATTAAAGATAAAGCTGCTGCAAAAGAAAAAGAAAGGCAAGCGAAAAAGGACGCGGATGAAGAAGCAAGAAGAAAAATCAAAGCTGCTAAAGAAGAAGAAGATCGTCAAGCGTCACTAGCTGCAAATCAATTAAAGGGTGAAACTGAGTTAGCGCAGAATGCACAGTTTATACTAGAAAGCCAAAATCGTTTTCAAGAGGCCGCTAAATTTGAAAGAGATTTCAAGCTACAGTTAGCTCAGGAAGAAAAAGATAGACAGATACTTTCAAATGAATTTGACAACGAGATGGCTATAGCTCTACATGAAACTAAAATGGAAAGAATACAAGCTGAGTATGATGCAGAGCTTGAAATAATAATAGAAAATGAACAGAGAGCGATTAGACAAAAAGAAAAAGAAAGAAATAAAGATATTAAACTAGCGGCAAAAAGTGGTGATATTAAAGCTAAAGGCGCTTTAAAATTAGCTAGATACGAAGAAATGACTAGCGCTAAGAAAGCCCAGACTATTCTAGGTGATTTACAAGGTATTACTGCTGGCTCTGCGAAAGAAAGCAAGACAATGTTTGAAATTAATAAAGCCGCCTCTATAGGTAGTGCTATAATGAATACATACGAGGGCGTTAATGAAAGTCTTAGCGCCTACCCAATGCCTTGGGCCGCTGGAGTTGCAGCAATACATTTAGCCGCTGGCTTAGCTAATGTGAACGCAATAAAATCACAAACCTTTGGTGGCGGGTCTGCGGCTGGCGGTAAAACTGGTAGCGGAGGTGGCGGGGCGGTAGCTGCGGTTGCTGCCGCAAGAGATGCTCCAATACAGGACGCTGCAAACGATGAGCCTGAAACAGAAGCTTCTAGGGTTGTGAATGTAACAGTGGACGGCACTATTGACCCAGAGGGAGCAAGGCGCATCATAGAGGCTATAAACGAGGCCACCGAAGACGGCCTAGAAATTAACGCATTGGTGGGCACATAATGTCTGGAGCACTTTTACTAGAAAACAAATTGCACCATGAGTATTGGCGCAGGAAGTCTGGGCAAACTACCGTTGTATCTTTAGAGACTACACACGGCTCTGCGGAAGGTTATCCGTTTGTAAATTGTATAGATGATGGTGGCGCTACTACGTTTAGAGTTGACCCTGAAAAGGGTAAGGCATTTATTACAATTACATTCCCTATTGCTACAACTATAAATGGCTTTGCTATTTATGGTCATAATTTGCAACGTAATCAAGGTATTAAGATTTTATATGATACGGATACAGTTGGCTCTATAGACACTGATTTTAAGGGTACACCCTACACTAGCAACACTTACAAGCCAGCAGATAATTTATACTCGCCTTTCGGTGCTGTTTTTGATGCTTCTGTATCTGTACGAAGATTAACAATAGAGACTGTAGGCTGGAGCGAACATAGCTATATTTCTATTTTATCAATGGGCCACTGGCTTACTGACCACGTTGAAATATCTGCGCCTTTTATACCGCCTAGCTTTACACCTTATAAAGCGGCAATCAAAAGAAATAATAACGCAAATTATTTAGCAAGTGATGTAAAAAAAATACCACAAAAAATTAAAATAAATTTACAGCATTTTAGCGAAACAGATTTGTATACAACTTCCGATTCTGCTCAATATACAAAGATTAACGCCCTCACTAAAACTTATCCATTTATAGATTATGCTGGGTACTTCTTATCACGGTATCCTTTTTTCTTTATGTATAACAAGGGTATAGCGGGTGATTCTAGCGCTAGTAAAATATCAGACCAGCAAAAGTTATATTTTTGCACTATAGATGGTGGTTTAAAGCAGCCTAGCTACAGCACACCAACATTATTAAATTGGTCTATTAACGCTTTAGGGTATATAGAATGACCA
>Ga0115008_10002570_pt1 | contig 15048 bp, 8 predicted proteins | sample FraStrMetagenome_FD_87164 | JGI IMG/M metagenome (GOLD analysis project Ga0115008, IMG submission 87164) | Marine eukaryotic phytoplankton communities from Arctic Ocean - Fram Strait ARC3M Metagenome | ecosystem: Environmental > Aquatic > Marine > Oceanic | place: Fram Strait | collected 2012-06-18
AACTCACTAGCCCATTATGCAAAAGGTACGCTATCGCATAAGCTTTAACAATTTATACATTAAGTTTCAGGTTCTATTTCACTTTTCTTTTATGATAACTTTTAACCTTTCATTCACACTACTCATTACTATAGATGTTCGCTATTTTAGCCTTAGAAATTGATTGTTCTATATTCAATTGTATAAGTTCATTCTACAACGTACTCAGAGACTTCATTCAAATACTTGAAAACTATAATTATGTGGGGGTAAAGTTTTATAGAGTGTTGACTTATTAAGCTAAAGATACTTAATAGGGTTCGCCGTACGGGCCTTACTAAACCTAGTTAAATGTTTAGAGGTGCTGTGGGCATTAGGGTTTATACTAGTTAAATGCAGATTATATAAAAACGTCTTATAGAATCGGTAAGACAGTCCAACCATATTACTTTTTAAGTAAAAAACTAACATACTGTACGACTTCGAATTTAAATAAGAGGTAGTCAAAGCTTTATTAGTTGAATATGAGGTTGTCTTTAGATAAATAATTGTTGTATATATTGAAGAGTTTAACTCTTTAAAGCTAACTCTTCGGTTGTTTATACTAGAATTATTTACGGATGACCGGGGGTTGGGAAAGTTAGGAAAACGTACTTCACTACTTCGTCAAATACTATAAAACGGTTTAGGACAAAATGCTCCAGTAAAATTTAAAGTTAATAGGCTTTTAGTAGTGTTGTAACATGTAGTAACTAAAACATTGTTACGTGGTTTATTAATTGATGTTAGCTGTAAGCAGTTATAAGATTTCATAAAAACGTTTATAAATTAAATAAGGAGTACAACAATTCAGATAAGTACTAATAATCTAAAGTTGGAATCTCTTGAAACACTACTAAAGTTGGAATTAGAAATTACAGTAAACTTCTTGTCGCAAATTTGGGTGTACAACCCCCCAACAAAGCTAACAACTAAAGTAAGGATGTTATTTAGGTAATTAAAAAGATAGTTAGGGCTAATGATACTTCATAAATTCGTTGTTTGACTCATCATTTTCAATAGGGGACGGCATGAGAGTGCAAGGAAAACTACGTACATAAAACCGATATAGAAGTCACCAGAATCTACTAATTCGATTCCAAATTTTTCAGAAATTAAAAAACCGATAAAACCAGCTAAAAGTGCTGCAGAACCTCCGGATACAATATCGTAGGCAGGACTTCTTGAGTACTTTAATTTTGTATAAAGACGTTCTTTTTTAATAAAATTAATGTCAAATAAGTGGTGCAATAAGCTTCTGTTTTTTAAAAGATTTGAACCTTCAGGTTTACTTGAGTGGTCATAAATTTTCTGAGCATCAAGATATTCAGGACCTGTGTGAGGGGCTGCGTAATTAGGCTCACACACTTCACTACTAGGTTTAAAAGATCAAGAATTGGCTGCATTCGTTTTTAAAGACCGTAACTTTTTAACTTTTGAAGTTAACATTTGAGGTTGTTTTTTAGTAAAAATAGCTTGTGTGCTGTCAGAACTAAAGGACACAGTAGAGGAAGGGGTGCTAAGTGTAGATTTAGCAGTAACGGAACTTCGGCTAGAAATTAAACTAAGTGTAGTATGGAAATACCCTTGCTTAGAAAAAGAGTTCGAGTAACTAAAAATTCAGTAGTCATTATTGAGTTGGGTACTGACATCTTTAACGTCTAAAGTAATACTTTTAGGGTAACTATATTTCATAAAAAAGTTTATAAAGTTCTACCTAACTCAGTTAATCAAGTTGATCGGTTATAAGATACAAATCCAATGTAGTTTGCAAATTGACGATCATTAGATTCTCAGAGTTTAGTTGAGTAGGGATCTTTCTTAGAAAGGAAGTGAGTACATCATAAGAAAAACAAGTCTCGTTTCATAAAGTATACGATAATTGGCATTCAGTGATGATAACGTCCACAGATTTCCATACATTGACCTCAGTAAATACCAGGAGAAAAGAAGATTAAAATTCTATGAGAAGTATATCCAGGGATACAATCAATCTTAATACCAGCGGAAGGGATAGCTCAAGAATGGATAACATCTTTAGAGGAGGCTAAGATTTGTAGTCGAATCTCAATTGGCATTGCGACTGCTCCAGTACCTTGTAGTCTCATCATATTTGTGATACCTTTCTTTAGAGGCTTAAACTGACTCTTACGCATACTTTCTCGGTCACCCAAGTTTAGAGAAGTGGGTTGGTCTAAAAAGTGGAAAAATAAGTACTCGTTAACGAGTTTAATGTTAATAGGTAGGTCACGAGTCCTCTCATTTAACCATAAAACTCAGTCCTTAAAAAGGATAAACTTAAAGTACGAAAGTGAGTTATAATACATTTCACGAGAGTACTCTGAGTTGTAAGTAATAGGATCTACTAGTAGGAAACTTGACTTTATTTCAGCAATAAGTGGGTGCTTAGGGGTAGCTCTAAGTTGTAAAGGAAGCTCTACAATCTTGTTACGACGTTCTAATACTTGTCGATACAAATACTCTCTTCGCGATAAAATATCGGTTAAAGTACTGAGGTTGTAAACGTACGCTTGGATAGAAACGTAAGGTTTAAAAGTACTTTTATGAGAATGTGAGAATGAAGGTGTAAAAAAGAGAGAAGTAGTTTTACTAAAACTAGGTTTACGTCAATATCACTCCATACGTCTTAAATTAAGTCGTACGTCAGAATAAGACTTAGAACTTTCGTTACTTAGAACTTTCATAGTTGACTCATTAAACCAAATATTACTACGAGAGTATAAATAGGGGGTATAAAGTCATTGAGGCATATAGTTCTTACGACCCGTAATAATTCGACTAAAGTAAAGTTCTGAGTCGGCAAGTTGTTTACCTTGTTTAACGTTAAAGTCGAACTTTTTCTTATAAAAAGGTACTCCTACAATAGTGTACTTAGAAACGGAGGAACCACCAACTTCACGTTGGGCAAACTTACTAAAAGAATCGAACCAAACATGTCGAGTGGGATCACTTGTGACTCCGTCAAGGAATGGGAACTCGAAAAAGTAGTAGTTTAACGAGTTACTTAGTCCAGCTAGATTATTAAAAACTGGGAGGAGATGATTGGTATTAAAGACGGTATTGTAGTGATGCATACGAGTTTTACCTAACATCTTTTCATATTTAATCTTTTGCTCAGTAGTGTATGGCTGAGTAATAGCAGAATCTGCGAAATCAGTAAGTCGAACATGAGCTCTACCCTCTTCGTAACGCATCTTAAAAACTTTTTGGAAAGATTGGTATGTAACAATTGCACTCTTAGCAGAACGTCTTAAAGCAATTGGGTTGGAGAATCTAGATCAACTGGATTGGTTAGGATTAACCTCATATGAAGCTGAGTCTAAACCTTCTACATCAGCAGTTAATTTATTAAACCTAATACCCTTATCCTTTAAGGATGTGAGGGTACCTAGAGTTTTATTAGACATATCTGTTTTTAACCCCGAAAGGTTAAGTGAGTTATCCTGAAAATGGGAAAAATCTTCGAAGTCAGACCTAAAGTTATTAAGGACTGCGTGCGTAGATTGGGGGTGGTTGTGATTATTGTAAACACCTAAAGCTACAGCCCCTTTACTCGTAAAAGTGTTAATAAGTGCTTTTTGATCCATATAGGAGTCATCCATAACTAAAGAGTCGTTAATAAAAGATGACTCAGATAAATCTCGTTTACTAACAAGGTGGGTGGGTACAAAATAATCATCTAATTGAATCGAATTGGAGTAATAAGCTCCAATTGTCTTGAGTTCTTTTGACTTTGCGTTTGTACCAAATCGATATAACGAATCGTAGTCACGGTCAATCTTTAAAAGGAGGTCATTTGTATGTGGTCATGATAAAGATTTAGAATCATAAGTTTCTCGATACTTATTATAAATCTTTAAGTAATCAGCGTGATTATAACTAGAATAGACAGATTCTCAAACAATATCCTCAAAGAGTCTTAAAGCTTGAGCATTTCTGAAGTCATAGTCATAATAGTTTACATACATAGGTAAGTAAAAATTTTCGGCCATATTAGAGGTCTGAATAAGTGAGTTTAGACGTAAGTCAGTATTAGTATTAGATCAATATTGACCTCAATAAGGGACGGCAGGTGCTTTATCTTCACCAACTCTATCAGCTCCGAGAACCTGAATAATTTTACGAGGTTTTTTACTTCAATCTTGAACAAGTACATTTGAATTATCTGCACCGCTTAAGTCGCTGGAAACTTTCTTGTAACTGTTCTTAAGGGACTCTAAATCATTAGACTGTTCTCCAGTTGAAGAAACTCATTTTTTAAGTACGTTAGAAGATACTGAATAGGTTTTACGCTTTACTGAATGAGTCCGGTCGTAGTTAAGTTTTGAGATATGGGGATTTGAAGTTAAAAGAGGTGCAGTGTCTTTATACATAATTCGGTTTGAAGCTAACTTGTTGAAGACAGTCGAGTCACCTCAATTCGAGTTACGAAGTGAGTAAGTGTACAAAGGACTTACAAAATTTGAAGAGTTGCTTAATTTTGAGATGTTAGAATCTAAGCTATTAAGACCTAAAGATAAATTTAGGTTAGTTGTATTATCATTTAAATTTTCGTGACGACGTGCACTTTGGTTATCAGGGGCAATATTTTGGAAAGCGTAGTTAACCATAAATTCTTTAGAAGTACTAGCAGAGTTCTTTAAATTAGTATTAAAAAATGCGGAAGAGGAGCTAGTGGTCATATCTAAATTTGATGAGTTAGCAATAACAGGGCGATCAGCTAGCTTTGACTTAAGTGGGGACTTAAACTTACGCTTAAGTAACTTACGTAAAGGGAAATCAACGGCTTTGTTATCCGAGTTATCACCAAACTCTTTAATAATATTAGGATAGTTGCTTAGTAAATGAAGAGAAGTACTATTATACTTATTACCCTCCTCAAGTAACATCTTAACTACATTACTAGATGAGAGTTGAGTTGGATTTGAAGAGGATTTATTTCATAAATCAGAAGGTTCATTAAAAAGAGCTGTTTTTGAAACCTGGGTGTTATAATTAAGATTATAATTTAACAACTTATTTAAGCTCTTTTTATCTAAAAATGTCGAATTAATAGAAGTAGTTGAGGCTGCTGACGTTAGAGTATGTTGACGGTTTAAACCGAAGTTATTTGAGTTAAGAATATCGTTTTCGTTGAAAAATAGGTTATTAAATTTAATATACTTATCCGTAAAAAAAGAAGGGTTATGTACTAAGTTGGTGGTATAAATTCGGGCACTAGCTCGAATTTGCTTGAAAGCTTTTGAGGCTTGTAAAGTATCGATTCCAATGTCTTTAAAATTCATTAAATTGAGGATTCTTGAATTATCAGAAGGTAATACTAAAACATGGGCAGGGGAGATTACAGAGTCGTCGAGCTTTGTTTGGTAAAACTTTCATAAACTGTTTGTTGTTAATTTCTTACCAGTTGTTGTTGTATATTTAAGTGAATTTCCTACAAAGGCCGAATAGTTTGGCTTAACATTATAACTTAGGTCGGCATGTTTAGGATAATAGTAATGTCATCCTCATTGATAAGCTCGTACACCTACGATTAACTCACCAGTACCAAACCCGTCATAATAGTCCGTGGCATCAGTCGATTCACTGACAATAATTGAAATTGCTCAAGTAATTGGTACTGTAGCGGTAATTAAATCACCACATTTAGACCGACTTACACCTCTAGTTTCTCGACGTGGTTGAGTCCGGTGATTACATCAACGTACAACACATAAAAACGAGATAAAAAAGAATACAATTAAAAAAATAAAAAGGAATCAAAGTCAAAACTGATACTGAAGGATATGAATAAATCCAATATCATTATGAGTAAAGGAAGGTGATGCAATAAAAGGTTCAGGGTAGTAAAGTTTTACGTTAGGGGCACTACATATATAAGTACTTCTAATATGTTCTAAAGCTTCAAACTGAGCAATATCCTCACAGGTAGTAGCTAAATTAATAACCTCTTTGTGAGAAAGTTTAGTAACGTCAATGACCTCTCCGTTATGGGTAAAGAGGTTTGAGTAGTTGATTGGAATACTGTCCTCTTCGTCTGCTAAACGTAGCGCCATTTCAATTCCATCGGAACCTGGACTGATCATACGGTCATAAACTTCTTGGACTGTAAGGTGAGGGTACTTTTTATGACGACGACGTACTTCGATGTCAAGATAATTAAAGTCAGATGGTAAATCTGGGAAGGCTTTTTCTGTAGAAAAGGTACCTTCAACTAAAGGATCGACAACAGAGGTGGAACCTAAGCGAGCGTTGATATCAGAAGAAGTAATATCAGATGAGTTATTTGTAAATAACTGCATAATAAAGTCAATCTTTACTGAGTTAAAAACTTCAGGAGTTAGAACCTCGTTAAAGACTGATATGTCGGTGTAAGAATTTGCTAGGAGTAAATCAGCAGTCATCAAAGGGTTCGTTGAACCAATATCAGATAATAAAAAAAATAGATCTAGTGTAGAGTTCATCAAAAATGATTATAAAATTTATTAAGGGTGAATAAAAGGAGTTGAACCTGTAACCTCTGGAGCCACAATCCAGCGCTCTACCAATTGAGCTATAATCACCATGCGGTAAAACTATAGTACAGTCTTAAATAGGGTCTTAAAGCGACGTCTTCGGAAGGTAGAAGATATTGGACCAAATATATACTTAGATTTAAGATCCTGCTTCTTACGGATTAAAAAGCCGTTATTCGACGGAAAATATAAAACCGAACCATCTTGCTTGCGAGCAGGAAATTTAGTCTGTACAATAATAGACCTACAAATATCACCTTTACGGCTAAACTTAAACTTAAAACCTTTGTATTCAATACGAGGAGGTTCAACTACTCGAGCTGAACCTTTAATAAAAAAACCCAAACGAGTATTTTTACGCTTTCAACCTTTGTAAAGGTGAAAGATTTGCAATCACCTAACATTAGTGTTATCAGATATACTAAGTCACGAGAGTCGAAGAAGCATTAGAGTTTGTTATGTTTTTTTTTCATTCAAACCCTAGTACCCGTTGACGTCGCTTGTTGCTTAATAAAATTTTGATTTCTAATAAAATATGCACTGTTAACAGTATTTAAGAAGTCGTAACGAATGAGCTGGTGAGCATTCATGAATCCAAAAACTCTTTTAACTAAAAAACACATCAAGATAGAAGCAATAATACCATACAACAACATAAAATTAATTAGGAAGAACTCGAAGCTATTATTGTAAAAATAAATCTCACGTAGAAGGTTCAGATCTGTAATTGTATGAGAATAAAAGAAGTCGTAATAATCATACCAACTAATTAAGAAGAATCATGTTTTTGAAAACCCCCTAACGTAGTTTAAGTCAACTGGATTTGTAAAGAAGAAAAGAAACAAGGCTAGGAAAAGAAAAGAAATTACGAGAAAAGAAAACTCTCGGGCTGACTTGTTAATAGAAGCTTTTTGGTGCAAAAAGGTTGAGTAGTGTAAGATAAAGACAAAAAAGACTAAACCGACTCCAAGATCGATAACTCACAAGAAACCAACGAAAATGTCACCATCATCTAGCATTAAAAAGCACCCTAAAAGGATTAAGTAAATTCCCGCTAGGTATCAGAGAGTGAGAATATTGTAAGTACTAACAAAAAAGCATAAGGTTACTAAGGATAGATTCTGTAGTAAGAAGACATCATTAAGCATATAAAAATAAACAGTGTTTGGTTATTTGATCAAACGAGGGAACATTGCATCTTCACGAGTTCATGAACCATTACTTGAATTTTTTTGAACTAGTACGTAAGAGTAAAGAGTGGTTTCTAAATTTTCGTAGTTATCATAACGAACGAGTTTTAAAGACATATCAACACTTCTACAATATCTAGCTACATATCAACCTTTATGTTGAATGTGGAGTAAACGTGCAGATTCGTAGAGATAAAAGGAGAATCGAGTGTTGAAACGAGATACTCCGAAGCTATTACGAACAGCAGGTCGACCTTGACGCATACTATCAAAGATCATAATATAAAAGGCGGTTAAACCTGCTACACTTAATAAATGACCGGCAGAGACAATGGCATGTCATCCTCCTAATGAAGCTGGGTAATCAAGAACACGTCGAGGCATTCCTGAGTAACCTAATCAGAACATAGGAACAACTGTCATAAGTTGACCTAATAAGAAGTATGTGATATGTAAATAACCTCAGACACGGCTAAATTTTAGACCGAAGATAGAAGGGAAGTAGAAATAAAATGCACCAAAAGAAGCAAACATGGCAGAACCGGCGAACATTACATGAAAGTGACCGACGACGTAGAATGAATCGTGAAAAAGGATATCCATACCAGTATGAGCGACAGCCATACCACTAATTCCTCCAGAAACGAAGAAAAAGATGAATAAAAGTGCAAATAAGAAAGGAAGTTCAACTCAGAGAGAACTGTTAACTAATGTTACACATCAATGCATAAGTTTAGTAGCAGCTGGAACTGAAATCATAACTGTTAAAGTACTAAAGAGCATACGAGTGGTATGAGCGAGCCCGACCATATACATATGATGACCCCAAACAAAGAAACCAAGGAAAGCGATAGTATACATTGAATACATAAGACTAGCTCTAGCAGAAACTCTCTTTCTTAGGTAAAATGAGAGGATAGTATTATTAAAACCGAAAGCGGGGATCATAATAACGTAAACTTCAGGATGACCGAAGAATCAGAACATATGTTGGAACAGAACGGTATCACCACCACCAGAGTAATCAAAGAAACAAGTTTGTCAATGACGATCTGCTAAAAGCATAAGAATACCGATTGCTAGCATAGGATTAGCGGCAATCATCATTCATGATGCAACCATAACCCCTTCAGTAAAAAATGAACGTGCATCTCTCATTTTACGGTTATTTAAGGTAGATAAGTAACGATAAGTTACTAGGAAATTAGCTGAACTAACAATAGATGAATTTAGAACTAAGAAAACTCCCATTAAACCTAGGTCAACTTTACCGATGGCGGTATAACGGACTCTAGCTGAAAATGGGGTAATCATAGCTCATCCAGGTAAGACATCCTTTGCATTTTTTTCTACTGATCATACAAGAGATTCTTCTTTACCAAACCTCCTATAAAGGGTTTTTTGGTGACGAGATGCAAGTAGACGACAACGTCAAGCCTCACGAGTAAATTTAAGGTGTCTTCAATTCGTGTAGATTCGTTGTTGCATAGTACTAGACATAAACATTCGATAAAACTTTTGATCGAGGGTGTTTAATGAAAGTCACCGGCTGTTAACAAAACCGTTTGAATTAGAAAGTAAGTAGAAGAAGTTATAAAACCCAGCATTATTAGAAATGCTATTAGGAGTAGACCGGGCATCTGTTACAGGGAAATTATTTGTATGGACAATCTTTTGCATATAATTTCCGAAATTTTCGGATCATAGGCTATAGAAAGTTGGGGAAAAAAATCAAGAGGCTCTTCGAACCCCTCTTGTAACGTCACTTAAGGATCTAAAGATACTAGGGTAAAGTTTTAAAGTTGTTGAAGGATAGAAATCTCCAACTTTAAAATTATAACCAACAACAGGGCTTGCAGACCGTTGACGTCTAGTTGTAGAATTCAACTCTTCACCAGACAATGAGATGTTAGTACTATTAGAGGAAGAGAGTCAAGACTTTGTTAAAGCATGGATCTCAGTTGAAGAGTTTTCAGATGAGATGTTGCTTAGGTTAGTTCCGGTTCAATTCAGTAATGTACTAAGTGTAGATCCAAAGTTTGGGGTAACGATTAGTACGAAATTGTTAATTAAGTCCGAGATTTTACTGAAAGAGTTTTCAATTAAGTTTGAACTAGCACCTTTAATGGTAGTTAACATAAAGTTTGAAAAGAATGACACATCAATGTATAAGTTACCAAAAACACTTGTAAGTGTAGAGGCAGTTGCTTGGACATTAACAACATCAGTTAGATCAGACTTAGTTGGTAAGCTACTTGTAACTCTTACAGCTACGGTCGAAGGGTTGGATAAAAGGTCTTTTAACTGAGACATGCTTGTTTGGTTAAAAGATCAAAGAGTTAGGAATTCAGTAACATTTCAGTTCGCAGAAGAGTTGCTAAGATTAGTTCAGGACTGACCAGTTAAACTTCCCATTGAAAAGATACTAAGTTGGATGCTTGAGTAGATACTCATAATAGATGAGCCTACAAATGGGCTTAAGTAAGTGTTATACAAAGCCTCAAAGATAGCAGGGGTTTGGTAGGACGAGAATCCACTATTACCTGACTCTAGGTTTAAGTAATATAATTGATCTCGTTCTGAGGGAATAATGTTTAATCCATACTGGAAGGACATTAACATGTTAGGAGTAATAGAACCGAATCCCATTAATTGGAATCGTAGTCCTACTGCAGTTTCTCGTAAGAAGTGACGGTGTTCGTTAGCGTCTCAGCTTTCAGGCTGATATCGAGAACGAAGGAGTGTCTGAACTTCTCGGATATTGAAACAATTCATTCTTTGGTATCGTCGATCGATACAAGCAATTTGACAAAGCATAAGAAAACCGGCAGGTAAAAATCAGAAAGCAGCACTATTTAGTCGAGGGAAGGCGACATCATGGACTCCAAGTTGAGTAGGTAACAAGAAATTTGCAAAGGCTCCGAACATTAAAGGCATGATCATGAAGAAGACCATAATAACGGCGTGGGCGGTTACAACTGTTAAATACTGTAAACTATCTCCTGCTAGAATTCCTACTCCAGGGTATGCCATTTCAAGTCGGATAATAGTAGCAAGTACCATACCTACGGTTCCTGAGAGGATAACGAAAAAGTAATAATTAACGGCGATTCTTTTATGATTAGTCGTATAAATTCAATTGTTTGTGATATAGAGAACTCTAGCTTTGACTAATTGTCATGTGTCATAAAAAGCAAATAATATTTGATGGTTGGAGAAATCTCGAGCGCGTCATAGATCAACTAAGGGGTAAAAAGTTTTCACTTTAAAGTATTAAATTTTAAAATTTAATCTGTTAAGGTTTGTATGCCGATTGTATCGATTAGTATACTTAAATACGTTCATATCAGAAGATTGTAATCCTAAAGTTCTTAGTAAAATATGTTGGATGAGTAAGATAACTAAACCGATACCAAACTCGATAGCAGAGAAGATTAGAAAGAAGAAAGTAAGTGAAAGTAAGTTTATGTTATCGTAAAGTAGTCCGGTGGCTAGAACAATTGCATATAACGTAATTCAAAGGAGTTCGGCCGTTAAAAGGAGGTGAAGGGCCGTGTTAGTATTAATAAGGAGGCTACTTAGAATTAAGAAGAAGAATATGAAGTAAAGGTTTAAGTCTCCAAAGAACAAAACTAATAGGTGCCCTACAAAAGGGTGTTAAGTTGTATAGAAAGGTCCGTTAAAACCGGAACAAGAGGTCGTAAAGGCGAGGAGTAAACTTCTGAAATAATATTACAGTTAAAGGCAACTTCAAAAAGGTACTTTAACCCAAAATGTTTAAATTCCGGACTTAAACAAGCTTCAATGTAGTTAAGCATAAAAAGGTCAAAATAGAAGTTTATATAAGTAAACGAGAGTACTATTAAGGCTGCAAAAAGTAAAGCCGTTTGCAAATCTCACCTTAAGTCAAGGGTCGAAAGTGTACCTTCAATACCTTTTTGAGCTGCATTTGACGAGTTTTGTGACTTATATTCTGGTTCAAAACTACTACTGAAATTAACACCTCCAAAAGAAATTTGCTTGTGACTAAATTTTATTGAACCGACTTTAACGCGTTCTTTTTTAATTTTAAGAAGTTGATAGGACTCGCGCATAAGTCGAAGGATTTTTTGTTTCTTAACTGGGCTGTTCGAGGATATGACATAAAGGTTACAGATTTTTTTAAAATCCACTTAGAAAGTTAAAGAGAAGAGAGAATTAATAAACACGTGGTTTACTAAAAGTTAGACCTTTTTTGAGATAAATACATATCTTCAGTATAAGATCGGTTAGCAGTATGGACCTCAAAAACAATTAAGTAACCAATGTATAAAGCTAGGAAAGTTCTAGCGATTCCTTCAGGAACATAGAACATAAGGGATCCTAGTTTAGCTAAGAAGATGAAGTAGAGGGAGAATAGGTCAGATCCAAAATCTGTCTCGTCCTCTAAGAAGAATGATCTATCATCGTTATTATCAGGATCGAAGAAAAGAACTGGGAAAATAGAGAAAAAAAGTTCGTTGAAGTACTCGTCATCATCAAAATCACCAATGAAGATATAGTAAGAATCTAGAATATCATCATTAGACTCGTAGATAAAGAATCGGACCATTAAGGTACACAATCTCATAACGAACGCAAAGGCGTTTAGAGCATCACGTCTAAATTGAGCTAATAAAAAGCTAAAGGTTCTTCCTTCAGAAACAGAGGCTTCAAGGAAAGAAAGTCAATGTACTCCAACACGGATTGTATAATAAATTAAGACGTAGAATACTCCAGTAAACATAAACTGTTCGAAGTATTCACAGAACTCTTCTTGGTCGTCATCGAAAGTAAGCATCATCATTGTACCGTAAAGGAACAATAGAAAAAAAAGAACAATGATAGCCTCAAATTGCATTCTAATATCTCGTGAAAGAGTAAAAAAATAAGATTCAAGTCGAATCATAGTAGGGTTTAAAGTTTTAAAAACTTCTTGGATTCGAGAATCATTTGTTACGAAAATAAAAACTCAAATAAAACCAACAAACATAAACATGTACTTAACTAGTTCATCTACAGTAGAATTAACTGAGTCAGAAAAAATATCAAAGACAGCGCTAGGTGCGTATGACATTGCGGCGTTAAATCAATAAGAATTGATAAAATCGTTAATAACTAAACTAAGTTCAGGTGAATGGTGTAAAACAACAACAAAAAAATCTTGGTAATCTGTATAATAAAGGGATTGAGAGAAGAAAAAGTTGGTACTAAGGTAGGAGAGGGTATCTCACATAACGAAGTCAAAGAACTCTCTTGAGGAGTTAAAAGAGTCACTTTCAGTGAAAAGTAAAACGTCTAAGAAGGACATCTTTACAACTGAATCGAGAAAAAAATGGACGTTGATAAAAAAGGGGCTGGTTAGGAAGAAGAAGATATTGTAGTCGGTGAGAAAAAGCTCAAAAGATTCATCTCAACTAATTACGTCCTCAAGTCAAAAAGCATCATTGTCGAAATAAGACTGAAGTCAAGTATATTCGGAATATGATTTCATAAAAAAATTTATTAGAAGTAGAATGTTAATCGAAACCCCATAACTCCGGTAAATGAATGAACCGTGGTGAAATGGGACAAAACTCGATTATTCATCTCTGCGTGACCAGTATGACCAATACTATAAAAAAGAGAACGTGCTCGAGCATTTCCAGCTACACTGATCTTTCCTCGAAGCATTAGCCTGACTCCTTTAAAGTCGAGGTTTTCAAAATGAGACCAGAATAGTGATCTAAATACATATTTAATGTACCTAAACAATATTCGATACTTCCAAAAGCTCATTCGATAAAGCATAGCCTTAATCCAATTTGCTAAAAACGTTGGGTCTCGGAATCTAATAGCAAGATGGAAGATACGAAGAGATTCGTGTACAAAGATTCGGTGACCTAAAAGTTTTTGGAAACCTAAAACACGGTTATACCACATGTAACAACGCGCCAGATCAGAGTATGTTAAAGAGTTTTCGATAAAAGGGTTAAACTTCAGATACGCCTTCTTACCTGTATAAAATTCTATAAAACTAATGAGGGTTTTATAGAAATAATTAGTCGTACGGGGCAGATACTTCGTATTTATAACCATTTTAACCACCTTTCGCCTAATGGTATAGTTAAAAACTTTGAGAGGTCAGAGGTTTGATTTTGATAGAATAGAGGTCCGTGTAGAAAAGCTATAGCGGCTGTTACTAATTAGGGACTGGTTAAGCGCAAGTGATTCAGTAAAAAGGTTAGTACTTCGGGATAAAGATGACAGGTTTCAAAACATAAACTTAAAGAGTGCCGGGTTATTCAAAAAGGCGCCTTGGTTATTACTGTTATTACCCCCGGAATACAGTAAAATATTCAAAGGGTTTAAAGTTTCAGAATTCTGAACAACAGGCAGCAACGAGGGGTTTAAATTAGGTGAACCTAGGAAGGTAAGTGGTAAGTTACTAGAGTCCCAGGAACCTTTTGACACACTTGTCACCCTCGTGAAGATTCCTAAACTAGCTCTTAGGAACGAAAGTATCGAACGCTTAGCTCAGTAGTTCACAAGATTATTATCGGCTGAGCTTTCAATAATATTGTCAGTATACTGAAAGTTAAAAGAGTTTATAAGGCCTCGAGAAGCTCGTAAAGTAAAACTTTTGGAGTTAATAACCATCTTACGTAACTGGAGAGAACCAGCATCTCCTATAATTGTAATGAGAGACCGCTTAAAAAGTTCGACCGAACTGAAGAAATGGGAATAAAGAGGTCTTTTTATAAGCTCTTGTCCACGAACTTTCGACATTAAGATAAAATTATAATATTTATTAAAAATTAATGAGGTCCTAGAACGGCTTACAGGACTGAGAGTCTTGAGCATTTTTGTCAATAAGCGTGATTTAGGTAACTTTACTGTACCTAATTTAGGGAGATTACGCATTCCCAGCGAATTAGTAACTCCTACACTCAATCGGTTACGATTGAAGAAGTTCGGAGTGGTTAGTAAACTTTCTTGGGTAAAAAAGCGAGTAGAAAGGGCAGTTAGGTTTGAAAAAAGGGAACTGAGCTGATTTAAAGAGCTTCCAAGTTGGTTAAAGTGTGTAATAATGTCACTTAAAGAGGATTCAACTGAGGATTCAGAAGAATAGTTCCAAGTGGTGTAAAAGTTTAAGGTATTTAAGTGACGACAATAAATATTAGACAGCTGAACCAAGTGAAGGAACTGATAATTTGACTGTGAGGCGAAGTTGTTGAGTTTCGAAACTTTCGAGGTTAGATACTTCAAGGTAGAATCGTCATCCAAAGGAGCAGTCTCAGCTTTGT
>Ga0115008_10002573_pt1 | contig 15020 bp, 25 predicted proteins | sample FraStrMetagenome_FD_87164 | JGI IMG/M metagenome (GOLD analysis project Ga0115008, IMG submission 87164) | Marine eukaryotic phytoplankton communities from Arctic Ocean - Fram Strait ARC3M Metagenome | ecosystem: Environmental > Aquatic > Marine > Oceanic | place: Fram Strait | collected...
GTGAAACCAGAAGTGAGTAGGTAGATCACACTTTTAATTTATAACAAATCTGCTGTTCAACTACAAAGATAGTCTCGAGCTTGTATTAGTGTTTGTATTACTAATCGTTGCATTTTTACATCGGCTATACTCTCGTACACAGTAACAATGTTTTGATGGTTTCGTTAGCAATGCTTTAGGAAAAATGCATTCAGCATTCTGCTATATCTTTCCAGTGCAGAACGTATCTCTTGACAATCGCTCACCACGACTTCCAGCTTGTATACTGCAGACGTATAATAATGAATGGATAAGTGAACGATTAAAGGACATCAAATGCATCTCCCGTCATACTACTTTGCATAGAAAGATAGCAAATACCATAGGGAAAATCAACGTAGTACTACTTTTTTCATTTTGATGTATCAGTTATTGCTTCATGACGATTAAAGGACATTATTTTAGAGGCTCCCATCTAAAAGAGCAATCTTCCCTTAACTCGATCTATGGCTTGTAGACTTCAAACGATGGTTTCGACCTTTTAAAATCGCTCACTGTTGTCGACGCTAAAATATGTCCTAAATAGTACTGGTTATCGAGTACAATCGATAAACAGTACAAATCTTTAGTCTTACATAATAAGCGTCGGAACTATCACGTCCGCAAGTGAATCATGAGCTCCATCAAGCATGTTTCCCGTGATGTATTCAAAAACAGATGCCGATTTATAGCCTTGTAAGTTACTGTGCTTTTTATGAAGCTTACAACGGGAATACGTCCTCAATGCTAACAAAGGGTCGAGAATATATTTCACTGGTGCTTGCGCTACTTTGTAGTGTCAGCGCAAGTCGCATCCTCCTCCGTTCCAACGAAATGGAATTCCAACTTGATTCGACCCGATGTTCGCGTCTAAGAACTTCTCGAATGATTTCCAAACCAAATCAATAATGTTAGCATTCACAAATTTTATGACTACGACTCAAACTATGAGAGACTGTGCATGCTTGGTCATTCTAAATTGGATTGACATATTTATTGATTGCGTTGACTTTAACTTTGACTTCGACTTCGGCTTCGTTGGTTTAGACTCTAAATGTCTGCACCGAAACCTAATCAAAACTATTGAAAACTATTGAAAACTTTCGTGTCAAAACTATTTCATATCGACTTTCCTCCTGGTACATATTTGGGGGCATCTTCTGACTCTATATCCGCATCCATCGAAAATCCGGCTTCGTCATGAAAATTTTGGTGAAATTCCGAACTAGTTTTAGGATGAAACAAAAAACGACCTCCCTCTAGGAACTTGTCAAGCCATCTGTTAGCCCCTCAACTTCTCTAGTAACGATGGAAATAAGCGATCACTATCGTCAGATATAGATCTATAAGAAGAGGACGTAAAGAAATCGTTGCCCATGTTTAAGATTCGAGCTAGACTCTACCGGTAGAATTGCAATGAAATCAGAATCACAATGTTTGGATTCACAGGTACATATTATCGTCAGTTCTCAATATTTGGTTGATTGGTTGATTGGCAAGGGTGTATAAGAAGAAGGGTACGAAACGACACATTTTCACGCACACAGGGTTTGGCTGCGAGTAGAATTTTTTACAAACAAGAATTGTCTCTAATTTTATTGCACCACTTTTGTTGTACCACTATGTAATATATATGGATATGCTGAGAGTGTGAGGATATGCCGTCGAAGTGTCAATGGTTCAAAAGTTGCGGTTGATGATTGGGATGTTTTTGTTGCCATAGAGAATGGAGTGCAGTAAGTAGTGAAATATCATCGATATAACAAGATATGCAGAGAGTTTTTCATGCTCTTTTTCGAATCATTTTGCATTCGTAGTATGAAGAATATTGCGCTGATAATGCTACACCCTTGAACTAGCTTCTGCGACTACGCACGCCCCCGCCACGATTTCCCTGTGGTAAGGGGTAAAGTTGACGCCATGTCTTGTAAATTTTTTTAAACTGTATGCTTTTATTTTATTAACTTCTACTCTTGTACCATTGTAAATTATGTCTACATGTGTATTAAAATAAAAAATTAGTGAACAAGACAACACTCCAAAGAAATTACAGTAATTTTGAATTTTAGATTATATATAATAAACGAATCATCCATCAGAAGCGGCGATGAAATCCAACAACGACGAACGACGATGACCAGAAGAAGTGATCTACGCTGCCTCCCATTACCACATTATTCCTGAAATTAATACAATAGGAATCATTGCTAAAACAACCAATGTCGTTAGATACTCCAAGGCATCGCAGCCTGGAGACCCACCCACCTGCTCGTCATTCGACAACAACACTTCCACATCAAATACTCATTCACCTTCTACAGCAGCTTCATCTTCATTCTGCAACTTGCGCATGTCCTTACCTCCTTCCATACTAACGGCGGTAAGTTTACGAGTACCACCTGTTTTGAAACCAATCAAAGCAACTCCTGATACAGCGACGGTGGCCGGTGAAGCTCCATCACCAGCATCGAAGAACGCACAGACGATACGAGTATTCACTATAGCCATAACCTCATTGAGTTTACTAACGCTTGCTAAACTCGTAAGCTTTCTGTCCGAGTCAATCACTTGAGTGCTGATTTCTCCGTTACCAAGCATGACATCCTTGAAGGAAGTGATGATAGCATTTTCCGTTGGATCGTAGACATAAACCCTTAGGATGCCATTCTGGTCGTATTCGACAGAAGTGTCAAGGCAATCGTCCTTGGAAGCAGTAGCAGCAGGGCGACTACAGACTTTTACTTTTTGAAAGAGAACCAAGTGATCGGTAGTTGTCCAAATCACATTCTAGTGTGTTCCTTTCATTTACAGACCTATGAAAAGGCATGCAAGGGTCGGAGATGTTCTTGGGCGAAGTAAGACGGAACGATTCAAGAAATGTAATATTGTGAACACAAAGTTGCATTTTATTATCCTTCCCATTACAACCTTCAATATCATCAACAGGTGCTATATCGATAGGAACTCCGATTTTGGCGGGGTGAAAGTCCTAAATTTGCGATTTTCTCCTCTGCTAGTAGCTGTCAACCCGACTGTTTTCGGTATCTCGGAATTAGTATTTGCGACTTTTACTTTTTGAAAGAGAACAAATTGATAGGTATTAATATTGTTACATGTGTTGAAAGAAAGAGGGATCAACGTGACTTACGTGGGCGTTACTCACGCAATCGTCTGTTATATGATTCCTCTCTCTCAAGTGTATATCATCTATCAACAACAATTTCCAGCAGTAGCAAAATACCTTTGCGGTAACTTAATTTAATGACTACTTGCAGAATGCGGTAGCGAATCATGTAGGTAAACATAGGAACAATAACACATGATTTCGCCAAGATCAAACCAAGACATGAGCGATAAAAAGATGAACACGAAATGGCTCACTGATCAGCATGTCAGTGAATTCACTGACTGACTAACTGACTGACTGACTCAATCACTGATTCGCGCCGGGCAGTGAAATGTACAGACAACAGACAACGCGTAAGAACTCTTGCAACGGATATAAGTGACATAAAATTCGCATAAATACTGTTGTAACGCAAATGCGTTCCGTAATTTTCGCGTAAATACAGAAAATACTCTTGTAACTTGTAACGGATATACTCACAAAATATATACTGTTGTAACGGATGTACATTATGTCAGTGAAAAGTCAGTATAAGTCACTGATTTGGATGTAGTTTTAGTGGTCAGTCAGTCAACAGAGTTCAAGTCAGTGAGTCACCTCTACGAGGGAATACTAGTACTGGATGTTCGGCAAGTCGTGCCTGACGGTTTGCGTGGTTTAGGACACGATGCAAGAGTACTTTTACTTCGAGATGCCGATGGGTATTTGGCGGCTGTACGTAGATTGCAGGTATATGGACAGGGTAGGTGAATGTGTGATTCGGACCTGTTGAATTTGGGCGGAAAAGAAGTATAAGTATTTGTAGAGGAGCTACCCTGAGGACATTCTATAAAGTATAATTTTTAGTTATTGATATGTCATGAAGTAATACCTTAAACGTTCTAATTATAATCATAGGAGGGTCCTCTAATGTTTTTGTCTATAGAATTGTGTTTAAGTAATTTTTAAGCTACTTATTGAGGTACATGTCGGTTAATAACAACAAAGTCCTCCAGCTTTCATGTTGTATCTCAAAATAATTAGTGCGGAAGTACGAGGGATACAATCCCGTGGTCCTCGAGGACCTCTATGGAGGACTTCGCCAAATTAGCCAGAATTTTCCAATATTTGCGATGTCTCGTGTAAAAAGTCACGTAACACGTAGATCATACAATGGACACTGGTAGACTACAAACACAAACTACATAAAAACATTACTACTCCACAAATCCAAACACTAAATAAATCGCAACAAATCAAGCACTATTGTAATACTTTCTAGAAAACATGTCTCCAGTAAGTGGTAGTAAGTGTATTTTCTGAAGTAGAAGCTATATGAAAGCTACTAGACGATATCTTTTCCTTATAATTTAGCTAAAGGCGTTAACATTTATTTCGAATACTCGCTTTTGATATAATAGATATGGCGACTTCGGAAGAATTCCTCAATGCTCTAAATGAGGAAGATATTGCCAATATCCTAGACAACAAAGATAAGGAAGAAGACCTTGACAAGACGATGTTGACTCATCACGACCGTCACCTCCCAAACGCATACGAAGAAGTGAAGCTAATGCTAATGCCTCAACAAAAACAGAGAAAAGGCAGCGTGGAAACATTTTCAATTTTTTGTAGTAATTTTTTTGCACCAGAAGAACTATGGAGAATGCGTAGAACAAGTTGATTTGGATTATCTTGTCAAAAATCCATCGAAAGTTTTACTCATACTTGATGAGTTTGCTAGTTATCTTTTTTTAAACCGTATGCTTTTATTTTATTAACTTCTACTCTTGTACCAGGTATTATCTTGGACTTTATGCAAAAGGTTTGCGTAGTAAGAAGAGAATCAAGTACCATACGGCGGATAATCTACTGAGTTCAGTAAGTATCTCTTTTACCTTTGTCATGTTTCTACTTTTTATTCATTGATGCTTCGTTTAGTTGAAATCTTCTATTTTTAGGAACTGCGCAAACCAAGGTTTAGATCCTACCCAATTTACATCTACTACATCGATTAGATCGGGTGTGAGGAAATTGTTTTTGTAAGAGAGTTTGAGTGAAAACAAAAACACTCTCAAACAGTCATCAACCTACAGATCTGACTACAATTCTTGGTATGGATGTTCTCTGTTTTTGGTCAAATAGTCCTACTATGTCTGCGTTCTGGGGTTTCTTTACCTGCTTGATTGCTGTGATAGGTCGTGCTATCGAGACTGCTTGCATTCGCTTGTCTGATTTGAGTCTTGAACCTCCTCCTGAATTTGGTGTCGACGAAAATCGTTTAAAGCAGATCTTATCTGTGAATCTGCTACGTCACAAAACAGCCAACGACGACGTGCAGAGTATCGCCGTTTTCCTCGCATGTACCAGTTTGCTCCAGTACTTCTACTTTTCATTGGCTTATCACATCGCGATGATTGATGGGACCCCCAGTACCGCTTTCCGGAATACGCGAACAAGGCCCATGCCGATAAGGAAAGGATACAATCGAAAGTTCCTGTGTTCTTCGGGAATATGGTAGATGAAATAACTAAGTCCCCTTCGAATTTATTCGAATCTGTTTCATCATCATCGACAACATCAGCATACGCTAAGCTTGCAGAAGGTATTACCAAGGGTATTAATATATCGTCGCACAGTAATCGTCGCTTTAGTGTTGTGTCGTTGACGAGTTTTCCTGGGCAACCAAGTCCTGCGATTAGATTCAGAGCAGGGTGGATAATGAATAATTTCTATACCTTATTTACTACATCTCCTCAAGAGACTCTGATGACAGAAAGGTCGGTCGGGTAGCTGCTTGTTGGAACACAGGTGGTGATAAAGTGGGTATACCGCCAAGTTTGCTTATTGCAAGCATTGATGTAATCAAGGCCAGATAATTTGTTGATCATTTCTTATATGCGTGGGAAGATCGTGAGGAATTAAGTGTCAAACTTAAACTCTTGTTTGCCTTTTCGATCATGCGATACGTATTCGATTTTGAAAGGATTGTTCGTTATTATCCAGCAGGCATTTTTGATGACCCTTGGCAACAACATACATTCTTGCGTCGAATTCTTGCCGCTGCGAACGAAGCCGGTTGGAACAAGGACCATCTGAAGAAGGCGAGTAACTGTGTTGTTAACAAGGTTTTGAACCAGAATGTTCTGGGTGTTCCTGTCGGATCATTTCAGCAGTGGGCTTTAGACGATAACGCTGTGAATTTGTAAGTTGATGCAAGGACGATCATTTCGCATATGGAAGATTCTTTGCGTCTGATCACATCCATTCAACAGACGCAAATGCAACATTCGTTAGGAATAAATGCACTGAGCACCAGCTTCAGAGATATTGAAAAGATGTACGAAGACTTGCGGGATGAAGTCAAGAGTTTGAGGGAAGAGAACAAGAGTTTGCGTGAGGAGAACAAAAGTTTACGGGATAATAATATGTAGTTGCGGGATAAAATGCGGATGATGAATGGAACAATGACTAACACTACTGTTGAGCCTACCAATGTCACTGCTGTTACTGAAGGTTGCTCCAACATCGATAGTGATAACAATGTACTGATTGAGACAAAGACAATGTCAATTGAATCGGTAGTAAAACACTGGTATAAGTATGATTGTGCCAATGTGTATTAGCGCTATGTTGACAAACCTGATGCTTAGATATCCAGCAATGAAAAATATGTATGTCAGACTTTGCGCGAATTGCGTTGAAACATGTAACCAAAAGAATCGTAAACGAAAAATCGCGTGACGAACGCGTAGCAGAAAACAAGCTTAAAACATACGTAGTAGCAGTGAAACGGCAAAACAACACTGCATTGAAAGAGGTAGCCGAAGACCTCATAAAATAAAAACAACCTGTCTTGTTTTAACCTTTTAAATGCATAAGATACATTTCAAAACCAAGCTCTAGGTTCATACAACGTTTTATTGGCATTATATTATACTAAAATCTTGAGTTTACAACGTTGTTTTTATTTAAAATTCTTACATACCAATTCGAAACGAAAAGAAAAGAAAACATATGGTCCAGAACCGAGAGCCCGAACACATCAACGAACTTAAAACAGAAGTCATCGCATTGCGAAACAAATTAAGTGAATTAGCAGACATCAACGCTCTCGTGAACAGATCTATCAGTGAACTAAGAAACAGACTAGACGAACTAGAACTCAGCCAAGCTGAATCAACGGACGTACCGAAGCCACCGTCTGGCCCGAATCCAAAAACAAGCGGTATCTTTGAGGTGAGAGACACAGTAAGAATTCTAATCATGGGACGCATAGGCAAGAGAGGAAACCCAGCGAAGGTAATGAAAGTGGGAAAACGTGTTAGTGTACAGCTGCTCACGGGAAACCAACAAAAGACCACCAGAAAACCAAGCAACCTAGAACATTACTACGATGAGTAGTGCGGGCGCCACAACCCCATCCACCAGCGGTAGCCCCAGTGAGACAAACACGGCCACTAATTCAAGCAAAAGCGATGGCGACTCAAACGGATCCAATCAAAACAACCGAAGAAACAACAGAAACGGACCGTATGTGCCAAGTGCAATGCATAACTTTAAGGGTGAAACCGATTCACTCCCGGTACTAGGGACTTAGGCGGAACGCACATCCCAGAACTACGCGACTTTCCTTAAAGCTTTCGAAACGCACGTTTTAACCACTTTCAAGCACCCGGAAGACATTGCGCCAGCAGTTTCTAACCTGATATATCCTCAGGTCACGATCAGTAAGAATTTTCCCAAACCTCAACGCCTTATGGAAGCGAACGGGCTCAAGTTTGAAGAGGAACCTATCGACGAGACCAAGGATGAAAAAGACGCGCGAGAGGCAAGGAACAAGGACATCAACGAAAGTGTTGAGCTGTTGCTAAAGAGCGAGATGATAGACAACAGAAAACGTGCAGTCCTCGCCAAGTCAAACATGGCTTCTTTATGGGGGATCGTCATTGGCCAGTGTACCGACTCGTTGCAGGAACAAATTCGTGCAGAGGACGAATATGAAACAAACTCGTTGAACTACGACAGCATTTGGCTGACCAAAGCGTTGAAGAAGGTAATCTCAGGCGTTACCGCAATCCAACATATGTCATTCTCTATTTCATGCGTTGAAGGATTTTTACAACATCCGGCAACAGGTTAACGAAAAAGTCGAAGCATATTACCGCCGTTTTCAGGACCGTCTACGAATGGTTGGTCTCTCACATGGCGAGATTTTTGATTCGGATAAATTAATTCAACACGAAGCCAAAAAGGGGAAAACAATGACTCCGTCCGAGGCGTCAGATTAGTTCCTGGCTATGGCCTTCATCGAGAACGCCAACTCAAGTCGTTACAATCTACTTTGGTGTGAGCTTACGAATGAAATTTTGATGAAAAAAGATTTATATCCGAAAACATTGGCAGAATCAGCTCATCTACTCACCCATTGGAAAGGCACGCCCAATAAAAACGTATGGTTAGAACGAGGGGGGAGGGGGGGGCTCGTTCCAGTCATATAAGTTTCCACCAAAATTCCGTCGAACCTTTGATGACTCCCGAAATCCAACGTCGCATTCAACCAGATGGTACGGTTGCAGGGAACGATGGTCGCGTCCAATCCTCCGTTACATGTTTTCGCTGTCACAATCGCGGTCATTACGCCATTAGTTGCCCCACCTTGATGTCGGAGAACGGTACGTTTTCAGATTTTTGTTTCGCTCAAGGTAGTGGCACCCTTAGCCCTACTTTACTCATCATCGATACCGGTTTCACTTTCAATTATTTTTCTAACAGGCAGCTCTTAGAGAATAATACAAAGTGTGACGGTATTCGTACATATTCCAACGGTGGCCACCTAGACTACTACGAGGCCGGTACCATTCACTTTTTCCAGCACTTCGAGTATTCACCAACTCGAAATCCCTAGCCAACATCATCTAGTTTTGCGAACTTTCGAAGTATTATAGGGTGGTAGTCGTCACCCTTGTGGACCCAGGTATCACTATTCAGGTCTCGTCCACCTCTTTCCTCACCTTTTCCCGGCTATCCAACGGTCTTCATGGTTTTGATACATCTAAAGATAAACCTAAAAACACTTTCCCGTCTATTTTGTCACTATTCTCTACTGTAGCCGCCAACAAAGAATTGTACAGTCGGGCTGAAATCGAAGGAGCGGAATCAAGTCGAACCCTACAGGCCCGCATCGGCTGGCCCTCCGATCACAAGTTCAAGGAGGCCTTATCATCGCCTGGGACCCTCTAGAATAGTCATCTCACAGCTGACGACTTCACCCGTGCTTTTGACATCTTCGGTGGCCGCACCCGCGAGCTCATCAAAGGCAAAGAAGTTCATCGCAAGAAAAAGCTTTTTGACAACATCCAGCGTATACAAATTCCTGCACCACTCCTTCAGAAACACAAATTTGACGACCTGGATATAGACTTCATGTTTTGCAATGGGAAGCTTTTTCTTGTAACTCTTTCCCGAAATATTGTCTTTCAGACCCTACAGTCTTTTCACCGTATCAGTAAGTTAATAAAAAGTCAAACCGAGTAACGTATCAACGCGGCAAACGCGACATAGTCGCAGGAATCAATAAAGTCCTACACATGTATGGCGGGCGAGGCATTAACATCGAAAACGTTCACGCCGAGAACGAATTTGAAAAACTTCGAGACGATATCATCAGTAACCTTATCTGTTGCGCAGCAAATGAACATGACGAGCGAATTGAAAGGAGGATCCGTTTGATTAAGGAGCGAAGCAGATGCTACTGGGTTAATTTACCGTACACGAAAGCACCCAAAGTAATGATCGATGAAAATCTTTTTGATATTAATGAATGGCTCAATGCATACGCAAGTACAGACCCGCAGCAATCGTGCAGGGCAAAGGGCCAGTCAATGTTGACACATTATCAGTGACGTTCGGCGCATATTGTGAAGTGTATAAAGAGACCAAAACGACTCTACGCCACGCATCGAGTCCACTATCGCTCTCAGACCATGCAATAATGAGGGAGGGTATTTCTTTTTTGTCCTTACGGACTGGGCAAAGGTCCCGCGGTTTCCAGTGGACTGAGCTCGCAATACCGGAATAGGTAATCAATAGGGTTAGGGAGATTGCAGACAACGAACACGCGTCAAAGCTAGATGCAGAAGGATGTCCCATTTTTCAAATCGAACAAGATTCACAACTGCCACATGACTTCTACGAAGAGTACGAACCAGACGAACAAGAGTACGGGGCTGGAGGACGTAGAGATGACACCGACGGCGAGGAACAAGTTGAGATTGCAGAAGACAACATGACACTAGACGATGAACAAGCCGAGATTGAAGAAGATGGCATGACACTAGTCGATGAGATAGTAGCAGACGAAGACGTAAGCGGCGACGCATCAATTGACGATGAAAACATAAATGACGACGCAGCGAGTGACAGTGAACGTGACAACATTTCTATCACAGACAGCGATGACAGTGAGTACATAATCGAAGAGTCAAGGAGCGATCAAATCTGCTATGAGGACTCTAGGAGCGAAGCTGAAGAGGCTAGACCGGTTCGGGTCAGGGTCCCACCTAGGAATTACAGACCCAGTTTTGGAGTAAAAACATACAGTCTATTGGCCATGCAACATCCAATAAATCACGCAGCACAAAGACATCTGTATACTCGAGCAGTCTATTTTATGTTCAACCAAATGCACGCGTCACGGTGCATCAAGTTATTTAAGGAGCGAGCAGTGGCAGCGATGTTAAAGGAATACAAAGTAGATTCAGCGATCAACTCGGTTGAAAAGGAGTTTCCTGGACTCGTGGTACAAAAGGGAAACGAATTAAACTTCCTCGGAGTGGAAATTAATCACCGAGACGACGGAAAAGTGAACGTAGGGACAGTGAGTTTTCTACAGAAAACGGTGCAGGAGCTTGAGGAAGATATTCTACTCCCGCTGGGAAATGGTTGTTCAAGGTTGACAAGAAAGCAAGAAGTTTAAATGAGGAACAATCAGATCTTTTAAAAAAATATGTGGCAAAGATGTTATGGGCGACAAAGCGTAGTAGGCCCGACTGCAAAACAGCAATGAGTTTTTTAATGACAAGAGTGCACTTACCGAGCAAGGATGACTGGCATAAGCTAATGAGAATGATGAGTTTCGTAAAGGGAACGGTGAATGATGTGCGCACAATAGGGGCAGATGACCTACATCATATGATAATGATGGTAGACTCGGCGCACGCCGTCCATGAAGATATGAGAGGTCACACAGGTGGATTATTAACTTTCGGGACAGGAGTCGTTGATCAAAAGTCAAGCAAACAGAAGATGAATACCAGAAGTTCTACGGAATGTGAACATGTTGAAACTAGCGAATATTTACCAAAGAACATTTTTTCGAAATGCTTATGGAACGTCAAGGGTATCAATTAAAAAGGAATGTGCTTCGTAAAGACAACGAATCGGAAATTAAACTATTGAACAATGGTCGTGATTCATGCACTTGGAATTCGAAACATATTTCATTTCAAAACCAAGCTCTAGGTTCATACAACGTTTTGTTGGCATCGTGTTATACTAAAATCTTGAGTTTACAACGAATTATCTCTGTCGTAAATTTGTTCCTGGAAAACCACATTGAGAAGACGGAAGATGAGAGGTTTTCCGATGAGGAAATTCGCATTCGAAAGGACATGTATGATGTTGTCAAAGGAGCAGTTGATAAGATGATGGAGCTCTTTAGTGAAAGCGGTGTTCTTACCGGAAAAGTAAAGTCTAAGCTAAATACAGGTAACTTTGTGAAGAAGGTGAGGGGGTGGGTGAAGGACCTCAAGGACCGTCTGGAGTTTGCTTGTATGATTCTACAATGCAGGCAAAGAAGAGGATCATGACTTATGATCAGGTGATGGAGAGCTTTATTGCGAGGGTGGGGAGGAAGGGGAGGTATCGATGCTGCTTTTGGTAGGGCGTTAGAGGCAATTTGATATATATAATATAATAAACCTTTACTAAAATATACATATTTAAAATTTATTAATCAATAACCGTCTTTTATTGTTATTATAATATGAAAGTAATTTTGCGCCTTGACTTTGCAAGATATGTACGATATATATCTCAAGACAAGCTTAACACTACCGAGGACTCGCTCCAGCACCGCTGCCAATTGTTTCATAGTAACCAAAAGTTTCATCGCCAAATATAAGATTTTTCCTGCAACCATTACTCGCTGTGTAGACTTGAAAAGCCTTGAGAATGAGATCAACTACTCTTTGTGATGTCAAAGCATTTCCTGCAGTGACTGCAGCGACTGCAGCATCAACACTTGGAGACACGGAGACAGCATAGATACTTCTGGAAGAATAAATTTAATCGAAGCTAAACAGCCTTGATATAGACACGGAATGACAGCCCTGCCTAGACCTGCTCCCTCCGGCAAATATGCAATAGATTGTAGCAGCATAAGCTAAAGTAGGAGCAGCATTACGATTCATCAAAACTTTTTCGCTGGTCCCGGAAAAATCAAATGTAGCATCACCACATTCCCTATCGATCCTTCTTTTCAGATTTAGGATTGTTCCGACATACACCCCCTCAACCTTGACAACGTAGTCGCTAGAGCATTCGAAAACGTTTTGAGCGTAGAACTTCCTCCACTTTTACTTCTACAAGCGCCATTTGGTTTTCATCACTTCTACTTGAGATATTGGCATCATCGGGCACCCCTTGTACTTCCTCAGTATGATTCGCTCCTTCATCTGTACTGGTTTCATTATCGTATTCATCAGAGTCATATTCGATATCGCTATCATCATCGCTATCACTGGGCTCGTAGTCACTATCGTCGCTGTCATCGAGGTCCTCTTCAATAACGGTGACATCACTAATATCATATGGCGCTCCTCGAACCTCAGTGTATAAGGGGACATCAGGTGAGGCAGGGACAATAGTGGCAGCAACAGAAGAAACGTCATCAGGTGCATCAGGGATGGGAGTATCGCCATGTACAGTGCGCTAGGTTGGCTAAATGTTCAATATTGGATAGAACGCTGGAGTTAGTTTACATTCAACCCATTTGTTAGCAGACATGCGCCGGCCTGTATCTAGGTTCATGAAGTAACATGAATCTTGAGTGATGCCAGTAGGGCGAGGGCGATGGCATTGATGGTTCGGGGCTGCATAGCATTGGTTGGATGATTGTGAAGATGGATTTGAACAAAAGGGCCGAAGTTGAAATTGAGAGGTTCGCGGCCAGTGACGATGGTGGAGGGGCTAAGGGAATCTACCACTATCGATGGGAAAATCATTAGCGCAGGTAGGTACCACCAACCACCATGGCTTTGAGAACTCGTCGGGCACCAGTACTGGATAAAAGACAGCGGACGGTCTGCTTGAGGTACTTGTTGGAGCTTTCAACGTCACCGTGTTCGTTCCGGCTCACTAGGTTGAGACGGGTAGAAAGGATGTCTGCTTCAAGACATTGAAATTCGTTGTCCGCAAGAACTTCGTGAATTTCAAAACCGCGGGCGTGATATTGCTGAAATACTGGTTTTAGACGATTAGGCAATGGTGCAGTGATGCGAAAACGGATGTTGCGGGAGATATTGTGTAGGAAATAGTTGCCGTTAACAAGTAAAAGATCAATACATAAAGTGACTTGTTGATGAGTGTTCATGATGTAGGAAGGGAGTTTGACGAGCTCGTGACTAGGTACAATTGCAGGCCGTGCTCGCGTAGTTTTACCTTTGAGTCCTTCAACGATAGGACTATAGATATGGTATGCGCGGCGAACATCATCCACGGTGTAAGGGCAGCTGAGGATTACCGCATTCAGAAAACTTTACAATACTCCCATCTCCACGATACTCTTTAAAACATTTCTCCACAGCTGAATCCATTGTGACCCGTTTTGTTGCCGTAATATCGGCAAGGGCAAATATGGGCTTCTCCGAGTCCAGGAACTCTCCCCACGAGAGTGCACGTAAATGGGCCACCGTTCGTGGAGAGGACTAAAGGCTCGGATAAGCCGGCATCTCGATAGTGCTTGACGTCCGTTAGGGCGCACCTTTTCTTGACGACTAATGCGACTGTGGCTGAGTCGATCAAGTTAAAAATGGAATGGTTTAATTGTTGTGGGTCATACATGCGTTGTGAAATATTAATGCTGGAGTGAACGGTACATACCTGGCTCTCTGTATTGTGAGTCGCTTGAACATCACTTGTGGGCATACCTGTAGCATTCCCAAAACTTTTATTGTCGGCTTGGGCCAACGACAATTGGTGGCTATCGCAAATACGTGTGTTGTTGTTGTTGTTGTTGTTGTGATCATCACTATCGTTGGAACGTCGGTCGTTGTGGCGATTGTTGTTGCGCCGACCATTGTTGCTGGTGGTATCAGGGTTATTGGAAAATTTGTATCTAAAGGGAAGGTCAAACGCGCCCTCGACTGTGGTAGGGTACGCGTCAACCCTGCCCTGTGCAAACGAGTTATGTAGAACAATCTTTAACTGGTTGAATCTCTTCGATGAATTTCTGATGGCGAGTACTGCTGCAAATTTCTCTACTGCCGCTTCGCTCTTCTTCTCCTTGGTCCCGGTCAACTTGTCAGTCAAAGACTTGACATTCCCAAGCGACATATTGCGCTCCTTTAAGGAGTCGAAACGCTGTTTGAATAGTTGTTTATACTTCAAGAGGTCCTGGTGCTCTTTCTGCTTGTAAGTAAGGAAAGATATCTGAGACTCGACAACATCAAGTGTAGGCTCTTTCTCCTCCTCGCCAAAGTTACATAGTGCCTTAACCCTTTCCTGCCGCAGCAACACACTTTTTTTCCATCGATAACAACAAAAAATAACACGACACCTTAACAACAACACACCATATCATACCATTAACCTAACCAATTTTCAAAAACAAAAA
>Ga0115008_10002574_pt1 | contig 15016 bp, 10 predicted proteins | sample FraStrMetagenome_FD_87164 | JGI IMG/M metagenome (GOLD analysis project Ga0115008, IMG submission 87164) | Marine eukaryotic phytoplankton communities from Arctic Ocean - Fram Strait ARC3M Metagenome | ecosystem: Environmental > Aquatic > Marine > Oceanic | place: Fram Strait | collected...
ATATGTAATATTGTCTTCTTATGCGAATAGCATTGTTTACTTATGGAGGCTTCAAAAAAGTCCAAAATTTGCGATTTTGGTGGGGTGAAAGTCCAAAATTTGCGATTTTCTCCTCTCTACATTCACACTCGTAGTACAGAGTGCGTGTGTTACACACGTAATGTGGCTTTACTCGTACGAGTACCGGTACATGTGTTGATACTTGATACGGTTAGTGGCTGTCATTCTCTTTCTCTCTCTTCGTCTTGAAAGTTCGCAGATAACGAAAGTCAGAAATGTCTGATCTGTTTTGTCGTAGAGTCTACGACGCCCGTGCTGTGTGATGTTTGGTAAAAGAACATATTGAGAGAACATACGGTCATAGATCATATAAATATTATCACTTGCAAAGGGTGAAAGTGACGAATACTCCATACCGGTTGATAACAAACTTATCAACATTATCTCTCCGAACGACAGAAAACAGAAAGCAGAGAGAGAGAGAGAGAGAGAGAGTGATAAGTGATAAGTGATAAGAAGAAGGGTCGAACGCTATTGATACGTGTACATCTATAAATGTATGCAATATTAATACATATGTGTGTTGTATTTCGAAATACCGGAACTGGTCACACCGTACACCGTTCAACGCCTTTCAATGAGAGAGGGTGTTGATAAGTTTGTTATCAACAGAGGGATCTTCTTATCTTTCCGAGGTAAACTAAAACCAATACTGCGTACCGATAACATCTTTTTTTCATGGTAAGCATAAATGACTCTCCATATTCATCATCAATAAGAGTAGACGCATTCATGTTAATGTTTAATTTTGTTTCAAATTTGTAAAGATTGGTATCTGTCCTGGCAAGGCATAGAAAATGAATACGAGAAGGGAATGTAAACGAAGGATTGGAAATGAAGGAAGCACGGAAGAAAGGGGAAGGCAAATGTTGTCATATTCGACGCAGGAGCAGCAGCAGAGTGGAGTTGATGATCCGTCCAGGCTTCGTGGAAATAATGGTAGCTATGTGGGTAATAGTGCCATGGGTTATGACTACTCCAGCCGACATTGGAGCAATGGGGTGCAAATGTATAATGATCGTTCCCTGCCTCACCTGATACAATTTGGAAATCATATGCAGAAACCGATGGAGCATTACCTTAAAGTTGCGAAAGATGGTTAGTCAAATGAAATTTGTTCGCCTTGATATATAATATGAACAATTCTTCATTTACTTTCAATATTCAGGAACAATTTTGGAGGCGTCGGATACTGTTACTGGTGTGAATCCGAATAGCTTACAAATGACGTCTTTTTATAAAAGTGTTCACCCTGATGATTTGCCAGGCTTAAAGGCAGTTTCGAAGTATTTTTGGGATAATGGTGATACTGACATGACATCTTATCTTCGTAGAAAGACAGATAAAGGAAAGTGGATTTGGCTTGCATCTACTTTAAGCGGCTGTTTTGAACGTCCAGTTCCAGGGGTCATGATTAGGGAAACAATCGCAGGAAATGCCCAACTTGCGAAGCATGTGAGTCGCGTAACTAGAATTGCAGCTATAATAGCAAATGCAATTGAATCAGCAAGGGTATACGAGGAGAATCGAAAAGCAAGAGAAAAAGAGGAATGCTACCGCAAAAACGGAGACAATTACAACGGACTCAATAGTGTCCCACTTTCAAAAGCAACGAAAGACGATTCCGAAAATAATGGTATGGAGGATTTACTTGAATTTGTTCGTGAAGGTGTTAGTTTGGATATGAGTAAGATCGTATTGTCGACGAAAGAGTTAGAGATGGTGACGAACTTTTTGACAGGCCGTCTTGAGCTGGAAGATCTTGCTCCATTGGTTAGTCACATCCTCTCAAATCCTGATCTTTCAATCGAAAAAGTCATAGATGAATACATCTCTGTGAAACAGATTTATGACCGTAAAAGCATTGAGCTAAGTAAGGATCGAAAAGCTAGCAGCGCGTCATCTTTTACAACAGTTGCGTCCGCTTTTTCTGAATCTTCAGTGCAATCAGGTAGGAGTTCAAAGTCTGGACGTTCGCTTAACGGCTCGACACAAACGACAAGCAACCACCTATATGCTGTAAAACGGTATGATGCACCATTGGCCTTTTGTGGTAGATCGAATCATTTGGTTCAGCTCCAAAATATGAATATGTGGCATCGCCGAGATGATGAGACTTTACAACAACAAAATATAGATCAGGTTAGGCATCGTAATTGCTCAATGAAACACTCCGACAATGTCCCATCTACAATCCGATCCTCTAGATCACGTCATGCAAATGGTCAAAAGTATAACGCTGAAAAAGATATTTTGAAATCAGACGATCAACTTTGCAAAAAAGAACTCCATATTCCACCTCCTCTCTCTGTAATAAATATGGCATACAGCAACATAGGAAACTTTGGAATTGAAATTCTATCTGAAATTTTGCACGTTGATACTCCTTTATTGAAAACGTTGGACATTGGATTTTGTTCTATCGATGAGAAAGGAATCTTGACTTTATGCAGAGCTTTAAGAAAGCGCAAGAAACGAGGCCTGCCCAATTTACAAGGATTGATACTCTCTGGCAATACTATTTCGTACAAAGGTGCGAAAGATCTTGGTACTGCATTGTCTACGACTCTGCATGTTCGGAAGCGTTCTATTGTTCCTGTATTTGATGGAACAGGTTAGAAATAATTACTTGAAGTATTTTTTGCTTTAGTACAGCCTCGCTCTATTCTAACTTGTCTAATTCTTTAGGATATGATGAAGATCACGAGGACGATGCCGAAGACGAGGGCGAAGAAGATTTAGACGCAAATGATCCTCTTTTTGGCAGAATGATAGGAGTGGAATCGGCAAAAAGAGGTTATGTGCGTCGTAATAAAAAAATAAAGAGGAGAAAAACATCGGAGGGAAACATTTTCCCAAAAGCACAAAGTGGTGATCAAGTTCCTTCTAAACCCGTTGGGTTGACTGTATTGCATTTAGCGTGTTGCTCTTTGAATGCAAAGTCTTTTTATCAGATTCTCGTTGGGTTAGGCCAGGATTGTCCTCTAAAGGAGCTATGTGTACCTTCGAACAACTTAGGCTCAACTGGCGCTACATTGCTTATGGAATTCCTAGACGGAGTCGGAATACCAAAATTTAAAAAAAATGGAAATACAGTAATGCCACATCTTGAGCGGATTGATTTATCTAACAACAAACTGAGTAACGACGGTGTCGCGGCTTTAACTAAAGCAATTACAAAACGAAAGAAGAACAATTTTGCGGAAATCAGACTTTCGACCAATGACATTGGTCCACTTGGAATTGAAACTATCATGAACAAGCTTTTTCAGCACAAAATAAGAAGTCTTTTCCTTGACAACAATGTTATCGGTGATAAAGGTTGTCAACTTGTTGCAGCGTCGTTACCTTCAATGCATTCTCTTCTTCGACTTTCTCTGAGCTTCAATCGCATCGGAACCAGGGGTATATCATCATTGTCACGGGCACTTTTAGGATGCGAATCATTAATGTCTTTAAAACTTTCTGGAAATACTGTCAAGGTGTCAGGATCCATATCGATGGGATTTTGTCTACTACATCACCCTAGACTGGAAGAGCTTGAACTTGACAATTGCTGTCTTAGTCAGGCCGCCCAGTGCCATATGGTCTCTGGAATTATATCTAATCGTTGGGTTCCAATGAAAAACGTCGTTGGATTTAGTGTAGCGCCGCCTCTCATTGCAATGGGAGCTCTTGATATCGTGGGACAGACTCTTGGAAATGAGGAATGTTTTCAAATTCGGCGTGATATTCAAATGAGGCTTATGTTGGAACGAAATGGTAAACGGCATGGAGGATCTGCTAATGAATTTAATTTTTCATGTTTATTGGAATGGTTACCTAATATTCCTTTCGACGAAGACGAGCTACTGGAGCTTCAAAACTACTTTCTTGAAACCGAAGGAGCCGAGAACTCAGATTCGGCAGCGGCAGCTGATATGAATGTTGTGTTGAAGCATCGTGGTGATTTGTTAGCGAATTTAAGCTCAAAAGCAGCAGAAGAAATTCGTGATCACAACCCACTTGAAGAAGAAAATGGATGCAAACCAAGTCAAATTGGCTTACCACTAGATTCTGATTATGAATCTGAAAATGATTTGCCTTTGCAAGATTATGGTAATAACGAGGAGATGAAAGCGCATGGGGAACTTAATGGAATATCTCCACCGTTGAATGAAACAGCTCAAGATCACAATGCAGATTTAGAAGAAGAATGTTTAGGAATGAATCGATCTTTAGCATCTAATATGTCTGCAATGTCAAGATCAAGAGGAGCTACAAGAGACTTAATGTCAGCGTCAAAATCAAAATTAGATGAAGAACAATCACAGGTGGATGTGGACCAGTCCAATGGAAAAGTACGAATATCAAGGTTTCCTCATTTCGAGGCTAAACTCCAGGCACTTAAAACTCAAGCTCAGTCAATAATGGATCAAGAATTTAATCCTTTGCAGCAAGATGTTATTGCACAGGAATTTGCGGAAGCATCATTAACGCACCTTCGGGAGCTAAAGTATCGATGTATGCAAGATGGTCTCGATGGATGGCGCGTTGGCACTGTCAAACGAAAAGTGTTAATAATTGATGATAGCTGTGTCACTAGAAAGATGATTGCACGTGCTTTCGAAAAAGCCAATTTTATTGTGGATACAGCTGAGAATGGAATGGAAGGTGTTAAAAAGTTGAAAAACTCAATTTATGATATTGCTTTCATGGACATTCAAATGCCTGTATTGAACGGTTTTGAAGCCACAAAGGAGCTTCGTGAATGGGAAGATTTAACGAGGCCTGGAGTTCGCCAACCAATATGTGCGCTTACGGCTACGTATGTCGATGATTTTGAGCGGAGTGAACTAATGAAATTCAAAGATGCTGGGTTGGATGTTATGGAGAGCAAACCATGCAACATCCCAAGATTATTTAAAGTTGTGGACGACGTTTCTCCAATGTTTAGTGACTTAAAGATGAATTCCTCTCTACAAGAGCCTTGAATAATCTATATATATATATATTTTATGTGTACATATATATATACATATATATATATACATATATATATATGTACACATAAAACTTTTTGCCGAAACAGGTTCAATGGTGATTATTGGGCTAATTGTTTATGGTAAATGAAAATGTCGAATGAGTTTTCTCCCTTCGCAAAGGTTCAGAGAGTAGAGCCTAATCTCTAGAGGTGATAAGACAGGATAAATGGATTTGGCACCCATATCGTACGATTCAGCAGATGGTAAACGGAAGTGTACCAATAGAAAGATGTATCTAAAGTGACGTGTCAATCAAATTGACATGTGAACTCTAATTTAATAAATATCAATGCTAGATTTAAAGTATTTATACTGCCATTACTTTTTTTTTGGAGTAATGATCATCTTCTTAGTATTCAATAGCGGCACCACCGTCTACTTTCAACTTTCATGCCACTACTATGCAATGCAATTTACATGTATAATGTTAATTAATCGGTTTTTATAAAAGTACTCTTCTATGGGACAGTTGAAAGAGATTGACATGTTATTAATTTTTACGTTTACTTTTATTGCAACAACGACAATCTTTGTCTTTCCATGCAAGATATTTAACAAATTTCTGATGTCTGATAAAATTGATAATAGATTCCTATCATCATGATTCTCCTAGACCAAAATGTTCTGTATTTTCCTCGTAAATATACACAAATGCAAGCCAATCCCAAATTCGCTTTCCACCGCATGACAGAGTGCTACCTCATTCGGCTTCAGTACGACAGAGTGCCATGTAGACCTCTGACCGCAAGCAACTGCTACGGTAACGCACTGATGATTCTGGTTCCTCATACATGAATAATCTAGACCGCCTGACATCATGATTGTCCCTAAACCAAAATTTTCTATATTTTCCTCGACAATACACACAAAAGCAAGCCAGTCCCAAGTTCACTTTCCACGGTATGACAGAGTGCTGCAAAGATAGAATATCAATCAAATTCCACAAATAGTAGGGTCCAGGCGAAAATCTTTCACTAGAAAAAAATGATGCAATCGGCAAATAATCTGAGCGCTACAAATTCTCGAAATCACAACCAACCAAATTTTCATACCTCATTCGTCTTCAGTACGACAGAGTGCCATGTAGCATATAAAAAGGATCTGACCTCTGACCGCAAGCAACTGCTACGGTAACGCACTGATGATTCTGGTTCCTCATACATGAATAATTTACTCATTTTCAGATCCAGATCATTTTCCAAACCAGATCTGTTATTATTCTTGCCGTTAGAACCTTCAATATCATCAATAGGCGCTGTATCGATAGGAACTCCGTTACTATCAACATCGCGACTTCGAAGTACTGTTATCTTTTGTTCCAGTTGGTGTGTGAGATTGTGTGTGACTGAAACTTTTTTTTTGTACCTCTCGCCAGAAAATTTGGTCTTGTGAGTTGTGAGGATTGCATGTGGATTCTGAAGAGAATATGGCTAATTTAGTTTTACTTTAGTGTAATGTTGTCAGCTATTGCATATGACATTGTTTACTTATTGAGGCTTCAAAAAAGTCTAAAATTTGCGATTTTCTCCCCCAATAACAGGGCGCAAATAACAGTCATACAACAACTCACGATTCAATATTCGCGTGGAAATATGAAAATGGCAGAAAGAGAATATTTTTCAAATAACGCTTGGCCGATATGATTGGTTGTCACTACTGTATCTTGTATCTGAGCTTCCTCGACCGAAAGACACGCGATCGTTGAACTTTAAAAGAGAAATATCGCAAACATGACATATCAATACATTGTACATTGATATTATTCGAATATTCTGAATACCTTAAGCTTAGACCTATATATATATAAAATACCTGTTCCAGGAAAGAGAATAATAATTTGTCTATACATAGGTTCCCGTGATTTCATTTTGACTCGTAATTTTACCGTGACCCTCACTTATGACTTATTCCTGCGGGGCTGCGGGCTGACGGGCACCACGAAGTGAACCCGCACCAAGATTGTACGACATGTCCTGTACATTTCACAGTAGCTCTAGTTATTGGATATAGTATAGTGCTGCAACCCCATCCCTTACACATTAGTACATCGGCCAAACTTCATTTTGATTGATATTTTGACTACTGCGTCGGTATCACAATCACAGACTAACACTTCAACGTGTAAGGAGTGTCAATCTTAATTCCGGGCACTGGGTATCCAAATAACGTAGTCATTTCAGCTATAGGAGCCCGTAAATAAATTTAGCTCAAATTATGCCTGGCGACGAGGCTACCAATGGTGACGCTGCAGGAGGCATCGCCGGGAATGCATCCATGGTGAGGGCTGGAAGTGATCCTGCTGATGCCATTGTGGATAAATTGCTGGGGTAAGTCGAGGTTCAACGCCGCTATTTCAAAATTGGATCCAGCCATTCGCTTTTCGGATGGTGCAAACCATATCAACTAATTTATCGAAATTACGGTTTTCTTTGCTGATATTATTTTTGGTATGGAAAACAGTGTTCGAGGAGCGAGGCCTGGAAAGCAGGTTGATATGTCTGAAGCCGAGATTAAGATGCTTTGCGTTCGCAGTCGAGAGATTCTTATTAACCAGCCTATGCTCTTGGGTACGTCGTGCCGTTTGAAAATTTTCAAGTGTATTTTGGATTAATTCTCACTCCTTCTTTACGTAGAACTTGAGGCTCCAATTAAGATTTGTGGTGACATTCACGGACAGTATTATGATCTCTTGCGCCTCTTCGAATACGGTGGTTTCCCCCCTGAATCAAATTACATATTCCTTGGTGACTATGTTGATCGTGGCAAGCAGTCTCTTGAAACTATCTGCTTGTTGCTCGCATACAAGATCAAGTATCCCGAAAACTTTTTCATTCTACGAGGAAATCACGAGTGTGCTTCAATCAACCGTATATATGGTTTTTATGACGAATGTAAACGTCGATTTGGGATCAAGCTATGGAAAACGTTTACGGATTGTTTCAACTGCTTACCATGTGCAGCAATTATTGATGAAAAGATCATGTGCATGCACGGTGGTCTCAGCCCTGAATTAACTGCATTAGAACAAGTTAAAAGAATTTTACGTCCGACCGATGTGCCAGATACCGGATTATTATGCGATTTGTTGTGGTCTGATCCAGACAAAGACATTGATGGATGGGGTGAGAATGATCGTGGAGTTAGTTTTACATTCGGGGAGGATATTGTGACTCAATTCTTGGGGAAGCATGATATGGACTTGATTTGTCGTGCACATCAGGTTGTCGAAGATGGTTATGAGTTTTTTGCGCGAAGACAATTAGTGACGTTATTTTCTGCACCAAACTATTGTGGAGAATTTGATAATGCTGGCGCAATGATGAGTGTTGATGAAACGTTGATGTGTTCTTTTCAAATTTTGAAACCAGCAGAGAAGAGGCAACGTTTTGCATACTCCGGCATGAGCCAAAGACCTGGCACCCCCTCCAGCAAGAAAGATGGCGAAAATTAATTGTCTCTATGATTATCGCTTTGACTTCTAAATAGATTGTTAGCTGTACAGTACATTTGCGTTAAAAGTTCAGTAGATGAAAACTTCTTATTTAAATGTTCCTTCAACATGATTGATCGATACGATCCCTTTAGTGAGTTAGAATATATCTTAACTTTGTTCATATTTGCACAAAAATAAAAAGCAATCTTTTATGATTAAAACAACATAATAAAGCGACTTAGGCTTTCAAATGAATGAGATGAATCCTATCTTCGGTCTTATTTCCATGAATATGGGAAGAAAGACGTGGATGAACGTAATCCCACGGGTCAGCGGCCGAATGGCCAAGACGAACTACGTACCGGTGCCTTCCCATATGGCACATACTCCAAAAAGAGTCATTTTAGGCGGTGAGAGACAATTTTGCAGCAATAGTTATGCTACTACGCGGTAATAGTACGTAAAGCAAGGCCACCAATGCAAAATCTGGAAGGAGAGATCCTTCATCAACCAATAGGTCAAGTGGTTTGGACTCTAATCCGGGTAATGGTCTATCGAAAATTGAAAGACATTGTCAAAAGGTTTTCTTCACCTAGGGTCACATGTCGGATGAATAAAAAATTACGAACGAAAACGTACTAAAGAATTGATGTCCATGCAAGAATATGACACAATTGTGGCAGCTTAGCGTCTGCTATGGCTTCCGTGTGAGATGCTCTAGCGAGTTAGGAATCGCAGTTTTCATCAACGACAATTTCGAAAACCTTCTATTGTATCCTAGAAGGTGTCTAAATTGATCACCGAATAATAACTTCCATTCATTTACTAGTCTATTGGTAATATAATAAGAGGGACTATACCGATTATTCGACTTCGATGTTTGATGAAGTTAAGAGAGAAAGTCGTTTACCTTTTCCTTTGACCTTTACTATTACCTCCAGTAGGCCAAAAACTGCTACATATACAGAAAACAAGCAAGAGCAAAAGCGTGAAAAGTGCCGCAGCCCAACCCCAAGATGCGTCCGACCAATATTCAGGGTCGTCAATAAATATTGCAAGAAGGGGATCCAACCAGGTTTCGGAATAACTGTTTTTCAGGTTTGAGGAATCTTGAAGGTACTTTCCATCATTTGTGATTGTATTCGAACAACCTAGTGACGTATCTGTTTCATCAAAGCATTCGCATGAAGGTCGGAGTGTGTCGTTCACTATGCTATCAAAATTACATATTCCCGCACCCGCACAGTTCTTGGGACAGAACAAATCAGGGCATGCGCTGGACAACCGAGGGCAGTAAACTGTACCACCCAGAAAGCCAGTGGTAGAGCTTAAGGACTTCTCTTGGAAATCGTAATCGCAACTCTCCCATTCGCCACGAATTTGTATCTTGACAACTCTCTCGTCGTATATACACTGCACAGGGTAACATCTTCCCTCTCCAGTCGAAGTTTCTACACACATACTATCCTTGCCAAAAACTTCACTATATAAATTCAATGAGGGTGAATTGCCACTAACTCGACAATCAAGTTCGCTTGCTTCGTTTCCACCATAAGTAGAGCCAAATACCGGACAAAAATCAGCTTGGCGAGGTCCTCCAACATTGGGGTCTGAGAAATATTGAAACGCTGGTGGTGGTGGGTTTGGAGGATAACGTAAACTGTAATCAATCATACTACAGGCAAGTTTGTGTGTATGATCAGCACTGCAACCACGTGTTCCTGAACTTGAACAGAAGTATCCTCTTCCATACTCTGGCACGCTCTCACTGACAATACAAGGTTCACTGACAAACTCGCAACCCACTCCGTGTCCCCATGGACTCACCTATCAATCATAGCAAAAACAAAATTAAAAAATATGGACGACTGGAAATAGGATATTCACAACATGCTTACTTCTGCAAGAGTGTAGTTCGAACGATACCAACCGCTATCTTCATATATAGCAAGAGTTATCGGGCTTATATGGTTATTGAAGGAGCTGACAACTGTCATATAGTACAGAAGTGTTAATGGCAATGTATCGTACAAAAAGGAACATGCAATGCATTATTACCTCCGGAAAGATTTTCAGGATAAAAAAGGCGTTCATCCCAATGATCACCATGGCAGCTGCTTCCGGTTGGCTGATTCTCTAACTGGCCGCCTTCCAGAGTTTGGCAGTTGAATTGATTCCTTGCTACGGTCGCAACCTTTTCGGTGACAATGGTTGCAAATCTTTGTCCATTTGCAGCGGTCAAGAACTTCATAGTATTTTCAGCTGGTAAAACGGTCGTCCTTTGTGTTCCATCTACACATGTCGCAACAGATGCTTTAAGCGGGCGTTCCGTTCGTGGTTCCATGGCTATAGGGTCCCAAAAATACTTGTAGGAATTCCCGCTCATTCCAAGTATATGTCCTGTTTCGTGAATAGCTACGTCTACATTATCCTGTGTAATCGCAGGATCGCCTATAGAGCCCACGTCTATTTTGTCTAAACAAAAGTTGATTGCACCTGCAGTGGGACGATCAAAGGCATCGAAGTTACATGCAACAGCCACTGCAAGCGTTTGGCCACCGGCTGGACAAAACCTTGAACTATCCGATCCGGAAACATATAAGACAAGATCAGCACCGGGTATACCATCCGTCACATGAGACGGAGCAACCTTCGAAAATTCAGAATCTCCGCAGTACTCCCTATTGGCAAGCTGTGAGTTGTCGATAACCAAATTGCCGTCCACAGGCACAACATCCAGCGCCTGACTCCAAAACGACAATGTTAGAGGTAATATTATCTCTACAACAAAGTCAATTCGCTCATTCATATCCGAAGACCCATCACGACGCGATTCTAAAGCAGAAACATCAGCCTTAATTCTCATCGGCTGCCAGACATCCTCTTCTTCGTCATCATCCTCTTCCTGTAGTCCACGTCCTTTCCTTTCCAACAGTATCCGACCTGCCATCTCACCAAGACCTCGTTCCTCCAATGTACGCCTCATATGTTCCGCATAAGGGTGGTTCATGTAGGAAGGTCCATTCGTTCGTCCATTCATATGTGCCTCGACGGCATTCGTGCGTGACTGCTCTTCGGAGTCGGACAAAGTACCATGAGCAGGACTGTACACGCGAGATTTCAGTAGAACATGGCGTCGAAGGGTACCTGCCAATACTGATTGAAATAGTGATGAGATTAAAACCACGTAGCAGCTGTAATATTGCATTGCTGTCAGATGAATGAATTTATATGTGTCTCTATTGTTACAGGGCTGGCGGGGAAATTTAACTAATATTTCTATTTTTGAAGAAAATGACAGAAAATGTGGGAGTGGAAAGCGACGGTTATACTCAATATCAAAATCCTCCCTCTTCTTCAAAAAGTTAGCTGCTCTTTCAGCAATTGGTCTCGAAATCTATATCAAACTAGTTCTGTTGTATTATAGATGTGATGTTGATGTTTGTTTTTGAATATATATAGATATATGTATTGATTGAGAATGATGTGAAGATACGACGACGATGGTGTCTCAGTCATAGAAGGCGGGGAAAAAAGGCCTTTTGAAATTATCGCTTATTTTTTGTATGTCCTCGCTCAGCACGCAGCATTTTTGAACTATTATCGGTGTACATGTAAACATGTACGTGTACGTGTGGATAAATAATAAACGACTCAAATTTTAGTATCATACGATCGTGGCACACAATTAAGTACATTATTTATACAAAATTTTCTTATTCGTGTCCAAGTCTGCTTTAACGTAGGTTATTTAAGGAAATTGATTTTGATCCGGTTGTGCCAACTTTAGAAAAGAATGGTGTGGAACGTGGAACATACTTTTGTTTTTCTTTTTTTCTGTGCTATCAAAATTAATTCTCGATGCTTGCAACATAAATTTTTAGGTTTTATGTCGGTTCATATGAAATCATTCAGAAAAGAATGGAACTGCGTTCATAATATCTCTCTACCTTCCAAGGAACTTGGTCAGGGCCATGCGGATATTCTTCTAATTTTTCAAGGTTAATTTTGGAATTTCAATCGGAGGAAAAGCCGCATACGCTGCTCCTTCTTTAACAATTTTCCATACCTTATGCTTGACCACGAGCAAATTAAAGCATTAACCTTTGCCTGGGTGACGTGAATTGCGAGTGAGGATCTTTCGCCGATAGAGTTGAATGTAACAAAGAAGAATTGGAAGGATTAATCGTTGACATCTATTTTTGTGAGCATAGGCTGCCTGAGAAGCGACAGTTTGCATTGCTCTGATGGTGATCATTATCATTGCACGAAATTTGTTTTAACTCTTACAGAGCACACCTCTGCAATATACTGATAATCAGTATAAATTAGATACATCCTTGAATTTAAAACTTAAAAAGGTGAATTCTAAATTTCGAACACCCCTGAAAATATCTCTACTCAGTTTTGTGCAAAAAGTGATTAATTTTTTATTGATAATATTGGATACTTTTGTCTCATAATCCTCATTAAGGTACTCGTTTCATTCCTGAGACGAGACAATTTGTTTAAAATCCATGTCTAAAATAACATGCAGGTACTTCATTTGAAGGCCGTTTCGACAATTGTGATCGAAAATTTCCCTCCTTCAAATAGTTTAGATGATCGAACCTAAACATAATAATACCATACCAACTCTATCCGACAGCCCAGCAAAATAATTTTTTTGGCATGGCAACTTGTCATTGGAGCTTCTAAAAGCCATAGCAGTGGTTTAATCGTAAAATATTTGATATGGTAAAGCAAAACTCTGATAGTATGAAAAGTCGGTCTCGGAAATATTTCGGCTGCCATTTGCACAAATTTTAAAAATTCGAGAAGCGAAGAAAGACTAGAGTTGCACTTATCGATGAATATGATAACCTAACGAAATGAATAATTACTTATTGTTGATCCTCTGTCTCTAAAGATAAGTGTTCTTCTAGAATATAATTTAACATAAGTACAGACTATGCAGAGCACAGGTAATCTAAAGCTTAGAATTCTTTACATAAAGACTCCATGAAAAGAAATAGAATCTGCCTTTTTGACCTTAAATTGGAATAAAGACTCGTATGACGTTTACAAAATCAAATCATTTGTCTTGCCTTTCATTATTCCGCAAGATGCTGCATTTTCATCTAAAGTTACATCAAAAACAATTAAAAGTGAGTTGATCCATAAAAAGTTTAAAGTCATCTTTAATCATGTACGTGCTCAGTAGGACAGGTAATGAGGACATAAAGCAGTCCCCCTGTCAGACATAAAAAAGCACAGAAGCCTCATAGCAATTCGAAACAGAAAAGGGTATCAACCGGGCAATGAAGCCGCGCAGCAGAGATTTTTCCATTTAAATTCACCTGAGTCTTTTTACTTTCCCAGCTGAATCGGCTCTACCACTTTCATGGACGGTTCATTGACAGAAATTTGACATTTCGCTGGATTACAGGAAAATTTATTCGAGATTTGACCAGCTAGATTTCACGTACCTGTCATTCATTCACATCACATATGATTATTCACAAACATCGTTCATAAGCCGGATCTTGTGCATAGTATTACCTTCATTTTAAGCTGAAGTATATTTATCACATAACATTTTAAAAGTGCAACATTTTGTAATCTGCTTCCTATTTCATACCAATTCCAACGTTCTCTTGGAAGAGTGTCACCTGGACGTCGTCCACTGATCAAAGATTAACTACCGATCGGCAGGTCGGAATTAGCATTTTCAAAACGCAGAGAGTCTTGTTGGAATCATGAAACATAAAGTCCTCATCTTATGATTTCGCCAACAACCATATCCCCTCTCTTGAGCGAGAGAAACGATGAAATGTGTGGTGATAAGCAAGAAAAGGTTTTCATCTTGTTTGTCTCATCGCCTATCACTCGCGATGCACATCACACATCCACGCCACTTAGAGGGTACAGACTTTCAATCTTTCTCTTTTTAGATTCAGTTTGGCATAATGCTGAATGAAGATGTAGTATGCGTGGTGTTGTGCGCTGGAATACGTGGATGCATAGTTGATTACTTGATTATTTGGTGTCTGATTTGCGAGATGATTTTAGATTTTAGCAAAAACGAAAAGCGTGTTGTCAACAAAAATTCAAGGATCCGAGCTAGAAGAGCTAGAATGAACGTACGATGTTTTTTTTTAGAGAAAATCCACGTTCTGGTTTATTTTTGATGCAAAATCCACGTTCTGGTTGATTTTGTGCTGACATTTTTCTTGGGAGTTTATTTATCAAATTTACCATAAGTAATTTTTCATGTTCGCTATCCTCATCTAGAGATGCACACGGTGGCGAACATGTTCGCCGCAGTTCGCGCCGTTCTTGTTCTTGTGCGTTCGAACAAGTATATTTCCTGACGAATGTAGCGAACAACCCTAATCCTAACCCTAGCCCTAACGATATAACGAGATGTTACTGAGAGTACATGGTTAAACAACAAAGGGAATGGTGATGTGTATTATGTATCAATCATTATCTCAAATACTAATCTTCCTCTTCCTAA
>Ga0115008_10002576_pt1 | contig 15012 bp, 12 predicted proteins | sample FraStrMetagenome_FD_87164 | JGI IMG/M metagenome (GOLD analysis project Ga0115008, IMG submission 87164) | Marine eukaryotic phytoplankton communities from Arctic Ocean - Fram Strait ARC3M Metagenome | ecosystem: Environmental > Aquatic > Marine > Oceanic | place: Fram Strait | collected...
CTGGAGGATATTGAAAAAGTCCTAGACAATCCAGGTTTACAAGGGGATGATGAATCGACAAGCGAAAATTCTCAGAGCGATGAAGATGATTTCGATTCAAATGACGACAGCGATTTCAATATTAACACTCTATTGTCTGCCGCTCATGCTCTCGATAAAGAGCTTCACAAATATAACGGAAAGGCAGAAAATAAAAAGAAGCAATTCGATGAATGCGCAGATAGTATCCAAGATTTTCAGCATAAGCTCCAACACTTTAATTTCGCACTTTTGAGAGAAAAACAGGAAAATTCAAAACAAATGTCAATTCTAGACTTCTTCAATCATTAAATACTGTTCAAAGTTCGCAATGTTTGCATCAAAGTTCGCAAGGTCGAACCCGCCGAAAAAACCGTACTTAATTGTGTTCCGAATTTAATTAATACCGTATTTAATCGAGAATCTACTGTACATAGTTTATGTATTCCGGTATGCTCCAGTAGATCATATCTAATTAGTTTATTTTCAGCAGAGCGATTCGAACCCTCGCCAACGCAGACTACGGCCTTAACGTAGCACCTTAGACCGCTCGGCTACGTCGTCATTGAATGTTCAAAAGTTTCATTTTTGTACCAGATCATCAATTTTGACTCCAACGTCCAACGTAATTTAATTTTGGTAAAAGTGAAAAAGTGACGACGGAGGGATTCGAACCCTCGCCAACGAAGACTACGGCCTTAACGTAGCGCCTTAGACCGCTCGGCCACGTCGTCTCGTTTTTGTCAACGATTAGTTGCAATATATATATATATTTTATTTATTTACAAGTTCAGCTTTTATTGCAATGAACAAGGCTGCAGATCGATATAATTTCAAATTCTAATCAAAACACCGAATATGTGCCCAGTTGAGTGAGAAACTATGAAGAAATCCATGTGAAAATGATTATAGTCATAGCAAGCAATCTAATTCGTCATACTATCTACCGTAGTGTGATAAGGTAATGTAACCAAAAAACGCGGAGGCATGGTTCAACAAACAAAAGTTAAATCATTATGAAGAGTGAGGCCAATTAGACTCAACAGAATTAATATTCTCAACGACTTTGTATCAAAGTGGTTTTGTTGTGGGTTGGAAAAGAAAATGATGAGAAGAAGAATATGAAGCCATTGGACTCTGGATTCGTGATAGTTTGCACTTAGACAGAGATTAGATCCTAGAATATCTTACTTCCACAAAATTCCTTTCCCGATACTTGCAGTAAAGTATGCAAAAGTTTATTTGGACCCAAACGTTGATCGCTTTTAACATAGTCATGTATGCAATAATCATCTAATTAGAAATCAAGTGTTACATGAGAATCTCTCTTCGACGATTCTTTATCTCGAAGTACAACAGACTATTTTCCTATATTTCTTCAACGCGAATTAAATTCTAAAGTAAGTACTTAGAAAAGATCATCGTCGTCGTCATCATCGTCATCCGAGTCGAAAGCATATTTTTTACGTGAAATAGTAATTTTTGATGCCGTCGACGATGTTTGTGCTCCCAAACTTTCCAGCATTTCTATCAATTTACCCTCAGTTATTTTACCAGGAAGTTTTCCTTGCATGGCAAATGATACAATCATTCTTTCAACTTGTTTTGCTTTGTCTAACTTCACCATTTTAATTCGCGAGAGCCGTTCTCGAGCTTCGGCCGTCATCTGAAATCCGGTTGAAAACAAATAATAAAAAATGAATAACAAACAGATGATTCTGCAACGAACACCTATCAGAAACTCACACATTGCTCCAATATCGCTGCCTTCTTTGCCTCAGCCTCTTGCGCCTTTCCTCCGGCCGCTCGTCCAGTATCCATTCCAGTTGGATCTGCCGTGCTAAAACCCTCTGGCAGCTCATCAGGGCTCACATCCGCCGACACTCCTGGAGGTAACCCGTCCATTATATTCTCTGCACAATCCTATTATAGATTATAAAATGTGGTCAGCTCAAGCTTACAGTTTCTCTCTCTCTCTCTCTCTCTCTCTCTCTGTCCGGGCCAAATATATCGACTGTCAAAGTTTGATTTTCAAAAAACACCTTTGATACCAGTAAATCATACTTCCGAAGTATAGGAATACCGGTACATTATTTTACGTAGAAATACACATTTTTTCCTTCAACCGCTCCAAAGCTACAAAATTAAAAAATAGCCGACACACACTTTAAAAATATTGAAAAAACACACATCCCAAAACGCCGACCATGACGACGACGGCGGCGGCAGCATCCTCCGGTTCGCCGGATCCCATGTCCCAACTACGCAACCTTCTATCATCGATACATCCACCGTCGTCTATAAAAACAAATGAACAAATATCGAGTAATGGAGATGACAATGTAGAAACGAAAAATCACTCGCCTCAACATAAACAGAAGCACCATGAGGATTCGACTGCGTTGCCATTTCAACAAGAACAAGATGAAGTAGAGGTAGTAGTGGTGGGAAAAGAAGATGTAAATGTGTCAGAATCAAATGACTGGAACCCTCATTCGATAATACGTTATGGTGAATCGTTAGTGTTGCGCAGTGTGTTGACGTATAAGAATATATCGTGCAAAAGTAAGGATGATGAGAGAGGAGAAGGGACAGGAGAAGATGAGGAGAATGTGTTGTATCAAGGTAAGATGGAGTAATGGATAAGGATTACCATTGCTTTATAAGTGTCTGATATCTGCTAACTATGTATGAGTAGCTCAGGTGGAAGGTTTGGGATTGGGTGGGCGATGTTTGAATGAGGTGATTGTTCTAGAGTTGGGAGATTCTAGTATTTCCGAGGATGCAAAAACTGGGCCCATTTGTTACCATGACGTCGTTATACTACGGTAAGTCCTTATTCAAGCATGGTCTTACATTACTCATAAATGCTTATTGCATCATATGATTAGTTCTCCTTTTGCGGAAAATCAAGCGTTGAGCGTTCATCGATGTTTGCACAACGAAAGCTCGAGTGATAAGCCGGTCGGTTTTTATCGTACCTGGGTTGGTTCGAGTGAAATGTTTGTAATTTCGGAGAATTCCGTAGGTCTTTCGGATGACGTGTTTGGAGAGCAAAAAGGGAAGAGGAAACGAATCCCGGTGCCAATTGGTAGTGAGGTTGTACTGCGAAGTATCTCAACTGGGGAATTTTTGCAGCTTTCTTCGGTAGACATTGAAGGAGGTGGGATCCGAAACATTATTTTAGGAGGAACAGATAAAAATGTGAAATTTCGAACGTTTCAAGTCGGCAAAGCGGAACAAGGAATGAATCCTTCTTGGCTTAACGGGAACGACTTTATTAGTATAGCCTCAGATCATAATCCTTTTTCTGATTTTGAGAAGACTTCGTTGCCCCAAGACATTGTGCAACAGGAAAATTTGGTCATAAGTAACTTGTTAGATGCCCTTATGGGATATTCTGGGGATATTTTTTACTATAACACTTCGATGGACATTTTCGAAATTTTAAAAATTGACGGATTTGATCCCAGCTTTACGACTTTGTGTCATCGCATGCTACCATTATGTGAAAACTATGTCAGAGTGGAATCATACATTACTTTGAGACTGGCTCATTACGAATATGGTCTCGTTTCTCAGGCACTTGCGTCAAGTCTAGATCAGCTAATGAAAGAATATTTATTACTTATAACTCAATTGGAAGGGTTGATAGCGAGAGGACAGGGTCAAAAAAGGATGTCTTTACAAAAACTTTGGTGCTTCCTCCAACCTTCCATATTTACAATGCAGACATTAGCATCTGTAGCTAAACAAACGAACAAATTGAAAGGAGGTGCTCTTTTGAACGAACTTTTTTCGATGCTGAATTATATGGCAGACGAACATTCGTCTAATCTGTTGACACATCTTCTTCGTGCCGCGTCAAAACCATATTTTGATATGCTAAACGAATGGGTATACTTTGGTCGCCTTGTTGATACATATAGTGAATTCGTAATCGTCGACAACCACAGCAACTTGTCTGATTTCGATAGTTCGTCTTGGTTCGAATGCTATACGTTACGGAATGAAAATGTACTCAGCATTTTTTCATCGACGTACAAATCTGAAGCAAATATGAGCCTTCCTCAAAAGATATTATCTATAGGTAAATATTTGAATGTCATACGGAAGAATAAATGTGAAGTTATGACCAGTCTCTTCAGTGGAGATATTTCGAAATTACAATTGGGAGATGGGATTCTCACTATTCAGTCTAAAATCGATTCTATTTTCGATTTCGTAGCCGAGTCTTTACAAACTTTGATTTTCAGTAAATGTCAATTGCTTAATCGAATGCGCTGTGTCATCAAGAGATATTTCTTACTTCATCACCAAGGACCTGACTTTTTTATTCAGTTCTTAGATACGGCTGAGTCTGACCTTCTACACAATGTTGATGATATATCTCGCGAACGCATAAATAGTCTTTTGAGTATGGCAATTCAGTCTTGTGAAGGAAGTAGCATTGAAAATATTGCTAGTTTATCGCTTGACGATCGTTTGTGCTGTGACTTTGCACCTATGTCTCTAATCGATCATTTGGACGCATTGCACTCAATGAGTGGAGGTTTGAACATTGGAGTTGATATTGACCAGAGTACGATACAGGGCATGAGAGGGCAAGATGACGGAATAATTATGACTGGTATGGAAACCTTTATGCTTGACTATAAAGTCGAGTCTGGACCGCTATCTCTCATCATATCACGGAAGTCGATTGCAAATTATCAGCTGATTTTCCGTCACTTGTTTTTCTGTAAGCATGTGGAGCGATGCTTATTTTCTGTCTGGCTGGATCATCAAACGATCAAAGAGCTTATGCTTAGAAAAGAACTCGGTATGACGTACTGTCTTCGACAACGTATGCTCCATTTTTTACAAAACTTTGTTTATTATATGATGTTTGAAGTGATAGAACCTCGATGGATCGAATTAGAAGAGAAGCTAAAAGCGTCGAAGACAATTGACAATATTCTGGTTATTCACGAAAGTTTCCAACATACGGTCATGAAAGAATGTTTGTTGACAAGTCAGACTCTTTTAAAGATTTTGGCAAAACTTATGAGCACATGTTTACTTTTTTCGGAACAAATGAGGAGATTTTTTGAGGATTCGGAAATAGACAATGAATACGGCGAAAGCGCAACCAAAGAACGATTACGTCGATTCAATTTATATGAAAATCGAAGACAAAAAACACAAAAACAAATCGCGTTGGAACGCCATAAACGTGTGGAAAGTATCACGAAAAGGCTAAAAGTTGAATTAAATAAGCCAGCGTATACAAACATGATAAGCAAATTTGAACGCGTATTCGATGCATTACTAGCTGAGTTCATGGATGAATTGGACCAACACGCGAATACTCATTATCATTCCAATTTAAATAATCTTTGCGTCAGACTTGATTTCAATGGTTATTATAGCAATCGGCAATAACATATTCGTCAATCGCCTATTCCAACACTAGTGCCAAAGAAATATCTATTCGCAATAAATTAGAAATTGATTAAAGAGTATAAGCCTTATTTTTTTAGATACCCTATCAGGACAAGTGGTTTTCAACGTTTCCAGATGATTATAAGGAGCAATTGGATATCCTTCGGTTTGTGCACTTCAATCAATTTGAACCAAGTGGCGTTTCTATTATGATTTTGCCTTTTCATGACAATGTTGCGATGCTCCCAGTAATAAATCCATTATGACTCCGCCTTATAATTGCAATGATATGACGCTCGTGATGCTTCATTGGAAAATATCGGCAGAAACTTCGCTACAACCGTAGTTCACCTATACGAAATGCTATTGTCTATTACGTTTTGGTAGTTTTTTTTAATCTGTATGCTTTTATTTTGTTAACTTCTACTATTGTACCAGGTATAAATTACTTTGTAGTTTTTGTGGTAATTCTGTAATTGACTATTATCCCAACATACAAATTGCCTTGTACTAACACGTGCTCATCTAAGTTTCGTACCTCTATTTTTATCATCTATGTGAATTTTCCTCTTTTTTTTGCAATCATTTGGGTGTACTTCTGTGATGAGCACACTATCCAGCTTTTTGTGACGATGATGTCTCTACATTTTTCTGATTTCCAACAAATGCAAGTACGCCACCTTCGTTAACCAGTTGTCCATCTTTTACATCAATGTTCTCGATCACACCAGCTCTAGGGGCACAAATTTGGTGTTCCATTTTCATAGCCTCGACAACAATCAAAGGATCATTCTGAAGTACCTCATCTCCAATGGAGCATAGAACTTTACTTACTTTTCCTAGTGTGGAAACGTTCGTAAATTAAGTCAAATAGATCTCAAAAATATGTAGCTATTCACAAATCTCTCGCTATACTGATGTATTATGTACTTACCAGGCATTGGAGACTTCACGGTACCTACAATGGTGGAGTTATTGTTTTGCGATTGTCCGATTGCACACGGGGAAGGAACTATTAGACTGCTATGATGCTCTAGCTCTTCATCGCTATCATTCCAAATACCGACCTTCCAAGAATCATCGAATTCTTGGGATACAAAAGATGTAACAGAAAATCTTTTTCCGTTGATTTCAGCCTTCAGTTCATTGTCATTTGAAAATTCACCATCTACATGATACACCGTGTCATTAACTTCCATATCAAACGAGCCATTTCTGTTCGATGTCGCGGTTATATTTATAGTGAGCTCCTTGTTTTCATGATATGGTAGTATGAACGATATGCTTCTCTTCAATTTGTTACGAATTCTCCAGGAACCTGATAGTTTAGACCAAGGCGAACTTCTTCTTCTCTCTTTTTCAATGTTTTGAATCCCAATTCTTCCTTCCATTGATAGAATAATCGATAGCGAACATAAGACCAGTGCAATATCCGATGGCTCTTTCGCACCGGATACGCGAACATCGTCTCCATAAAGTTCCAAGAAGTTTGTAGTAACGCCGCCACGTCTGAATGCTTCGTGATCAGCACACGCCATAACAAAATCGATATTTGTTGGTAACCATGCTACCTGATATTGTTTCAAAGCATTGATTAATTTTTTGATTGCGTCGTCTCTGTCTTGACCATGAACAATAAGTTTGGAAATCATGGGATCGTAGTATACGCTCACGGTATCTTTCTCCCGAACGCCACTGTCTACTCGAACACCATTGCCTTCAGCAGTTGAAGGCGGTCGAAGAAAGTCAAGCGTTCCAGTTGCAGGAAGAAAATTATCATAAGATTTCTCGGCATAAATACGTGCTTCAATTGCATGACCGTTTGGAAAAGGTATTTCATCCTGATTTATGATGGGCAAGCGTTGTCCAGCTGCGACCTTCAATTGCCACTCTACCAAATCAATTCCTGTGATCATCTCAGTCACTGGATGCTCCACTTGTAGCCTTACGAAAGAAAAAGTCATGAGGAAAAGACCTCTGTTGATAAAAATAGACTATGAATTGAAAATTCACACTACCTTGTATTCATCTCACAAAAGAAGAAATCTTCCGTTCCATCCTCCAATAAAAATTCGACTGTCCCAGCGCCAACATAATCAACCGCTCGAGCAGCCCGTACTGCTACTTCTCCCATTCTTTCTCTCAGCGATTGAGATAATCCCGGGGCTGGAGCTTCTTCCAAAACTTTTTGGTGTCGTCTTTGAACACTGCAGTCGCGTTCGTGCAGATATACGGCATTTCCATGCTCATCGCCAAAAACTTGAACCTCAACGTGCCTTGGAGCTGCCAAATACCGTTCGATAATTACCGCCGAGTCGCCGAATGAATTCGTTGCCTCACGCTTACATGATTGTAGGGCATCATAAAAGTCTTCTTTCTTCAAAACGATCCTCATGCCTTTGCCGCCTCCGCCACTCACAGCCTTTATCAGACAAGGAAAACCAATATTACATGCCTCTTCAAACAACAGCAACTCGCTTTGATCACTACCATTATATCCTGGCACTACCGGAACTCCAGCAGCATCCATAAGTATCTTACTTTCCGATTTACTGCCCATAATTTCAATAGCCCGACTCTTCGGCCCGATAAACTTCAAATTACCATCATGATTCTCCAATTTCTTGACAAAATCAGCATTCTCGCTCAAAAACCCATACCCCGGATGAATTGCCTGAGCACCGGTACTCTTTGCAATATCCAAGACATCATCCATCAATAAATACGAATTTTTAACTTCCGGACCAGTACCTATACATACGGCCTCATCTGCCATGGAAGCATGTTTGCAAAACCGCGTATCTCCACTACTATAAATCGCTGCCGTCTTCACTCCCAGTTTTTGACACGTTTCAATAATACGGCAGGCAATCTCACCTCGATTGGCGATGAGAATGCTATCGAACGGTCTCGTAATCTCGGTAGAAAAGTTATGATGGATTCCCTCTCGTTGGATGCCGCTGTCGTAGTTGAGTCGTGGATTGATGCGGAGGAATCGATTCAGGCTCCTGATGCTGCTGATGTTGCTGATGCTTCGTCGATGCTGTTGACGGAAGATGTGATGAAGAAGAAATGAGGATGTTGCCATAGTCGTTCGTTCTTATCTTGACGTTGTATGCTTGTTTCTCGATCTTGTAATATACGAGTAAGTGTGTGTGTTAGAGTTCGTTCGATGGCGATGGCTTCGAACTTGGAGAAATGAATTCGTTCTGTGCTGTGCTGTGCTGCGCTGCGCTACGGCTGTGGTATATTTTTTTAAACTGGTGTTGGAGTTCTCATTCGTATATTCTCATTCATGCCTTGGTGTCTTGACAGCTTGACACACAGCAAAAACATTTATACACAAAGAGAGAGATTGACATATATCTGTTATTGTTACACGTACACTTTCTGTTTAGTCAGCTTTTCAATACTCCATCCGTAAACTTGGAAACTAGAGATTGTACTGTATCTTGCTGATTATGTGGTTCGAATTAGGCAGTATGCTCAGATATGCAATACGTAAGGTCAATAGTATCCAGATTTGTGTTTGAAAATCAATAATTCCAATGATGTGCTAGTAATTGATATCGGATCGTTTCGATGAAAGAAATATTTGAAATGGTATTTTCTTTGCGCAAGTCCAAACTTCAGGGAACTCTTCACCATCGTATTCTTACCTAGGAGCTGTCGTATTTGGACAAATAACTGGAACTTGATGGTCGCTAAGAAATTGCGTCTGCAAAAGCATATCATACAGAAACTATACATGTACACAGAACATGTATCTGCTTTTCGCATGGTAAATGTTTTTCAATTTGATATTAGCTTACAACTGGTGGGTTCAAATTGGTTGCGTAACTGCTCAAATTTTAATGCCTCAAAGTTTTGAAGGCGAATTCTATGTAGTGTTGGTTAAAATGAAATTACTTCACATAGACTATCAATAAAGCAACCAGAGCCACCAAATACATACAGGAGTCCTGTTGAGGACTGCCATCATGGACTGTTTCAAAAGTCAAAATGTTCATATATTCAAAAATTATTGGTGAAAACTTGGAACTGTAAATCTACTTAAATTAAAAAAGTATCATTGCGGAATCGAACAAAAAATCAATTATCAAGAATGGATGAAATTCTTTCGCAAGTAGAGCTTGGAAGAAGAACAGGAGTGCAGGATGCGGATATCAAGGATTGGGTAAAGAAAACACGTGCATTAGAAAGGACGGTGAAAGGTATTATAAATGGTACAATTGATCCGGTGAGTTTAAATTATCGGAAGTTCAAATAATTGTCTGACTACTTGGCGCATTTTTTTTATATTTCACAGGATAAAGCGTCTTTGAAAGAGTATGGGATCTTAACCGAGGAAGAAAAGGCGGCGAAGCTAGCAAAGAACGAGGAAAAGCGATTAGCTCGTGAACGACTTCGTGCTGAAAAAAAGCAAATAGAGAGGGAAAAATGGTGGGAAGAGGCTAAGATGGTCATTAAGAAAAATAGTGGCCAAAGTGGAGATAAGTCAAACTTGAATCCCGAAGAAAATAAGAAAGACCATTATGTCAGCATTGCCAAAAGATATTGTAATGATTATTCTCGATGGTCCGACAGAAAATATATACCAGATGACCAAGCTACGAAGGAAGAAGAAAAGGAAGCCCAATCAATTATAGAGGAGAAACAAAGAGTCTCGTTTGAGAAGGAAAACAAGGAATTCTGTCAAGCTGTTTTAGCAGATTTGGAAAAACGCAACAAAGCATTGGAAAATATAAAACTAAAAGTCAACAAAATCAATTTGAAAGCGAAGAAGCATTTTCTGCGAAAGGAGTTTGCTTCCGCAATTGAATGTTATAAAGAAGCACTATCTTTGGACCCTTTCGATTCAGTTACATTACTTAATGTAGGCATTTGTTATTTGAAGCGAGAAATCATTGATGACGCACTCGAGTATTGTACTCGTTCACTTGCTATCAATAGTAAAAATACAAAAGCACTTTACAACCGTTCAACTATTTTTGAAAAGCAGAACGCAGTTGAAAAAGCTCTCGAAGATATGAAAGTTGCTTTAAAGTTGGATCCTGAAAATGCGGTGATTTTAGAGAGATGCAAAAAGCTATCTTGCAAAGTGAAAGATAAGGCGGCAGAAAAAGAAGTCGAAAGCGTTCTCAATAAAGGAGACAAAAAAACTATTGCACCGGAAGACATCCGAAATGAAGTTTTAGGAATTCTCATCATCATATCTACTGAATCAAAAGAGAAAATTTATGCAATAAAAGATAGAATCTTTTTCGTTGTTAATCAGTTGATGGTCCGTATCACTCAAAGAAATGGAAATAATCAAATTTTTACGCAAGACGACCTATCGGTCTCTAATTTACCATCGCTTTCAGGAATCACAGCATTTGATGTGATAGTCTTATTTTTGAGTCATTTTTCTTTGGCAAAAACATATATACGTATGTCGGGGCATCTGGAGACTCTCCTAATATTGCTTGATCAAACTCTCAAAGATGAGAACATTCGATCAAATTCGATCTCTAAACTATTTACATTGGTAGCTGAGAGCATTCGAAAAGAAGACAAGTCGATAGAAATGATTATGACGGTAAGTCTGAGAGTTTTACCATAATTTGCGAAATTGGTAATATACTTCAAATTAACGAACGACTTTTTTTGACACAGCTCGATCCAGAAAGGCGCTCAGTTTTGTTAGGAGCATTGAATCAATGGCCAAAGAACAAGGTTGTCTGCAAAAGTACTGTTGATAATTTTTTCTCCATCTGTAACTTTATCGAAGCTCTTTTAGGTGACGCAATTGCTGATCATTATCTGCAAGTGAAACGATTCGTTTATATACCCATCAAAGAAATTTTGTGCTGTATTTCATCATTTCTATACCACTTATCGAACAATTACCACGAATATGAATGCCTGCAACATATCGACAAATTCAAACATATAAAGTCAATATTACTCAGCATTTTCTCGAACTCATCAACCAGTTTTTGGGAACTTTTCAATTTTGAAAAGAAAGATTGTAACCCAAGTCGTGCTCTCTTCTCGATGCTTTTGGTGCCTCTCGATACCTTTGGATCAGCAAAAGTAGCTCAGTCCTTTCGGCGTACTAGTTTAGAGATAATTGTGGCTTTATCAAACATAGAATATTTTCGGAAGGATTTTATTTCTGCAGGTGACGTGACAATGACACAGAATCGTAAAGGAGTAACAGGAGTGCATATATTACTTGCTCTTATCCGAAGTTCCAAATCCGAAGATAACGCAAGCAGAGTAATGGCGTTTATGGCATTAACAAACGCTACAGTTGAGTTACCAACACAAAACTCTCCTACTGAGCGCGATTGTGTTTTATCATTATTGAAAAGACTTGGTAAATCAACCTTGTTGGAATTAGCTTTAGCGTGCTCAAGCCATACATCGTGTTCTTTAAAACTTAGAGCTTTCAATCTTATTTGTCAAATGCTACGTCAAATAGATCTTGATCAGGAAGATATATTTAGTTCTTTCGATAAAGAAAATATTGTGAAGAGCTATGTGGCACATCTTCGTTTCATCGAAAAAGGAATATCATGTAATTCATCAGAAGCATCACTTATGTTTCAAATTGCTTCTCGTCATCTTGAAATAATAGTAAAGGTGAATTTTCCACCTATGAATTTACCTGAGGTTTTGCGGTTACTTTCGTTTTCATTACCAAATCCTAAAACTGATGGTAAGGGGCTTGTAACGTCATCAACGGTAGTTCTCCAACCAGAAATTTGGGGTGAGACTTTCCATGAATTTGTTTGGTCCAATAATGTTTTTCTTTGCAACAACATTCGTGCGATTATCACTGTATTGGATATGATTAAACTTTCGCAAGACTCACTTGAGAGTGTCAAAAGACACTCTCTGGTAGAAAAACTAATTTGTGTCCTTGCAAATCACGCTTGCTTTCACAGTTCTGTGACGAAGAATGCAGCGTCGGCCTTAGCTCGCATAATTAAGTGTGACGAGTCTGTTATGGATCATTGTCGTCGTCTTCGTGGTATGGAAATATTGCAATCTCTTGGGAAGGAAAACCTCATTTAAACGACGAAAAGAAGAATTTTTCACCACCTGAATGAAAAACATAGTGCGTATATCGACTTGAAAGTCATTAAACGATTGTCTCGTGGTCTAAATTGTATCATGATGGAGGAGACAAAGAGAGGACCCCTTTCGTTAAAAGAATAGCATTCGTTGAGTGCATCTTGCTGGGTGGTCGCCTTATTCTCTTCATGGTACGGCGGTAGAATATGTTAAAGATATTTTTGGTCATGCGAAACGACTCCATGTCATCGAGAGCTTATCTTAAAAGTATTTCAACAATATCAAGGATCGATAGACGATATCATTTCAACTTTGTTCCGTGATAAGTCTTAATCATTACGTTCCAACGGAATCCAGTAGCCATGTTTTAACACAAAACTATGGGGTGATCTATCTGTTACAAGAGTAAATGCTATTAATACATAGATTGCTTCCTTATCCTGACGAATTGAATACCAAAAATTTGAAATCTTTTCGAAGTCAATGTTATCTGTCAACGACTTTTAGCATGGCGAAGATTCAACATATTTACATGATTTCCTTTTCTCTACCTTCTTTCTTCTTTTTCGTCTTCACTAGTTCTCTTACAGTTGCGATTGTTTTCTTCTTTAAGAATATTAACTTGGGGCTTTCTGGAGCAAACCCCAATTTAGTGAGCAGCGACCCAGCCAATGTAAAATGCTTAAACGCCCTATCAAATCGTCTTAATTTTCGTTCAATGAGGCCGACCTCAATTAAGGCTTGGGCTGTTTCAGTATTTTGTAGATGCTTTTTAATTTGCAAGGCATTGTAAGCTAATACCCTTGCTTCTTTAAATGCTTTCAATTTTCTTTTGCATGTACTCAATAGGAGTAAAATCATCGCATCACCCCCCATTTCATTATCGTTACTTCCTCCGATTTCCTTATTGATTTGTAAAGCTTTTCTGAAGCAACTGCTAGCCTCGTGAAATTCCTTTTTACTAACAAAATGCATTCCAACAGATATATAAATGTGACTATCGAGCACGGAGAGCTTGCGCTTACTATCTTCACTATATATTTTTTCGTTGGCTGAATAAAGCTGATAGATAAGCGAATAGTCCATCATTTTCGAAACGGCGTAATGAATAGGAAGATACCCAAAAGCATCAATCACTGCCGCGCCTTCCTTGAAAGGATTCAATATACACTGCAGCAGGTCGCTTGACGTTGCCTGGAAAGAGCAGATGTAATGTAACGGCAGCTTTCCATCTAACGATGATTCTTTAAGCGCTATAGGCCACGCCTTTGCCAACCCCAGAATTATATCTTCTGGTGCCTGGCCAATGCAAGCGAGCAATAATAGATATACTTTTTTGTCACCTCGAGAACTTTGGTTTGTTTCGCTATAAACCCGCGCGCATGCATATGATGGGCTGTCTTTCATCCAATTTCTTACTTCATCCCAATCTTTTTGAATAATCTTCCTCGCAAAAGTTTGTGGTAAAGGCGGGCTTTCGGAGGTAATTTCATTGGTTGCGTAGTGATTACGAACTGCTTTATAAATAGAGGTGCTATCGTCACCAGAATCAAGCGAATGAAGCTCGTCTTCGTAATGAACGATATAGGCACCACCTTCCACACTCAAATCCTCCAAATAATTATCATCCTCACGTTGAGATACGCTGCTTAAGTCACTGATGGATTCATCATCGAAAGAACTTGACTCGCTTTGCATTCGTCTTTGATACGAATACTTGAAACTTTTCGGAATTTCAGGTAGCCTATTAATATCCAAAATCCCGTCTTTGCAAAGTGCATCATTATCATCATCATCATCATCAACAACCTTCTGTTCTTTCCCCCCCTGTATACACTTTTCATCAAAACTACTTTCATCAAATGGCACTTCAAGGTCAAGCTTCTGAAAGTAAGAATGCATATCACGAAGATTTTTAATGTGATCAGAAGGAGAAAACATCGTTTCCTCTGTTACGAATGATTTGATATCTCGTCGTTTTGTTACTGGACTCCTTGGACAGCCTATTGCTGCAGGATTCCTTGCACAGCCCATTCCCAAAAGCATTTTTCAGCTACACGTACACACATGTGACGGGTGCCGAGGTAAATTGTTGAAAGATGTGGGACAAGAATAAAAATTTTATGCAATGTTTTTACCAAATTATGCGAAGAACACTCGGATCGGAGAACATTGCTTTGCCGGTGCATTGATCCTGCCAACCTTGCTTCCCATCGACAGATTAAAATATCGATCGTGATGGTAATCGGAGAACATGATCGTCATGGTGGTACATGGATCCCGGCAATCTTGCTTCCCATCGGCAGAATCATTATATGCATTCCGATTTTATTCACTTGAATTATTTTAATACACATGGACTTTGCAAATACACACACATGATAGCATTCTAGAATATTTGAAAATAACTAGGCCTGATATCATATTCAGTGTCAGCCAAAGCGCTCGATTTCCTAACCATCCCAGGAGCTTTCACGAGATAGCACTGATTAGAACTGTTAGATA
>Ga0115008_10002577_pt1 | contig 15011 bp, 9 predicted proteins | sample FraStrMetagenome_FD_87164 | JGI IMG/M metagenome (GOLD analysis project Ga0115008, IMG submission 87164) | Marine eukaryotic phytoplankton communities from Arctic Ocean - Fram Strait ARC3M Metagenome | ecosystem: Environmental > Aquatic > Marine > Oceanic | place: Fram Strait | collected 2012-06-18
AAAAAAGGAGCTAAATAAAGAAACAATTAATAACTGTTACGAGGTAGGAAGCTCTAGTTATTCTCTTTTAATTTTAAGTATTAAACTAAATTCTAAAGAATGCTTTACAGCACTTACAAATAGAAAAGCAGATGTAGATAAAGATTGCAACGGTAAAACACCTTTAATTTATGCTGCAAAATATGGTCGGTTAGAAATGGCAAAAAAACTTATTAAAAAAGGAGCCAACTTCAGAAAAAAATACAATGGAAGAACAGCTTTAGACTATGCTAAAAAATATAAAAAAACCACTCTAATAAAGTATTTAAATAGTTTGTAATAATCTTTTAAAAGATAGAAACTCCAAACTTTCATTCGGAGTTTTTTTATAAATTTCTACCTTCGTAAAAATAAAGAATTGTATTTATCTATTCATTGGTTTGTTCAAATTCATAAATAAAAGATCTACATCTGTAACTTCTTTGCCTAATAAATATTTGCTAAAATGATCTGCTCTTAGCCAAAAAGAATACTCTGTCATACTTCCAAAGCCATGTCTTTGTCCTGGCATCACCATAAATTTAAAACGCTTGTGAGCCTTAATTAACTCTTTTGCCATTCTTATGGTTCCAGCAGGGTTTACGTTGTTGTCCATGTCTCCATGAATTAACATTAAATGTCCTTTTAAATTTTTAGCCAAAGATTGGTTGTCGTCAATTTTATATTGATAAGAGATTTTCCCTTTGGCATCAATCTCTTCTTTTACACCGTGATGTGTTTCACTCCACCAAGAATTGTATACATTATTATCATGATTTCCTGCAGAAGAAACTGCAGCTTTAAAGAAATCTGGATACACCAACATTGCAGCTGTAGACATAAATCCACCACCAGAATGCCCATAAATTCCTACTTTTTCGATGTCGATAAACTTGTGTTTATTTGCCAATTGTTGCGCTACATATTTTTTATCAGCCAAACCATAATCACGTAAATTTCCATATCCATAATTGTGATACCATTTGGATCTGTCTGGATGGCCACCTCTGTTTCCAAGGGTAATAACAACAAAACCTACTTGTGCCATTCTATCTAGTCTGTCCATTCTATACGAAAAGGATTTGTTAACAGCTTCGGTTTGTGGCCCAGGATATACATATTCTAAAAGCGGATACACCTTTGTAGAATCCATATCAAACGGTTTGTACATCACTCCATATAAATCTGTAATTCCGTCATCTGCTTTTACCTTAAAAGGGGTTGGAAATTGATAGCCTGATGCAAATAATTGCGATAAATCGGCTGTTTCCAAACTCATCACTTTCTTTCCGTTTGCATCTATTACATCAGATTTTGGAACTGTATTTACACGAGAATAATTACTAACAAAATATTTATTAGAATCTGCCATACTAGTTCTTGTAGTATAATTCCCTTCATCTAACGTTTTCATTCCAGTACCATTCAAATTAATTTTATAGGTATGTAAAAAATAAGGATCTTGATTCTTGTCTACTCCGTTCGCAGTAAAATATAAGGTTCTGCTTTTTTCATCTAACCCTTCAAAACTGTCTACATGATAATCTCCATCTGTTACTTGATTTTTTAAATTCCCATCAGCATCATACAAATAAAAATGTGCCCAACCGTCTCGCTCTGCCCAATGCAATATTTCTTTTTCATCATTGAATAAAATTAAAGGTCTAGATTCTATGTAGGTATTAAATCGTTCTTTAATTAATGTTTTATATGCTCCTGTATTCATGTCTGCAACATGAATATCAAACTTTTTACGATCTCTAGAAATTGTACTAAAATATATGTTCCCTTTTTTTGATAGCAATAAAGAAGGAGTAAAATCATCATCTCTTTGAGACTGTTTAGACGCTGCTCTATATACAGATATACTTTGCTGGTTAACGGTATCTAAAGCAACCGTTAAATGACTTTTGGTGGGAATATCAAAAATCATCAATTCAGATTTATAATATTCTTGTTCTCCTGGCATGTGGTATTTGTATGTTTCTAAGGTTGGTCTTTTTTTACCTGTAGAATTAATAACCCACAAATCTTTAATATGTCTTGAGTCTGATTTCTGAAAAACAAACTTTTTAGAATCATGAGACCAAGTTCCCCAAACACCTTTTCGTTTGTCTTTATTTTTTTCTACATCAACATTATCTTGACCTCTATTTCCACCACCATAACCGTAATTTTCTTCTCCGTCTTTGGTCCATTGGTTTTCTACAACAGTACTATCTTTTTCATCTTTAATAAATTTTTTAAAGTTCATTTTGTCCATCCAATGGAGGTTGTAATTTTTAGAATACAAAACAACAGAACTGTCTGGAGCAATATTTGCCCATTTTTCCCAAGGCTTTTTATCTTCTTTTTTGGTATCGATAATTGTCAATCCATTTCCACCTAATGTATACTCTAAATGGTAGGTTTTCTTCTCCATTTTAGGGTTCTTCTTTTTTTTGACAGATGTAGAATCTTTTTTTACCTCTTCTTTATCTTTGTTTTCATCTTTAACCTCAACTTCTTCTGTAGATTTCACTCTAAAACGAATTGCATTTTCTGCTTTATTAAACTTAAAACGAAAACGAGGTAAATGTTTAGCATCGTATGGGTCTTTTGTTATTTCTGTTAACCATTTCGCCATCTTTACATTGTCAAAAAGTTGTTTTTTAGATTTTTTATCTACATCAACTAAATAATAAGTAGATCCTTCTGAAGTTTTATATGAATACCAAAAACGATTTCCTTTTTTTAACCAATGAGGACTCACACTTGTAGAGTGCACCATTTTCGCTAAATTTTTTGGTGAATATTTTGCTGCTTGTCGGTAATTTGGTGTGGGAGTTTCTTGTGCTAAAATTACTGATGCAGTAAAAATCATCACAAAAAATGATATTAATTTTTTCATTTTTAATGCTTGGTTTAATATGAATTATTGCTAAAGTCTTCTAAAACAATTTACAGCACAAATTTTAAATTAAATTTTGTCAAAATATTAACAGTTTTTAACATTAATTCAAATTTCGTTTTTCGTAAAAAAAACGTTTTAAAAGTTGCGAACACTCGTTTTCTAAAATTCCCGAAACTACTTTTGTCTTTGGGTGGAGTACTGTTTTTAAATGAATAAATCCTCTTTCTGGTTCTGAGGCTCCATACACTATTTTACCTATTTGTGTCCAATAACTAGCTCCTGCACACATTTGGCAAGGCTCTAAAGTTACATACAAGATGCATTCTTTTAAATATTTTCCTCCTAAAAAATCTGCTGCTGCAGTAAATGCTTGCATTTCTGCATGTGCAGTGACATCATTTAAGGTTTCAGTTAAGTTGTGTGCTCGTGCTATAATTTGATTTTTAAAAACAATGATTGCACCCACAGGAACTTCGCCTTTCTGAAAAGCATTTTCAGCTTCTTGATAGGCTTTCTTCATAAAATAAATATCGTCAAAAGGTTGAATCATGGATGCTTGATTATCAATAACGAATTTAAGTAAAATATTTGCGATAACTTTGTAATTCTTAACGGTTCGTTTTACAGTCACAAATAGTTAAGTTGTATTTTTGTATTCTAATGAAGAATTTGTTAAACAACATATCAAATCCGAAAGATCTTCGGAAGTTAAATCCAACTCAATTGCCACAATTGGCAAAAGAATTACGCGATTTTATTATTGATATTCTTGCCACGAAAGAAGGCCATTTAGGAGCTAGTTTAGGGGTTATTGAATTAACAATCGCTCTTCATTATTTATTTGACACTCCAAACGATTTATTGGTTTGGGATGTTGGTCATCAAGCTTATGGTCATAAAATTCTAACGGGAAGAAAAGACATCTTTCATACCAATAGACAGCTTGGAGGTATTACTGGTTTCCCGTCAAGAAAAGAAAGTAAATTTGATACTTTTGGAGTGGGTCATTCCTCTACTTCTATTTCTGCGGCTTTGGGAATGGCAATTGCATCCAACTTAAAAGGGGAAACCGAAAAACATCATATTGCTGTTATTGGTGACGCTTCTATTGCAAGTGGAATGGCTTTTGAAGCCTTGAATCATGCAGGAGTTTCTAAGGCTAATTTATTAATAATTTTAAATGATAATGCCATCGGAATAGATCCATCTGTTGGTGCTTTAAAAGAATATTTAACAAAAGTTAAAACAGACAAACAACTAGCGGCTCAAAACAACATCATTAAAGCGTTAAATTTTGATTATTCAGGCCCTATTGACGGCCATAATTTACCGAAGGTCTTATCAGAATTAGAACGTTTAAAATCTGTAAAAGGTCCTAAGTTTTTACATATAATTACCACCAAGGGAAAAGGATTACAAAAAGCAGAAGAAGACCAAGTTACCTATCATGCTCCAGGAAAATTTGATAAAATTTCTGGAGAACGAGTGAAAAAAGAAGAGAGTTTGTATACCAAATATCAAGATGTCTTTGGAAAAACAATCGTAGAACTTGCAAAACAAAATGATAAAATTATTGGTATTACACCAGCAATGTTAACAGGAAGTTCGTTAAAGTATATGATGCAAGAATTTCCTAAGAGAACTTTTGATGTTGGTATTGCAGAACAACATGCTGTAACACTTGCTGCAGGAATGGCTTCACAAGGATTAATTCCATTTTGTACTATTTATTCGACCTTTATACAACGTGCTTACGATCAGGTAATACATGATGTTGCTTTGCAAAATTTACCTGTTATCTTTTGTTTGGATAGGGCTGGTTTGGTTGGAGAGGACGGAGAAACACACCATGGTGTTTTTGATATCGCTTATATGAAAGCCATTCCAAATATGATTGTTTTTGCGCCAAGAAATGAAGTGGAATTACGAAACATCCTATATACGGCTCAATTAGGTATCGGCCATCCTATTGCAATTCGATATCCAAGAGGAAAAGGAAGCTTAATTGATTGGGAAAAACCCTTTGAAGCTATTAAAATTGGAACCGGTGTTTGTTTGCAAGAAGGAACAGACATTGCCATACTTTCTATAGGAACTATTGGAAATAATGTTACAAAAGCTATTGAAAATTTTGCCAATGTTGCTCATTACGATATGCGATTTGCAAAACCTCTAGATGAAAAGTTACTCCACAAAATATGTGCTAATTTTAAATGCATTATTACCATTGAAGACGGCCTAAAAAAAGGTGGCTTTGGGGAAGCAATTCTAGAATTTGCTGCTACTCATAAATACAAAAATTCAATTGAAATTTTGGGAATAGAGGATGCTTTTATTACGCATGGAACAATTAGCGAACTTCAAAAAATATCAGGAATAGACTCCGAATCTGTCAAACAAATCCTAAAAAAATTACAGTAAAAAAGGCGCTGTAAAACAGCACCTTTTTTAATACATATACTCCAACATACTAGCGAATAATAAGTTTGCTAGATGATTTTCTATTATTTTGGTCTACTAAATTAACAATATAAGTCCCAGCTCTTAAATTCACAGAAACCTCTTGTTTTGAAGATTCAGTAAAATTAACTGTTGATGCATATACTTGTCTACCTGCCATATCAAAAATTCTATAGGTAGCTTTTCCTAACTCATTTTTGGCTTGAAGGGTAAAATCTCCATTTGAAATTGTAGGATATACTGTAAATACTTTTTTATCCGTTAAAACATCATCAACAGATGCTACAGCATCTGTAAATTGTCCGGAAAAAATACCTCTTCCATAGGTAGATGCAAAAACCATATTATCATCTCTTAAGTCTAAATCGGTTACTTTTACATTACTCATCCCGTTATAAGACTGAATCCAAGTAGGATTGGTGTCAGAAAAATTTGATGTTCTCCAAACGCCCAATTCTGTTCCTATAATTACCTCTTCTTTTAATAAAGGGTTTTGTAAAATAGCTTTTACAGGAAGGTCTGGTAAATTTCCTTCTTTGGCCTCCCAAGTGGTTCCTGCATCACTGGAGTACCAGATGTTTTGAACCCCATAATTCTGCATGGTTACAAAAATTTCATTTTCATTTGCACCTAATTCTATATCAGAAACAGTTCCTACAAAATCAGTCCCAGTAATATCTGTCCAAACAGGATTGTTAGGAAAAGAATTTGTGGTACCTGCTATCTTAATTACTTTCCCGTTTTTAAGACCTATAAATAAATTCGATTGATCTGTTGTATAACGAGAGACGGTTAAAGCTGATGGTTCTGCATCCATTACATTTGCATCAGAGATATCGGTTCTAGTAACAGTTCCAGATTTAAGGTTCCTATACATTCTAACAATAAAATTTGAGCCACTAGAATAATTAGAGTACAGGATGTCTAAATTAGAATCCAGTGCTTCTTGGTTGATAAAGTCTCCATTAGATCCAGATTCACTATTAATAGTTCTACTACTTCCGTTTGAAGGGTCATACAACCTAATAGAATTATTGTATACATAATTGGCAATACAATACTGGTCTGTACCATCTTGGTCAAAGAAACTGTATGCACCATCTCCTCCTTGCCTTTCGAAGAAACTATTTACTCCAGCACTAGCATTTTCTATCATTAGAGTTCCATTGTCTTGTGCTCCTGCTAAAAAATATTCTGCACCAGAAAAAGCTGTGGTAGGTGCCACACCTACTGTGTAGAATTGTAAGGTATTAAAGCCTTTTTTTCTCGGCTGAATAGTATTTCCTCCATTCTCTGAAAAATACACTCCTCCATCGTTACTAAATAGCATTCTTGAAGAAGATGAAAAAGCCAAACCGTGTTGATCTGCATGTACTCGAGACACATCTAATCCAGCAAGATTATTATTATTAGACCACTTAGAAATTTGTTCCCAAGATGCAGCTCCATTGGTACTTTTAAACAAATCGATTCCACCAACATACAATGTATTTTCATCATTTGGATCGACGCGTAAGAGTAAATCATAAAAAGCTTGCCCTCTGGTAAAATCTTCAGCAGGAATCCCATTGTCTGCATCATTTGGCAAAGGTAATGTTGAAACATTCGTAAAATTATCGGTTGTTTTATATATACCAACAGGATCAGAATTTAATTGCGCTAACACATAGATTGTATTGGCATCTGTTGGAGAACAGGCAATTTCTGTTCTTAAACCACCAGGTACGGTATGCTTTAGTGAAAAGGTAGATCCATCTGTAGATTGATAAATACGCCCTCCTCCATTACCAAAAGAATTGGAAGTGGTTGAAACATAGATAGAATTATCGGCGGCAATTTTTATATTATTAGGTTCTAAATTCTCTCCAGCACTTAATGTTAATCTAGAAAAATTAGTCCCATCAGTAGATTTATAAACTCCTATTTCATTATATCCTAACAAAGCTCCTGAAGCAAATGTTTCAGCAGCAGCAAAGAATACCTCAGAGGTTCCATTGTTATCTCTTACTACTAAATCATTTATGTGTTGTATTCCCGGTAAAATATTGAACCCAGAAGTATTCGATCCTGGCTGAAAGGTAGCATTTACACCACTTCCAAGAGCGGCAATAATTGCATTTCCATCGGTATCTGAAACCATTATTGAAGTAAGTGTGATGTTTAATGGATTTCCATCGGCATTAAACCCTAAATCGTCTCCACCCATGTTTATAGGGGGACCACTCTCATTATTTACAACAATAACTGCTATAGCACCAGCATCTTCAGCTCGTTTTACTTTGTCATCAAAAGGACAAATACCTCTTCTAATTACTGCAATTTTTCCACTCATTTCAGAAGTGTTCACAATCGTAGAACAAGCATCTTCAGTTGGAGATTCTCCATCAATAGCTAAAACTAAATCTCCAGTAATAGCAGTGCTTAAGTCAGAACCAAAAGCAGTGGTAACAGTAATATTGTAATCTGCTGCGATGCTAGCTGGGCTATTAATTCTAAGAACTGCGCCAGGCGATGTGTCTACAAAAGACGGTCCAGTAACACCTCCAAAAATATTCGACCAAGTAGCTCCACCGTCTATTGTTTTCCAAAGTCCGTTTCCAACGGCATCAGCGCCTGTATAAGACTCTCCTGTACCAACATACCAAATATTGCTATTGTTTGGATCTATAGCAATGGAAGACACTGATAAATTTTCTGAAATACCAACATAAGTCCAAACAGAATTTATATCTGAAATATTTGTATTTTTCCACAAACCTCCACTTACACCTCCTGCATAAACGGTTTCTTGCGTTGCATCGTTGGGATCAAAAATTAATGCTCTGGTTCTACCTCCAACATTATCTGGACCTCTTTCTACCCAAGGATTACTTATGGCATCTCCTGGCGCTCTTTGAGCCAATCTTTCCGCATTTAGTTCTTTTTGTAATTCTAGTAATTCCCTTTTGTTTGTTCTTCCTGTTGCAGGGTCAATTTCATTTAAATATTCTTGTTCAAAATATTTATTAGGCGGAATTCCTTTTGCTTTTCGCTCGCTTTTGGTGAGTTCTAACGTTTGATTATAAGGATGACTTTTTAAAAAATCGGCATGTTGTTTTCTTAATTTTTCTGTTGCAGATTCTTCTGTTACATTATTATAAATTAAGACAATACTAAAAATTGTGATTGCTAAAAAGAGTAGTTTTTTTTTCATGTGATTTAGATTATATTCTACAAAAATAATTAATTAATTTCTGAAGTTTTCATCTAACATGTTAAAATTTGATTCTGAGTATGTTCTGTATATTTAACTCTAAAACAAACCTAGGAATTGTTATCTAAAAAAAAATATTATGAATTACCAAAAAATCTACATTGGCAAAGCTTCCATTTCCTTTTTGTACAATGTTACTTTCGCATACTTCTTCTTTTTATTTTCTAAGTAGACAAGAACTGCCTTATTACCCCTTAAAACAAAAGGAATTTTTTTAGTTTCTTTTTCGTCAGTACTAGGAGAACTTTCTAAAATGGTTGTTTTTTGATTTTGATCTGTTACTATATTCCCCAAATATTTGTTCTCACCTTTATTTTTTAATTTACAATATTTTTCTTTAAAATAAATTCCTTCTATCTGTAAACTTGAGTTTTTGGCACCTTGTTCAAATGTTAAAAAAATAGTGATACCAGAACCTCCACCTCTTACACCAGCAACCCAAGACTGGTAATATGATTCTTTAAAAACAAAGGGGAATTTTTTTTCTAGTTTAAATTGATTGCTACATCCTATTGATGCTAATAACAAAAACAAAATAAAACTATTTCTTATGATTGGTAAAAGTGACTGACTGTTTGTTTTTTTTAACATCATTTATTTTTTAAAATAATTATATAACTCTTCCTTGTATCTTTTTATGAATTCTAATCGCATAACTATCAGACATTCTAGATACATAGGTACAAATAGCCATTATTCTTTCATAAGATGAATTGGTGTCAACCCTAAACTCTTCTGGGAGTAAATTAAGTAATAAAGCATCGTAATTGGTCGATTTCCCTATTTGATAATTATTTAATGCTGTAACAAAAACATCCAGCAAGTCGGCTATAATTTTATACCCTGCAACCTCTTTTTCTGTTACTTCTTGACTCTTGTATATCTTAGAAATGCTAATTTTAAGGATGTCATTAATTTGAGCTTCATAGGCACATTTATCGAGCAATGAAGTAGAAAAAGAACCTTGTAAAATTGCTTCTTCATTTGATAGAAAAATATCTACTGCTTCATTAATTAAAGTGTTAATAGCCAGTGCCCTTAAATAACTTATTCTGTCTTTCTTAAACTTTAATGAATGGTACTTTTTTGTATCAATAGAGTTTTTTACCAATTTTATTAGATACTCCAAAGCAAATTCTTCTTCAATTAAGCCTAAATTAATACCATCTTCAAAATCTATAATCGTATAACAAATATCATCTGCTGCTTCCACCAAAAAGGTTAATGGATGTCTATGGTAGCTAATCGCATTGGTCTTCGATTTTTTAAGCAATCCTAGCTCTTCAACAATGTCTAAAAAAGCTTCTGTTTCAGACTGAAAAAAACCATATTTTTTATCTGCTACATGAGGTGTTGGGTTCTTTGGTAATGATTCTTTAGGATATTTTATAAAAGCACCCAATGTTGCATAGGACAATCTCAATCCGCCTTGAACTCCTTCTCTATTTTCCGTTAAAATTTTAAGTCCATTTGCATTTCCTTCAAAATCTATCAAATCTTGGTATTCTTTTGCTGTTAATAGCTCTTTATACTGAGCTCCGTTTCCAGTTTTAAAATACTCGCCAATGGCTTTTTCTCCTGAATGACCGAAGGGTGGGTTTCCAATATCGTGCATTACAGAAGCAGCTGCAACAATGGCTCCAAAATCATTAAATGTATAACCAGATTCTTTTAGATTTGGGTGTTTTTCTAACAATACTTTACCAACCCTTCTCCCTAAGGTTCGTCCAACTACTGAAACTTCTAAACTATGAGTAAGTCTGGTGTGAACAAAATCTGTTTCTGACAATGGAATTACTTGTGTTTTATCTTGTAAACTTCTAAATGCTGATGAAAAGATAATTCTATCGAAATCTACATCAAAACCCAAACGCGTTTCGTCTTGTGCTGCTCTGTAGCGTTTTTCTGTGTCACCAAAGCGTTTTAAAGAAAGTAATTGTTCCCAGTTCATTTAAGTGAAATTTTGTTCAGTAGGTTTTTAAAATAAAACCCAAAACAAGTTAAAATTAATAAAGTTCTAAAATACAAAAAAAGAGAAGCATTGCTACTTCTCTCTTTCTCAACTTTTAATGAAGCAATCATCTAAATGATTATCCTTCGCAACTTGCACATTCTTTCTTTTGTTTGAATTTCTGTGCTGCATTCATACTATGTTGGTAATACATAGACTTTACACCTAACTTCCATGCATTAATATACACCGCATTTACATCTTTAATTGGCATATCTGGATGCACCATAATATTAATAGACTGTCCTTGATCTATGTGATTTTGTCTATTTGCTGCTTGATACACAATGACGTTTTGATCTATTTCTGAATAGGTTTTAAAAACCTCTTTTTCCTCTTCAGTTAAAACATTTAAATGTTGTACAGAACCATCATTATCTCGAATACTTTTCCAGACATCAGACGTATTTTGGCCTTTTTCTTCTAGTAATTTTTCTAGTACCGGATTTTTAATTGTTGTTTTTATTTTTGCGATATCTTTCACATAAATGTTTGACCAAATTGGCTCAATTCCCTGTGATACTTGTCCTAAAATAAACGCAGACGATGTGGTTGGTGCAATTGCATTTAAAGTTGTATTACGTCTCCCATACCCTTTTAAAACGGCAGGCTCTCCATACATTTTAGCCATTTCTTCAGATGCTTTGTAAGATCTTTCTTTAATCACCTTAAAAATTTCACTGTTTAAAGAATAGGCTTCTGCACTATCAAATGGCAACATTTTAGATTGTAATAATGAATGCCAACCCAAAGCACCCAAACCTAATGCTCTGTTCTCTTTTGCAAAATTATATGCTTTTTCCATAAAGCGGAACGTAAACTGATCGTCTCTATCTGATGAATCTTTGTATACTTCTAATTTATTGATAAATTCTTGCATTACTGCATCTAAAAAGAAAGCAAGTGTTTCTACCGCATCGGTATCTTTCCACTTGTCATAATGCACTAAATTAACTGATGACAGACAACAAACAAAAGACCAATCTTCATTTGAAGGTAGCATTATTTCTGTACATAAATTACTTGCGTAGATTTCATAATTTTTGTCTTTATAAACATCTACGGTTCCATTATTAGCATTGTCTCTAAAAAGAATATATGGATATCCTATTTCTCCTCTTCTTTGTAATATTTTTGCCCAAATACCTCTCTTTTCTACGTCACCATCAATCATTTGTTGCATCCACTCATCACTCACGGTAACACCGTGTGTTAATTCCTGAATTGGATTTCCTTCAGTACCTATTTCTAAAAACTCCTTAATATCTTTGTGATCTACAGGTAAATATGGAGAAAAACGTCCACGTCTCACTGACCCCTGACTTACAACGTCAACCATTTTTTCAAACAATTGCATAATATGAACTGAACCAGATGATGAACCATTATTTTTAACATCTGCTCCTCTTTGGCGTAATTTACCAAAATACCCTGATGTACCTCCTCCTAACTTAGACATCATGCCCACTTCAGATTGTGAAAATAAAATATCACCCATATCGTCTGCAACATGTGACCCAAAACAACTAATAGGCAACCCCCTTTTCTTACCAAAATTAGACCAAACTGGAGACGCTAAAGAAAAATACCCTGCTGCCATGTATTTATAAAACTTATCCGAAAAACCATCAATTTTCAAAATACGTTCTGCATTGTCTGCTATTTCACGTATTCTTTCTTCTGGTGTAGTATCTCCTGTTAAATAACCCGACTCTAAAAATTTACGGCTATTGTCTGTTAGCCATTCAATTTTAGGTTCATTTGTATTTTTAAGCATTTCTTTTCGAGCAGCATTTCTTGCTTGAATCAATTTTTCATGCTCATTTAATTCGGTGGTTGAGGTCTTTAGTTCGTTTGGGGTCATAATTTAAAATAAGTCGTCGCTGGTTATACTTTTTGTTCTTTTGCTGTAGTTGATGGATCTTTTCACAAAGAAATCGCCATGTTTGGTTCCAATAATTTCGTCATCAAACCAATCTGTCTCTGATAATAATGTTTGGTCAACATCAAATATTTTTGATATCCCAATACTTGCCAAAGAGTTATTAAATCTATTTTTAATAAATTCTTTAATTACTTTTTTGGGTAGAAAATCTAACTCACCTTTTTCAAAAATCCAATCAATTAATTTACTTTCAGAAAGGAAGGCTTCTCTACATGTTTCTTGCACTAGAGAGCTATGATCATCATCAAACCAATCTGGATTTTCTTCTTTAATAATTTTAATAAGGTCTATCCCAAAATCTCCGTGAATTTGTTCTTCTTTTGAGGTAGCCTCTACAACATTAGAGATTCCTTTTAGTACGTTTTTGTGCTTGTTAAACGCCATAATGATAAGAAACTGAGAAAACAAGGATACATGTTCTATAAATAATGAAAATAAGATTATAGATTCTGAAAACTCTTTATTGTCTTCACTATTTACATTTTTTAAGGCTGACTCCAGGTAATTAACACGTCTCATAATTACTGGATTTTTCTTCAAGTTTTTAAACTCGTTGTTCAAGCCTAAAATTTCTAGTAAATGAGAATATGCGTCATGATGTCTTACTTCACTTTCTGCGAATGTAGAACCTACTGATCCGATTTCCGGCTTCGGCATTTTTTTATAAATGTCTCCCCAAAAAGTTTTAACCGCAACTTCTATTTGAGAAATTGCTAACATGGTATTTTTTATTGCATTTTGCTCTATGGGCGAAAGTGTTGCCTTAAAATCTTGTATATCACTTGTGTAGTTGAATTCTGTATGAATCCAATAAGAATGTCTAATAGCGTCTACATATTCATTTAGAGCTGGATAGTCATATGGCTTTAGATTAAGTCTCTTTTCAAAAATATTAGTTTTTCTATTTCTAGTTTGTTCGTTTCTATATAGAATATATGCTTTCGCAACATCATGAAATGGACTGTCCATTAATTTATATTCTACAATATCTTGAACCTGCTCTACTGTGGGAGTATAATTGGGTTCATTTAATTTTCTTTCCAATAAAGTACCATTTACAATATTAGAAATTGCAATTGCGTCTTTGGTTGTGCCATTATTTACAGAAAGCATGGCTTTTTCAATGGCTTTTGTTATTTTTTCTAACTCGAAATTACTAGTTTCAGAGTCTCTTTTTATGATTTGTGTAATTTCCACAGTAAGTTGGTATTATTTGAGAGTTAATTAATCGTTGAGAACGACTTCTACAAAGATTGCCCTTTTTGCTTCAAAATAAAAGCCATACTTATTCACAAATTACTTGAAGTTTTTAACAATGTTGATTTTCTGTTCAAAAAAATAAAAAAAAATAAAAAAAATAAATATCTAGTTATCAGATGTTTAAATTAAAAATAAAGTGTAACATCCTAATTTCATTGACATTCCTAAAATCCGTATTTAAATTTATATTTTTTCTTAAAAAAAAGCAAAATTTTATCCTAAAAATGACACAAAAGAAGACTCGCATGAAATTAAAATAAAAGACAATGAAATTATTCAGTAGATTTCGACTACGTCAAATTAAATAATTATTCTTGCGAAATATTTTTTAGGATTTAAGAAAGTCTAGGAATAAAGATTCTTTTATACCCCTTTTTCCTTCAGGTGCTTTTCAGCAACTTTTTCTAATTCGTCGTACCAATTTTGACCAAATTTTCTTACCAAGGCTTGTTTCACAAACTTATAAACCGGCACTTGTAATTCTTTTCCAAGGGAGCATGCGTCGTCACAGATTTCCCATTTATGGTAATTAACTGCAGCAAACTCACTGTAGTCCTTAACTCTAACTGGATATAAATGACAAGAAACTGGTTTTTTCCAATCTATTTCTCCAGAATTATAGGCTTCTTCAATTCCACAAAGTGCAGTTTTCTTTTCATCAAAAATCACATATGCACAATCTGCATTATTAATAAGTGGAGTTTCCATTTCTCCCCACTCACTAGTAACCCAAGTTCCTTCTTTTTCTATGACCTCAATTCCTTCTTTGCGTAAAAAAGGTTTTACCTTGGGATAAATTTCCTCCAAAATTTTAGCCTCTTCTTTATCTAATGGTGCCCCAGCTTCACCATCTACACAACATGCACCTTTACATGCAGATATATTGCAGACAAAATCTTTTTCTATAATGTCTTCTGAAACAATTGTTTTTCCTAGTTGAAACATGCTGTAAAAATACACTTATTTTTTTCGTTATATTTACAATTAGTTAAACATAGTTAAGTAATTTTGCCAAATAAAATCAATCTACAATGAATTTTAACTTTAAAGAAATAGTTACTGCTTTTATGATTTTATTTGCAGTTATAGATATTATTGGAAACATCCCAATTATTATAGATTTGCGTAAAAAAGCAGGTCATATTCAGTCTGAAAAGGCAGCCTTAATTGC
>Ga0115008_10002578_pt1 | contig 15011 bp, 6 predicted proteins | sample FraStrMetagenome_FD_87164 | JGI IMG/M metagenome (GOLD analysis project Ga0115008, IMG submission 87164) | Marine eukaryotic phytoplankton communities from Arctic Ocean - Fram Strait ARC3M Metagenome | ecosystem: Environmental > Aquatic > Marine > Oceanic | place: Fram Strait | collected 2012-06-18
AAAATCAAAAAAGAGATGTTTTTGACGCGAAGCTTCGCTTCGCGCTTTTAGCTTCGCTTCGCTCAGCCATTTTTAGCGAAATTTAAGTGGACAATTAATTGGTCACGTTCCCCGCAAGGGTTAATCGTTTCTTACCGTTGCTGAAAAACCGTCTTGAAGTTTAACAGGATCGAGCATGGTTACCGGGACATTGACGCTGCTCGCATTGGACTGATTTGCAGAATGATTACTGGTATTGGAAAGAATGGAAGACTTTCTGTCAGATTCAAGCTGTAAAACAGTTTCTATGATTTCAGATTCAGAGTCATCTGGAGGCCCAAGCGCAGCTCGGACAAGAGTTATTCGCTCGTCTTTTTGTGTGTTTTCTGTCTTGATATCTGAAATTCGTGTGAGTAAGTTGTCAATCGTGAGATTAAAATTGGTTTTCTGGTTTAAATTATATAATCATTAGCCTCGGTGAAAAAATCCAAAAGTTTCATCTTCAGCTGTTACCCAAAAATTGTTCCAAAAATTTTCAAAAATCGTTCAAAAAATTTCCAAAAATCGCTCCAAAAATTTCCAAAAATCGTTCCAAAAATTTCCAAAAATCGTTCCAAAAATTTTTGGGATTTTTTATTTTTTAAAAAAATTTTAACGAGAAACCTTCGCAATAGAAAAGAGATAAGCTCATTTTATGAGTTTCTCTACGATATATTTTTTAAAAGAGCACGGAAATTTCGAACAGCTTCTGTTTCCTCCCCTATCGCAAGTGTAATCTGGTACTTTAATTAACCGGGCGTGCCGCTGTTCAATTATAGAGTTTATGCATGGTTGGTCCCATGAATATAAACTTGGCCCCGGGACCTCCCTTTGACCCTTTTTTTTGTATTTTGCTTACCGTCGTATGGGCATGATCCCACAAAAGAGTCCATCAGATCCTGGAGTGTAAAAAGGATCATAAACAGTGGATTTCTACTTGTTCAATACGTCGTATTCACTTTTATGCTTTTTGGCGGTCTCTGGAATTTTTTTGACGATTTAATATATCTTTCAGGAAAGTTCTTTTATCAGCTTGATCTGTGTTTAGATCAGATCTCGGAGGTTTTTATAAAAATGAAAGAAAATCCAGCTCGTGTGGTGACGTCCTGAGCTCTGGGCGAACGTCACTTTCACGTCAGAGACGCAGCACCGCCGCCGGCTGCTCTTGGTGGAGGCTGGTGTATTGCACCACCATGACGTTCGGGCCTGACGTCACGAAATAACCTACCCTTCCGAGGAATCGCAACCCACTTTTGTGACGTCGCGGGCACCAACCGCGTGCTCGCAGAACGTGGTACATAATTTGGAGCCCAGAGCGAGAAATGACAGCTTCAGTTTCACAATTATTGACCAGAGATAATGGAAAATGACGGAAGAACATGATTGACGAGGTTCATTAAGCTATTTGATTTGCGTGGAAAAAACTAATTGGAATCCTGAACGGCGATTGTTTTACTATTTCAGTCATGGAACTTGATGACGATTTTTTGCGACGAGATCATATGATTTTCAGCCGCTGAATTTAGCCGGGATAAATGGCGGATGATGGGATTGTAATTAGAGGTCGAGATGGGCAGCACGAGATTGCTCGTATGGGCTTGTTGTCAGCTACAAAAGAGATGAAATTCTATCTGATAATTTCGTCCCCGCAAAAGAGGATTAATAAAAATCAGAAAATAAATTCGTATTGTCAACGTCACACGCGTCGGAATAGGCTTAATTCTAAAGTGGTTTTCGATAACAGATAAGTAGGCATGAAATGGGGGTATTTTATATTTCGTATTTGGTGATCACATATCGAAGCTCAAATTTAAAAGCTTGAACTTGCGGGCAATAAAAGTTCTAGAACTGCAATGCCAGAAGTTTTGCTCGACGTTCACAAGTTTTCAAGCAAATAGAAGACCTGAAATCGTAAATTGCATGCTATCTTTGGACGCCTAGGAGCGATTCTTATCCTGGTAATGAAAAGAGAAGGACAAATTATGACGCTTTTCGTTGCCTAGCAACTGTTTTAAGAATTTATTTGAGATATTTTCGTTATTTACGGGTGAAAAACTCGCTATATTTTAAAAATATGTGCACTAAAAATTTGCCTTTTATCTATAATAATTCTATAAATTACATTTTTCCGTCCAAATTCGATGAAAAGATTTTTGTGCAATTTTGTTTGTCAAAGAAAATCTAACCGCGCTTTCGATAACAACAGATTTTTTAACGAATTTTTCTTTAGAAAATACAAAAGCAGTAAAGGTTCCTGCAATAAGCAGCAGAAAAAAAAACATCGGGAATGTCAGACGTCGAAGAGAATCACGAAGATGAAATGCAACAAGGAGAGGGAGAAGAAAATGCTGTTGAAGATAAGGGCGTGCCTTTGACAAAAGGTATGATAAGAGGACATTTGGAAAAGTTAAAATTTTAGAAACAATCACAAAATGTCTTTCACGGCTAGAACGGACTGGCGATGGATCTGCTTATGCTTACGTCAAATTGGACGCTTCAAAGGTGATATTTTTATCTTCAACTTTCACAAATCAATTTTTAGAGCGACTTGAATGATATCGCCATCCTGAGCGAGTACACTCATATTCGCTACGCAACTTTATCGTCGAACAAACTTGAAAATCTAAGCTCGCTGTCATCAATGAAGTTTTTGCTCTCCCTCGACTGCAACAGAAACAGTTTATCGGATTTGAACTTGCCAAGGTAAGAATCTCAAATTCAAGGCGAAATTCATTTTTAGCTTTTCGTACCTTCAACTACTGGATTTATCTTTCAACAAACTGATCGACTTATCAAATTGCAACTTTCCAATGCTCAAAAGTAATAAAAACACTTAACCCTTGCGGGGAAAATGACCAATTAATTGGTCACTTCAGATTCGCTTAAAATGGCTGAGCAAAGCGAAGCTAAAAGCGCGAAGCGAAGCTTCGCGTCAAAATATCTCAAACTTTAATTTTTGACGCGAAGCTTCGCTTCGCGATTTTAGCTTCGCTTCGCTCAGCCATTTTAAGCGAGCCTGAAGTGGACAATTAATTGGTCACTTTCCCCGCAAGGGTTAAGCAAATAATAAAATTTTATAAGCTTTGAATTTAAACACCAACAACACGAAGCTCTCGACTATCCCTGTTTTACCAAATTTGGAGAGTCTATCTATAAGAGACAATAATTTGGAAAACTTTGAGGTAGTAAATCAGCAAGACAACTCTTTTTAATTTATATCTAGGGCTTGGGCTCCTTCCCGAAATTGAGAAAGCTGTACGCTGCGAAAAATCGACTAAAAGTCGTTGAGCTGCCAGAACTACCGGCGCTGGAAACGCTTCATGTGCGCGAGAATCAACTGGAGAGCCTGAGTTTCTTATCGAAAATTTGTAATCTCGTCAATCTGAACGTTCGGGCGAATCAAATACCAGCGCTGACTGATCTGGATCATCTGGCTTCTTGCAAAAGGTACATTCTTATTAGTAGTTTATTGCGTTAGTTAATAATTTTGGGAATAATCGAAGCGTTTTTTGAATTATTCTACGCTTGTGCTGATTTGACTTGTGCTTTTGTTGTCTTGAAGCAGCCAAAAAGACGCTCGCATATGCTTAAATTCGTTAGAACAAATTTTAACAGGTATTTTGCTCACCTGAGTTTATATGGAGTTTCCTCGATGTCTTCCAGCAAATTGTCGGACAAATCTGTGTCGGGTGGGATCAGCGAGTCTTTCTGATCGTTCTTCTCCGTCTCACTGTAAATTCAGACTTGCATTTTACAGTTTCCTGGAAATAATACCTTTGGATAATATCCTTGACCTCGTCTAGTTCTTTGATAATTTGATCGATACTATTTTGAATATTCTGAGAACTTTGTTCAGCTGTTGAATTAGTGTTCTTTTCGCCTGATTCTGAAATATCAAATTAACTTATGAGTCTGAATGATTGATGACACCGGCGCTAGAATGAGCTGCCCTACCTGACTGCTCCTCATGAGTCATTTCAAGATCTTGAGTTGGCACTTCAAGGCTCTCTCTTTCGGCGACCGGGCTACTCGCGTTCGCGGTTTCATTCACGTCAATTGACTTATTATTCGTGCCTTCTCCCGTCTCCGATTCAGCGTGTGCTCCCTCTTTATTCTCGGAATTCTGAGTATTTTCGGGTTCAACCTTTTTCTTTCGTCTTTTGCTTTTTGATTTGGAAGATACTGCTCTGTGGATCAGCTCTGCGGGAGCTTCAGAAATATTCTCGGTAGAAAGTGGTTTTTCTATGTCAGTTTTTTGGGAGCTATTTTCATCATTTTCAATAGCAGCTGCAGCTTCTTTGACTGTTTCTTGGATAAAATCTGAAAGTTTTTCTTGTAATATTTCACTTGATGACTTCTCAGAATCATATTCAGCAATATTTCTCACTTCCGCTTCAATAAAATTAGCTACTTTATCTTGCAAAACATCTCCAGCTGGTCTTTCAGGTTCATTTTTCGCTTCAGTGACCTCTTCTAATACGTGCTCTGCTTCTTTATCGGGCGCGATCTCTTCTTTTTCTTCTGTTTCTATCGCTATAATGTCCGTTTCTTCCTCAGCGATAGACTCTGCTTCTTTTTCGGGTGCAAAAACGTCTTGTTTTTCTTCTGACGCATCCTCTGAAAGTTTTGCGGATTCTTCTACCAGAAAAGTCGCAATCTTATCTTGCAAAAATTCAGAACTTTCTGCAAGAGCCGATTCTGTCATTTCTTCGGTCTCTTCTTGAATAAAATCAGCTAATTTGTCCTGCAAAATATCACCGAGTCTTTCAAGCACTTCATTTTCCTCTTCTTCATCGACTTTTTCTTCTAAGACACTTGGATTGGTTTCTTCATTTTCAGAAGCGCGTTCTGAGACCTGAGACTCATCCTCTGTTTCAGTAATATTTTTGCTCGCAAACGAAATAAAGCTCGAAACTTGTTCGTCAAACGAAGGTTCTGGTTCTTTTTGTTCAATCACATCGTCGGCCTGTTTGTCTTCAGAAGCAACGATGGTCTCCTCTTGTAAAATTTTAGGCTCCTCAAGTGGAACATCACTTTGTTTTTCTGTAACCGTAGTTCTCTTCTTTTTCTTTTTACTCTTTGATTTCGCAATGGGGATTGCAGTGCTTGCAGGTTGAGCTTCAATCTTAGATTCTTCATCAAACACTTTTTCGGGTGCTTCGCTTACTGGACTTGCTTCGGCGCTCGCCTCCGCAGTCACAGTCGGAGCTTCGCCGTTAGCCACCGGCTCTAATTCAACCTCTTTTGGGTCCTCTTCGCCAGTGCTCGAGACTTCAGTCGATGTTGTTTCCTCAACTATAGCGCCAGAGTTCTTAAGGTCATTTGTGCCTGATTCTTCATTTGTATTTTCTATATCAGATTTTACTGTTTCGACTTCAGATAACGTAGTTAGTGCTTCGGCTTTTTCAGAGATTACAACTAGCTCAGGGGCTTCAGGTTCTACTTCAGCGACCGCCTTGATATCGATTTCAGGTGCTTTATTCGTATCAATGATTTTTTTCTCTTCTGCCTCTTCTTCCTCAACTTCGATTTCGGAGTCATTGACTTCAATCTCTTTTTTGATATTTGATTTGATATCAGAATTAATTTCCGTAGAGATCGCAGCTTCCGCGGATTTTTCTGTTTCTGTGACAGCATCATCATAAGAAGGAGGGGAATCAGGAATGAGAGAAGAATCTTCAAATGAATTGAGCAAAGCATCTTTTGCTGGTTCTTCAGATGTTGCTACTATCATTGTCAAATCTTCGGCATTCGAGTCTTGCTTGACATCAATATCCAACAAAGTGGTATCTCCATCTTTCTTTTCCTTGATGCTCAGTTCAACTTCCAGCTTCGGTTCCTTGTCCTTGAAGTCTCCATGAATCGAAAATTTTAATTTTAAGTCATCTTCATCTTGCTCGACTTCTGTTCTTGTTTCCACAGTTTCTGTTATCTGAGCTTGACTGACTAGTGTTTTCTTCTTTTTCTTTTTGCTCTTAGATTTGACAACCGGAACTGGCATGCTTTCAGGTTGAGCTTCAGACTTGGATTCTTCATTAACAACTTGTTCAAGTGTTTCGCTTGAAGGACGTGTTTCGACGCTCGCATCTGCATCCGCTGTCTGAGATTCTTGGCTAGATTCCGGCTCTAAGTCAGGCTGTTTTGTTTCTAATCCTGTTTCCGCAGCCTCTGCTTTTATCAAGTCAGCGTTTTCCAGTGACAGTTCAACTTGACTTACTAGTGTTTTCTTCTTTTTCTTTTTGCTCTTGGATTTGACAACTGGAACTTTGCGTTCTGTCTTTGACTCTTTAGCTTCATCAACGATTGAATCTGATTCTTTTTCAGGGACGATCGTAACTGGTGTGATTTCAGCTTGAGCTTCAACAATCGATTCTTCGCTAAGCACTTCTTCAAGTGCCTCACTTGAAGGATTTGTTCCGGTGGAACCATCTGAATCCGCTTTTTGAGACTCCTGGCTTGCTTCCGGTGCTAGTTCCTGAACTTCAGGCTCTTTAATGGCGTTTTCTGGTGAGCTTTCAGACTCTTTTGCCTCAGAAATGGCATCTGCTTCTTTCTCGGGCACGATCGATGTGCTTACAGGTTCAACTTCACCCTTCGATTCTTCATTAAGCACATCTTGGAGTGCTTCGCTTGACTTTTCGGCGGTCTCATCTGCTTTCGCTATTTTAGAGTCCAGATTTACTTCCAGCATTATCTCAGTCTCTTTTGCTCTCTTCTTTTTCTTTTTGCTCTTAGATTTAGTAACTGAAATTTTCTCTACTTCCGCAGAATTATCGTTAGCTTCTGGCGCAGAATCTTCCTCTTTTTGGACTTCATCATAAAAATCAGGAGGGCAGTCAGTTTCCGTTTTGTCAGTCGTAGAAAGCTCAAGCATCTCGGTAGTATCTGGTTCTTCACTAGCTGTTTCCGCTATTTCCGCTAGCTTAGGAGCTTGAGGTTCTTCTTCAGCTATTGCGGCAGCTTCAGCATCTTCCGTTGAAGGTTCACCGATTTTTTCAAGTCCTTTATCAGCAATTATTTCTTCAACCTCAGTGGGTTCGGCTGGCTTTTCTGAGCTGTCCGTTGTCCTCTTCTTCTTCTTTCGGCTTTTACTACGCTTCTTTTGCTGAGGCGCGATGACTTCTACCTCTTGTTCTACAATAAGAGTAGTTTGATCTAAATCAAGGCTGATTTCTTGTGCATCATCGACTAAAATTAATTATTATTTTTCAAAATCGGATTTTAGAAAGAACCTTTCGTTGTTCTCTTCTTCTTTTTACTCCTTGTCTTTTTCTCTACAATATTATTTTCCATTTTTTGATCAAATTTTCTTCCGAAACGGAATTATTGCAAATTAGATTTAGTATTTTTGTAAAGCGGAAGTGTGACTTTACTTAGCGTGGGTACTTTTGACGACATATTTTCAGACTGGAAAAGCTCTCTGCGAAGGAAAACCCATTCGCCGAAGAAGATGACTTCCGAATCGTTTCACTTCTCAAATGCGACACTCTCACTCGGATTAACAAGGAGGACGTCAACGAAAGCGAGCGCGCCGAAGCTCGCCAAATGGCGGACGAGCAGGTTGAAGAGTAAATAAAAAAACAGTACCACTACTGTACAATCCGTCGTCAATTTATTTTTATATGCTGTTCATATTTCAAAAATATATTTAAATAATCAAATAAATTTTACGAATAATATTTTGAATTCGCGAAAAACGAAATTCAAAATTTTAAATTTTGAGTATTTTTTAATTTAGTAAAATGACCGTGAAGTTGGGAGAAGGCATAAGAAAAAGTTGAAAAGAAATAGTTAAAAATTAACAGAAGAGTTGGAACGAGACAGAAAGGCTATTAAAGTCTTAAAGTATAGAGTTGAGGACCTCAACTTGAGGTAATGTCAGGAACAGGCAATAGCTCAGAACAGTCAGGAATTTTGAACTTGGTCATTGGCCTTTTGCAGTTCGACGGCATGATTATCTCCGAAGTTAGCTCGTGTGTTGACCCAGGCTTCCAGCTTCGTGAGCGGTAGTTTTATCAAATCGATGTATTTATTTGATTTCATTAGCAAAACCTGAAATATATTGTTTTTATAAAATTTATTAAAGTTGACAAATTAACTTTTGGTGGGCCATTTGATTTGCGGCTCCATTCTGGCTTTTCGTTCTCCAAAAAGCGCAAGCGGAATATTCTGCCATCTTCTGCCCTTCTATTCCAAAAAGAAAATGCAAAACACGCCAGATTCAGTCGACTTGCTTCAAGACACTGCTTGTGGTGGTCACTGTACGATCTCGGATGACGTTCATGATTGTAAAGCGCCACAGGAAGAGCCAGAGCTGGCCATTTCAAAAATTTTGGCGACGCAAAGTAGAGATCAGAAACGGGAACCTAAAATCGAATTTTTTGAATTATTCTTAAAAAGTAAAAAACCTTTTCGGAGTAGCCATAGTCCAAATAATATACACGAATGTTTTTGCACGTGCCTTCGAATTCCGGCACTTCCTTGCTTCTTCTTTTTTGCCTTGTGCGCTTTTTAACTGAAGACGGTGAGTGTCGCGCAAAATATGAGTTATCGTGATTTGAAATATTACTCAAATCGTCTTCCTCTGCTTTCATCACGTAACAACGTTCCCTGTAAGTGCCGTTGTAGATCAACAGCTGGCCAGGTCTGATAAGATGCTCTCTCCCTTCGACGAGATACGGGAAGAAACCGGCTGCTTTGAATCCGTCTGTTCCTTTCGCAAGATCGCAGACGTTCTCGTGGAGGAAAGCGTCGATTTCTGAAGCAAGATCGCGCTCCATTTCAAGCGCTCTTTCGTTGCTAATTGAAACCGAAGCAGCAACACACGACTCGACGTATTTGAGACAGACATGATCGTAGTAAAAGCACTGTTTATCTGGATCATCTTCCGTCGATGTCGAGAGCAAGTTCTCGTCGAAAAGAGCCATTCCAGATTGTCGATACCAGCTGGCAAAATCCGCGGGTGACAGAAGCTTTTCATTATCTTTTTGGAACATAACTTTCAAAAGCTTGCGATCGCGAAACTGAATAATGTCCTCTTCGAACTTGAAAAACTCGCTGTACATCGATTCTTCATCAACGATCAGTCTCCACAGCGTATCTTCAGAAAAGCTCAGCTGGAATGGCTTAATTGTATTGAGCAGATGAATTTTTAAAGCTGATTTTTTATCCTGCAAACAGAAGAACTCGCTTTTTTCATCTATTTGATGACCGAGGCATCTCAGGTCTTCATAATATTGCAGATAATCTTGAAGAAAACTAAAATCTGATGATAAAATGGAGTAAACGATATTTTACCTGACAATAGAGCAAGCATAAAAGTCGCTTTGGAGCTCACTAGTGAAATTTTCTGATGTGAATATTTTAACCGTCGGTTTTTCCTTGAATACTGTAGCCATTCGTATCGCGTATTCTTCAACTGCCATTGATATCTTATCATTAGCGTTGAATGGAACTCGTGCGATTTCAGATTCTTCAATCAGAAAACTTTCGAAATCTTCTGCATCACTATATTTCGAAAATCGCACGAATAAACAGTCGTTTTTTGTGATATGAACGTAGTTTTTGTTGTTTTGCACCAGTTCCAGGAGATTTGTAGATCGTGTTGAATTGTGAAGAATTAGAATTACATTAAATAAGAACGGTGGTATATTCGGCTGATCATGAGGATGATGTAAAAGTTCCTCAAGATGAAAAAGTGAAATTCCGTCTGCGAAGGTTTTTTGAAGTGCACATAAAAATTGATCCAGAGCTTCCTCGACTGATAATGTTGGAAGTTCCAAATCTTGACGTGGACGAGCTTCTTCTGTAAAATAATCTTCGATATATGAAACTGGTTGGTCGAATTCGGTAATTGTGAGTCGCGAGAAATCATCTTGATTTAAATGTGGCACTTCACTGTTTTGAACAGAAAACTCGCTCAATACCAGTGCTGAAGGTTGCCTCAAATCCTGCTCACTGACTTCGTTCTGTATTCTTGCGTTGACAGTATTATAACGATCGATGTTCACCGTTTCTTCCATATGAGGAGAATGTCCGTTTTTTCTGCTGCGAGCGCTGACATGAGCTCTTGACCAGAATCCAGATTCATTATTATTTTGACAATTTTGGTTGGAGTCCATTCTCGGAATTCTATATTTCTTGGCTGGCTTGTTTGCTCTCCAAAAACGAACTGCATCTAATAGCGACGCATAAGAAATGTCATCGGGGTGTTGATTAAACATATTGACGCAGATGTGCAAGAGAAAAAGTGCGCGATCGACGCATTCACGATCAAATGAGTTAATAATAATAAATCTGGTATTGGCTTTGTCCTCTTTGAACAGTATCTGAGCTTTTGAAAGCATCCGGATCTCACTTATATTCTTTCCTTTTTTGCCGAGAATCGGCCCAGCCTGAAATTTTATGTAAATTATTCTTCGAAATTTATAAAAAATACCAAGCTATTGTCAGTTGTTACTCGAATTGTTGAACGATTTATCGAAACAAATTCCAACTTATTGTGAAAATCGTCAAGAGATGTGTCTTGAAGAAGATGTTCTATTTCATCGATTCTATGCTCTTCCATTCTCGCCGAAAAAAGTCCAATTCGATTTCTGTAAAAACTTATAAAATTAAAAAATGATTTGAATCTCTCGTAAATATAAAATATAGCACGAGTTTCTAGAATAAATACAATTTTGATGCGTAAATTTTTAATTTTATTAAAAGTGCAAATAGATTAATTAAGAATAAACGAATGCTTCGTTTTAGTTGCAAAAGAAAATGATTTTTGAAAGAATTTTTGGAAGTACGTGCAAATTTGAAGTCAAATTGATATTTTTTTTTGAACAGATGAACTTTATTTGAAGTATTCGTTGACGAATTTGTGGTAGTCAAGCGTGTTTTCATTCATAGGCGCGTCAGCTCCTTTGTAGATCGGCATAATGCGAAGACAGTACTCCGCCTGTTCAGCTGTCAAGTTAGATCGTAGCTCTTTTTCGGTAATGAAGGGCTTTTCCGGATCAGCGATTGCCTTGAAGGCGACGAATATGTCGTCTTTGCCGCGAACTTGAGTTGTTTCGCGAGTGATCATGTAAGATATAAACTCGTCCTTTGAAACAGCAGATTCGCAGCTAAAAATCACAATTTAGAAATCAACGAAGAGAATATAAATAAAAATACCTGAGGTTCATTTGCGCTAGAATTTCAAGGAAGTCGTCAGATTCTTGGTCGCCGTCTTTGAGCGCCAGGTCGATTCCGAGCGATCGGAAAAGCGATTTCATTTCAATAAAGTCGAGAAGGCCAGTATTGTCCTTGTCGAAATGCTCAAAGCATTCGCGCCATTCCTGAATACGCTCATCAGAAATGCCAGTTTTCGAACGCGCTTCAATCTGCTGCTTGAGAGAGCGCTGCATTCGCTGGCACATTTGAATAACTCCGTCCCAGCTCTGCGACAGTCCCAGCGCAGAGTGTTTAGTGTACTCGTTGTCGAAGATGAGCTCTTGCTCCATTGTTGCGTTGAGCTTTTCAATCAGATCGAGATCACGTTTGCCAGCTCTGATCGCGTTTTCCTGATCGATCACGTTGTGCAACTGCTCTTCGAGGCTTTCGTGCGCGTTGCTGTGCAGTTTATTTCGAATTGAAGTGATGAAATCAGCAAATTTGTTCGAGAAATCTGCGAATTGCTTTCGCATTTCGTCGAATCGAACTTGTCGAGCTTTTTCTTCGTCCAAATCTTTCAAGCGTTCAGTCAGTCTCGTACCCGTCATGTCCCAAATGCTCTCTAGCTCGCCCATCTGGTACCAAGTGTATGGATTATCTTCAATTTTCGCTTCGGTGCGGATCTTCTCGTCGAGGTGTCGCAGCTTAACAAGCGAGCTTTCCTCACCTTTGACTTCTTTGACATCTTTTTCGTGATCGACAAAACGTTTTTCAACTTCCTAAAAACAATTTAAGCGTTTTTTGAAACGGCAAAATTGACCATAAAACACTCAATGATTTACCTGAACACTGCCAGAGGTGATCGGATCGGTCAGATTTTCTTCAACGTTCTCGAACCAGGAATTAAACGCACCAGCGCGCTTCGCAAATTCGATGCAGAGCTCGTCGAATCCTCTCAAATTTGATTTCTGCTGCTCGAGCTTGTCCCTTCTATTTTTAGTTAACCGCTTGAGCTCGTCCCAGTCCAACTTCAGCTCTTCCCATTTGAGCTCCGCTTGCTCCAGATCTTGATGCTTTCCTTCTTCTAGTTTGACGAAAAGCGCTCCTGTTGCGTTGATTCCTTCAGACTCAAACGATTTTAGCGAGTCTTCCAGGTTGTCTTGCTTGATCAAAAGCGCGCTGAGTAGAGACATGTCATTCGCATTAATATTTTCGGCCGCCAGTCGTCTTTGGCGATCGCTTATCCAGTCACAGCAGTACTGACACTTTCTCGAGAACGCCAAGAATGCTTCACGATCATGCAGCTTTTTCAAAGTCGTGGAATACGTTGTTTCAAGCTCGATAAAGGCAATTGTGAGCTTTTCAAGATGTGGATCGTTTTCTTTCTCGCCTTTGAGCTTTTTCGCGTTTGCCTCATGAGCTTCGACATCGATCTTTAGGTTTTGAAGCTTTCCGAGTTGATTTCGGATGCCTTCGAGATTCTGCGAGTCGGGATCGATAGTTGAAAGCACTCGTGCTTTATCATTCGCCCAAGAGATCTCCTCGTTGACATTTGAATGGAACAAGAGGTCTTTGAGAACATCATTAAGCTCGTCGCCCTTGGCTTTCAATGCGTCTCGAAGGGTTTTCTGCGCGTCATTAAGCTCCTGCGTCTTCTCGGCTGAATCCTCTCCGAGCTCATCCCCCGCAGCTAGAATCCTATCGATCTTAGCAGACCGCGTTTCGAACTCGTATTCAAGATGCTTGTGCTTCAAGCTTGTGGCTCTCGACTGCGTCAGATCACTCGATGGCGCTTCGTGTTCAACAACAACGAGCTTTTCTTTACACCAGTCAACTTCCTCGTCAGCATCAGTGACAAATCGGAACAGCTTTAGAGCATTGTCAAGCTCAGCGCGCTTGGCTTCAACGTTCAACTGGACAGAATCAAAGTCTTCGATAAGCTTGTTCTTTGTTGCGGTCGCCTTTTCACTTGCCTCGATTTTTTCGTACTCATCAAGGAGCGCATCCCGCGATGTTCTTTTGTTGGCAATGTCGGCTTGAATTTGAGAAATTTTCTTGAGGTTTTTCAAAGCAGAAGAAAGATCCTTTGCTTCGGCAGTTTCCAGCTTAGTCTTTGTTTCAACAATCCAGAATTCAAGCGCGTTACAGGCGGCGATAAACTGACGCACCTTGACTGCTTCTTCGTATGCGTTTGATTTAGCGTCAGAGAGTTTGTGAAGTTTTTCAGATTTCGCTTTTAGCTCGTCAGATCTCTTGTCGATGATTTCTGCCTGCTCCTTGTTCTTTTCAGCAATGACTTCGCCGGAATTGAGAATAGATTGCAATCGGTCCATGTTCGCTTCGATTTCAGTCTTGAAAGCGTTGTGCTTTTGCAGACCTTCATTCAGATTCGTTTCGTTGATGGGCTGCTCCGCAATAATGATCTTTTCATCGAGCCATTCAGAAAACTCGTCGGCGTTCTTCCAGAACTCTTGGAGCGTTTCGACTTCAGCAATTTCTTTATGTCGTTCCGTCAGTTTCGCTTTGAGGCCTTCCCATCGGCCAATAAGCTCATCCTTGTCGTTTCGGATCTTTTCAGCTTGAGAATGACCCTCTTCAGCCAGCTTGTCGGAGTTTTCAACAATGCTTTGAATCTTTGCTTCTTGCTGTTTGATGCCTCGATGGAAATCGTCATTTTTCTTCGCTAGAATTTGAATATTTTGATCTTCGTCATCAGAAAAAAGCGCGTTTTCTCGTATTTCCATCCAGTTCTCAAATCTGCGGCAGTCTCGCTGGAATCGAGCTAATTTGGCAGCTTCTTCAAGATCTTTCTGGACAAGATCCCAAAGTGCATCCAGAGCAACTGTTTTGTTAGTCAGCTCTTTTGATTTTTCTTCGACTTGATTCTTTGAGTCCGTGACGCTTTCACCAATGGCGATAATCTTGTCGCAATCTTCTTTTTTCTCGTCAATGATCTTTTTATGCTCGGAATGCTGGAGAATTTGAGCTTCAATAATCGCAAGATCTTCAGATATTTTCAGTTTTTCGAGCTGATTACTCATATTTCCAAGCCAGTTCTCATGCGCTTTGGCCTTGCTCATGAAGTCCAAGAACTTCTGGCGCTCTGTCAACGCATCTCTGTGTGCACTTTGTTTAGATTTGAGAGCTTCCCACTCGATTTTGATCGAGTCCATTGTTCGCTCGATCTCATCGCGAGATTCTGGAAGCTCTTCTGTCAGCTTGGGGACTTGGTCGGTGAGAAGATCGACTCGATCTTGGATCGCATTCATGTCAGCCTCAAGAGCATCGTGACGACGGATCATCGCATTCGTCCGGGCCAAAGTATCTGGCACTTCGCTCGGAACATTTTTGCGTTGAATCCAAGCAGCAATCTGACCAGCTTCTCCAAAGAATTGCTTAAGTCGGCTTGCGCCTCCGATCTGACTTTCTGTATTGTCAGCGAGCGCCTCGAGATCCTTCCATTTCTCGTCCATAGCATTGAGCGAGGGCGATTCTTTGATTCCAATAGTTTCAGCCTTGTCTTTAAGACCATTGAGCGCCTTTTCAGCTTGCTTTTGGTTTTTCTGGAACTGCTCGAATTTCTGACGCAATGCTTCTGGATCTTCCCCATTTTCTTGCGCCTCTTTGAGCGCGTCTTCTTGCTCGGCTATCCAAAGTCGAAGATCTTCAGCTTCCCGATCCAGCTCAAATTTCTTGTTCTGCTTCTCGAGAGCATCTTTTCGCTCGTCGGCCTTTTCGTTGAGCTTTTTGAAGCTAGCTTCGAGATCATCTTGCTGTTTGTTGAGATCAACGAACTCCTTCGATTTTCCGTCTTCGTCGATGTAAACAAGGCATTCGCTAGGAATGTAGCC
>Ga0115008_10002579_pt1 | contig 15004 bp, 13 predicted proteins | sample FraStrMetagenome_FD_87164 | JGI IMG/M metagenome (GOLD analysis project Ga0115008, IMG submission 87164) | Marine eukaryotic phytoplankton communities from Arctic Ocean - Fram Strait ARC3M Metagenome | ecosystem: Environmental > Aquatic > Marine > Oceanic | place: Fram Strait | collected...
GTACCATTAGCACCCGATGTTCCTGAAGTACCATCATCACCTGAAGTTCCACTAGTACCATTAGCGCCTGAAGTTCCTGAAGTTCCATTAACACCTGAAGTTCCACTAGTTCCACTAGCACCTGAAGTTCCACTAGTACCATCATCACCTGAAGTTCCACTAGTTCCATTAGCACCTGAAGTACCTGATGTTCCACTAGTACCATTAGCACCTGAAGTTCCACTAGTTCCTGAAGTTCCACTTGATCCACTAGTACCTGAAGTTCCACTTGATCCACTAGTACCTGAAGTTCCACTTGATCCACTAGTACCTGAAGTTCCACTAGTTCCTGCGTTAGCAATATCGTCGTTTATCGTCATGACAATACAACCGTCATCATTAAGCGTGAATGTAATGTCTTCAGAATAAAAACCTCTTAGTGTTAGTATTTGATCTATATAAGATTCATATACATTAATTGCTGAGCCAGCTCCATCTGGATCTAATATAGTATTAATATCATTAGCAAATTCTGGTCCATCGAAATCAAGTACTCCCGCGACTTCTTGTTTGCTATAAACACCTGTCCAACCATAACCATTTAAGTCTACGTTATTACTAGTATATGGATTATCAGCTACTGTTAAAGAACCGAATAAGCCTGTCCAATCACTATCAATGTTGTAATTTGGTCCTAGCACGTCAGCAAAGTTACCAACACCATCTCTTTGAATTGGATCTTGACCTGTAATAGCCGCATATCCGTGAGAATGTGTTCCAGTTCCTCCGGTGTTTACTGGATAAAAAATACCACCAAAATAATCCATTGCGGAATACTCAGTAGTAAATGTTCCATGATCTGTGGTCCATGCAGCTGTTGGTTCACCAGCTAAGTCTCTATTATTTGTGTGGTACGCCGAAGAAGCTTCATTACAGAATTCTATAAAGAATGCTCTTTCTGGTAATACATAACTTGCATTATTCCAATCTGTTGGTACACCTTCAAGTGTCCAAGTATATGAACCTGAACTTCCTGATTGATACCATCCAGAATTACCTGTATATTGAATAGGTGTGTTTGATAACCAACCGGTTCTAGAACCTATGTTAGTATTTCTTAAAAGCCCCAAGTGACTTAACCATTGTTCTCCACCGACACCTTGAGTATTCTTACCTCCTACATATAATTTACCTGTATATCCAGGATTATCTGTAGTATATTGTATATGCCATGAAGATAATGCATCAAATAATAATGCTTTATTAGTTCCATCGACATATGGTCCAGATGTAGTATCTATAAATGCATATACATCTGTATCACCTGTGAGTTCTAAGCCATCACATAAAGCATTTACTGAAATTAATCCATCTATTCCTGATGTGCCACTTGTGCCTGATGTTCCATTAGCACCTGAAGTTCCACTTGAACCGTTAGCACCTGAAGTTCCTGAAGTTCCACTTGAACCAGTAAAGCCTGAAGTTCCACTAGTACCAGATGTACCGGATGATCCATTAGCACCTGAAGTTCCACTAGTTCCTGAAGTTCCACTAGTTCCATTTGAACCGTCATTACCTGAAGTTCCTGAAGTTCCATTAGCACCTGAAGTTCCACTAGTACCATCTGAGCCATTCGAGCCTGAAGTTCCTGAAGTTCCTGAAGTACCATTAGCACCCGAAGTTCCTGAAGTACCATTAGCACCCGATGTTCCTGAAGTACCATTAGCACCCGATGTTCCTGACGTTCCACTAGCACCCGAAGTACCTGAAGTTCCATTAGCACCTGAAGTTCCACTAGTTCCATTAGCACCTGATGTTCCTGAAGTTCCATCTGATCCGTTTGAACCCGAAGTTCCAGATGTTCCACTAGTACCATTTATACCAGAAGTTCCTGAAGTTCCATTTAAACCGTCAGCACCTGAAGTTCCACTAGTTCCATTAGCACCTGAAGTACCTGATGTTCCACTAACACCTGAAGTTCCTGAAGTTCCACTAGTTCCGTTAGCACCTGATGTTCCTGAAGTTCCATTTGAACCATCTGAACCATTGACGCCTGAAGTTCCACTAGTACCATCTTCGCCTGAAGTTCCACTAGTTCCATTTGAACCATCTGAGCCATTGACGCCTGAAGTTCCACTAGTTCCACTATTACCTGAAGTTCCACTAGTTCCACTTGAACCATTAGCACCTGAAGTTCCACTAGTACCATCTGAGCCATTCGAGCCTGAAGTTCCACTAGTTCCATTTAAACCGTCAGCACCTGAGGTTCCTGAAGTTCCATTTGAACCATTCGAGCCTGAAGTTCCTGAAGTTCCACTAGCACCTGAGGTTCCTGATGTACCATTAACACCCGAAGTGCCTGAAGTTCCATTTGAACCATCTGAGCCATTAGCACCTGAAGTTCCACTAGTTCCATTTAAACCGTCAGCACCTGAAGTACCTGAAGTTCCATTAACACCTGAAGTACCTGAAGTTCCACTAGCACCTGATGTTCCACTAGTACCATCATTACCTCTTTCACCTGATGTGACAAATGAAGCTAAAATATCTTCGTCTTGTACAAATGGTACAAGTTCCGAAGCAGCGTTACCTATTATGTTAATTTTCCAATAACTAAATTGATCACCTGGTGTAGCTTGGTTTAAATCTTCAATTGCATATAACACAAAAGAAGTAGAATCCCATTTTTTAGTTAATCTAACATATCCTTTTACAGCATTATCAACTGATTTAATAGAATTCATAAAATTATTTATGAAAATACCTTCATCATCTTGACTATCTATGTATATTGTTTGAGCATTTACAACTGGTGTTGTAATGTCTAATTTTAATTTACCAATTCCCGGATCAGAGTTTGAAGTATCAATAGCTTCGAATGTATAATCAAATGTAGCTCCACCGAAATTACCATCTCTTCCTATTTCTCCTTTATTACCTGATGTACCACTAGAACCACTAGTTCCTGAAGTTCCAGATGTTCCACTATTACCTGATGTTCCTGAAGTTCCATTTAAACCGTCATTACCTGATGTACCTGATGTACCATCATCACCTGAAGTTCCACTAGTTCCATTTGAACCATCTGAGCCATCAACGCCTGAAGTTCCACTAGTACCATCTAATCCATTTGAACCTGATGTTCCTGAAGTTCCACTATTACCTGAAGTTCCGCTAGTTCCATTTGAACCGTTAGCGCCTGAAGTTCCACTAGTACCATCTGAGCCATTCGAGCCTGAAGTACCTGAAGTACCATTCAAACCATCAGCACCTGAAGTACCTGAAGTTCCTGAAGTTCCATTAGCACCTGAAGTTCCTGACGTTCCACTAGTGCCATTTGAACCAGATGTTCCTGAAGTTCCATTTAAACCGTCATTACCTGAAGTTCCTGAAGTTCCATTTAAACCGTCATTACCTGAAGTTCCTGACGTTCCACTAATTCCTGAAGTACCTGATGTTCCATTAGCACCTGAAGTTCCACTAGTTCCTGATGTTCCATTTGAGCCATCAGTACCTGAAGTTCCACTAGTTCCGTTAGCACCTGAAGTTCCACTAGTTCCGTTAGCACCTGAAGTTCCACTAGTACCATCTGATCCATTTGAACCCGAAGTACCTGAAGTTCCATTCGAACCATCAGCACCTGAAGTACCCGAAGTACCATTTGAACCAGATGTTCCTGAAGTTCCATTTAAACCATCAGCACCTGAAGTTCCTGAAGTTCCGTTTATACCAGAAGTTCCTGAAGTTCCTGAAGTTCCATTAGAGCCAGTGGCACCTGAAGTACCTGAAGTTCCATCTGATCCATTTGAACCTGATGTTCCTGAAGTTCCGTTTATACCTGATGTTCCTGAAGTTCCATTTATACCAGAAGTTCCTGAAGTTCCGTTTATACCAGAAGTTCCTGAAGTTCCTGAAGTACCATTTGATCCATCATCACCTGAAGTACCTGATGTTCCACTAATTCCTGAAGTACCTGATGTTCCATTAACACCTGAAGTTCCTGAAGTACCATTTGATCCATCATCACCTGAAGTACCTGATGTTCCACTAATTCCTGAAGTACCTGATGTTCCATTAACACCTGAAGTTCCACTAGTACCATCATCACCTGAAGTTCCACTAGTTCCATTAGCACCTGAAGTTCCGCTAGTTCCACTAGCACCTGAAGTACCTGATGTTCCACTAACACCTGAAGTTCCTGAAGTTCCATTAGAGCCAGTGGCACCTGAAGTTCCACTAGTTCCACTAGCACCTGAAGTTCCACTTGTACCATTTGAACCGTCTGAGCCATTAGCTCCTGAAGTTCCACTAGTTCCATTTAAGCCGTCAGCACCTGAAGTTCCTGAAGTTCCACTTGTACCATTAGCACCAGAAGTTCCTGAAGTTCCTGAAGTTCCATTAGATCCGTCAGCACCTGAGGTTCCTGAAGTTCCATTTGAACCATTAATACCTGATGTTCCTGAAGTTCCACTTGTACCATTAGCACCTGAAGTGCCACTAGTTCCTACATCTCCTTTTTCACCTTTAAATCCTTGAGTTCCACTAGTACCTGAAGTTCCACTAATTCCAGATGTTCCATGATCTCCTTTTTCACCTTTAAATCCTTGAGTTCCACTGGTACCTGAAGTTCCATTTAAACCATTAACGCCTGATGTTCCTGATGTTCCAGAAGTTCCGCTTGTTCCACTAGTTCCTGCTAAACTAACTTCTACCCAAACTGAAGCAGGATCACAGTTTATTCCTACGGATCCACAATCTGCAAAAATCTGTGGTAATCCCATAAATGGATTAGCATCTTGTGCTAACAGTGTTTCGTCCGGTTTCATTCTAACACCTCTATCAGCTTCACCTAATACATCCCACTCTGTAAAGCCATCATTACCTCCGTTTCCAAAGAAACCTTCGGGTATTAATTGATAAAATTTTTGATCTTCAATGACAAAAACAAGCATACCGATTTGTCTTCTACCGGTTGCCATTTTATTCTGTGCATCTCCAGTTTGTGTAAACCCGTCATACACAGAAAGTGTTTCAAAAATAGTAATATCGTTTCTATCTTGAATAGTTTTAACTTCTCGATATCCACCTTGTAATATCTGTGAATTTAGAATACCTAGGCTATTTTTTGATCTAGATAACTGTGTTCCGAATACTGTCGACCCAGTTATGGGCTGATTTATATTTGCCATTTATTATGTTTATCTTTTTAATAACGTTTATGATGTTCTTTCGAAACTTTCTGCATCGGTATTTGCAGAGTTATTCATTGCGTATAATTTATATGGTTGACCATCAACAGTAATAGCAATAGAATCTGCTAGTTGCACAGGAACATTATTTTGTAGATCTGCAAACGCTACATTAGCGTCTGTGAAATCTGGAACATCTGCTTCAGCATCAGCTACTGCAAAATAGTATTTGTAATCTGTTTCGGTATCAGCATTAAAATCAATAACTGTACCTACTGGTAATGAATTAGTTATACCTAAGTCAGTAAATGTTTTAATCGCTGGTGATGAAATACCATTAAGTGTTTGTCCATTATCATATTGGAATGTTCCTGAAGGACCACCCGATGGGAATGTCCATGAAGATCCTGCCAATGTAATAGCATCGGTAATAATATCACCGAAATTAGAAGTTGCCGGATCTCCCGGTTGCCACGTTGAAGGATAGTATGTATTACTAGCATTTGTCAAGTTATTGGATGCAGTAGAGAAAGGTGGGAAAGACCCTGCTGAACCACCTTGTCCTAGACGTATAACGTAACTATCTAATTCAGCAATTGCTGGTGACATACTTGGTGTGTTCGAAGGCGTATTACTTGGAGTATTACTTGGGGTATTCGAAGGCGTATTACTTGGTGTGTTAGACGGTGTATTACTTGGGGTATTCGAAGGTGTATTACTCGGTGTGTTCGAAGGCGTATTACTTGGTGTGTTAGACGGTGTATTACTTGGGGTATTCGAAGGCGTATTACTTGGTGTGTTACTTGGTGTGTTAGACGGCGTATTACTTGGGGTATTCGAAGGCGTTGCATCTGGTGACATAGACGGTGTATTACTTGGAGTATTACTTGGTGTGTTAGACGGCGTATTACTTGGTTTATTACTTGGTGTATTACTTGGAGTATTCGAAGGTGTATTACTTGGTGTATTACTTGGTGTGTTAGACGGTGTATTACTTGGAGTGTTAGATGGGTTGATTGAACTATCTAAAACACTAACTTGAACATTTAATCCCTGTGCTGAAACACCATTTGAATCATTACCAATTAATGTCATTATTAATTCTTCTTGACCTTCTGTAATATTATCTTCATAAATTCCTATTACTTTATCTCCTAAATTACTACTCATTACAAAAGTACCTGTCATATCAGCTGGGTTAACTAAATCCGCAGCTAATATATCTCCTGATAATTGATAATTAACAATTGATCCATCAGGAATATTGACTGAATTTAGAGAGAATGTAACATTTGCATTTTCAGGTGTTTGTGCTACACTTGCTATTAAGCTAGTATAGACTCCTGCCTGAGATTGACTTGGCGTATTCGAAGGTGTATTACTTGGCGTGTTAGACGGTGTATTACTTGGCGTATTACTTGGTGTGTTAGACGGCGTATTACTTGGTGTGTTAGATGGTGTATTAGATGGTGTAGCTGATGGAGGAATAACATATTCTGCTACCAGTAAAACTGGTGTTATTACTTCACATCCATTTGCATCTAAAGACTTAATTCTATAACTACCAGGTGCAATACCTTTCGTACCATTTAAATCTGCACTGTCCCCGAATGTAAATTCAGGATTTGTTTCGTTATTTACCGGATTAGTAAAATTAGAGTATGCGTTATTCGGTACAGGTGAACCGTTTGACGCGTCAATTAAGGTATACTGATAAGGACCTGTGCCTCCAGTAACCTTTATTGTTGCTGTTCCATTTGTAATACTTGCCATTGTTTAGTTTTTATATTTTTATTATATATTCTCTTCTTTTTTATACATCGTTACTAATGATCTCGCCCAGTACTGCTGGAGTTCCAGTCAGATATCCTATGCTATCATATTGATCTAATTGTATTAGTACATTTTCAGCTCCTTCTATTTCAGTGTCGTTAACAGCAAATATTTTAATTGCTGCTAATCCATCGACTCCTACTATAAATGTTCCACTATATGGTGAATTAGCTGGTAATTCAGAAGTAGGTGCTGGTGTTGAAGTTTGACCTCCAATAGTTTGACCTATTACTTCGATATCTGTACTTCCATCTGCATTTGTTCCCCAGTCTCCAGTTATTGTATAACCTACTGTAGTTCCAGGTGCAACATGCTGTGTTGTTAAAACAATATCGAAATACTGTGTAGTTTCTAATGATGAGTCTGGTCCTTCTTCAGAAATCTGCTGTAAACCTAAAGTTAAATTAAATTCAGGTATAAATCCACTTCCAGATGTTGTACTTGTTTCTTCTATTTCAAAATCAGGACAAATTAATCCAGTTGGATCAGTTGTCGAATATGATTCTATTGCGAAGAATTCACAATAATCACCAGTTGGATCAGTTACTATTGTTTCTGTAATTCTAAATGTATTACAGCTGTATATTGGTGTAATCCAAATATATTGTCCAGTTTGATATGTGTTATCTACCCATAATTGATAATTAGTATCACTTGGGTCTATTTTATGAAATATTAAAGAAAGTTCTAATTCATCATCGCTCAAAGTTAAATTAGGATTTCTACCTGCTATTCTCCATCCTGCCATAGTTTGTTGAGTATACAACAAATTATAGTCCATTTCGGGATGAGTTAATGGTCTTCCCAATTGATGTGGATGTAGCGGAAACCACTTACCAGAAATTAAATTTCTGTGTAAACCGTGACTAAAATAATAATCTTCTATTTGCCCTTGATGCATTTGATAAGTTTTCTTTTTTTTATATATTCTATTTTTTAGACATTAACTTCATAAATCGTAATTTTGTGTCTGATTATAGAAATTAATTATCAGTTCATCATAGAATTTGTTCTTAATTATTTCAACATAATCACATGGATTTACATAATCACCTTGTTCTTGAATATATCCAAAGCATGTATAATTTTCTTTTAGAAACTGTAATCTTTTATTTCCAATAAAGGTATTATTAAGAGCTTTTTTATTTAAAATATTAATAATAGCGGCTTGAGCTGATTCTAATTCACCTCTCATATTATTGATATAAATAGGATATCTTTTACCTTCTATTGTAGTAATAAAACTAAGTAAAGTATAAATACTTTCATTTCCAGTACCACAATCACAGTCAGGATCAAAAAACTTATATCCTAATTCTGTATCTATAAAAGATTTTAAATCATCTACAGATTTAAATCTTATTACGGTTTTTGTTCCATAAAATGCATTTTTATTAAAAAGAATATGTGAAACTTTTCCTTCTGTTTCATTTACAGTCTTTAAAACTTTATATGCTTCTGTCAGTGTTATTCTATCAAATATCATATTTTATGAATAATATTTACTTAAAAGCCAAGTTCCTACAGCACCAAGTGACGTTAGAATAGCCCAAGATAATTTGGTAATAGAACTTTTCCATTTTAAAATGTTTCTGTGTTCTTCTGCCATTTTTTCTAAATCTCTTTCTGATTTTTCATAATCTCTTCTAAAATCAGTATTTTTACGTATTTCAACAATAGCTCCATCAAATGGATTTAATAATCTCTTTTTTAATTCAGATACATCTTCTTTCATATCTGATTGATTATCTATTAATTGTTTTAATGTAGCTTCAATTTGAACATAATTAGGATCTTCCATTTTCTTTTTAAGGCTAGAAAATGCTTCTAATAATTCTCTTACTAATTCGTTATTTGTTTTATCTAATGCCATATATTAATTAGATTTTTTATTATTTGCCAATTCAGCTTTAATCCAAATTTTACCAAGATAATTTTGTACTGGCATTTCAACTCTTCTTCTGATTTCTTTTTCTATGTGAGATAGTATCTTTGCACTGTCATCATATGAAGAATTATCTACAATGATCATGTTTCGTTTACCAAATAATCTTGAAAACTTACCCAAATTAGCTTGAACTTCTTTCCACATTTTTTCAACAATAGCATCTGGTAAAACACGCTCTCTCATTTGATTTCTTTCTAAAGCTATTTCTAGAGTTGTGTTTACAAATACCATATATGTGTCATAGCCAAAATCTTGATATAAATTTCTATGTCCTTTGATTTTGTCAAAGTTTTTACCAGTACCGTCTATTACTTGACCTAATCTTCCTCCTAAATAATTATCTTGCATTCTTTTAGTAATTCCTTTAGCTTTATCTCTAATTGTCATTACTTCTGCCCACTTTTCTTCGTCTTTTGCATAATCTGCTAATTTTCCAGCAGATAGTCCAGCCTTTTTTAAATAATTTTCAAAGGCGTTATCATTATTTACTAATTTTAATCCTGTAGAATAAGATACTGATCCCATTACTCCTTTTGGAAATCCAAAGAGTTCACTAGCTACAAAAGATTTTCCAGAACCTGGTCCACCTGCCATAAAAAAGGCCTTTAATATACCTGGATCATTGACTCCTTCTTCTATATTGTTTTCAAAAACTTTAATGTATTTCATAATAATAAATTTATTTAGCTATACTCTATATATCAAACTAAAAAAGGTCGTTAGAATTATCTAACGACCTTTTTCATTCATAATGTCTGAATTTATATTTAATACTATAGTGTTTCTATTTTATTGCGTTTTAACCATGCTTCTAATTCACTGACTGCTCTGTCAAATACCCTATTTCTACTGTAGTTTATTCCAAATGCATTGAAATATTCTTTCATTTCATAATATGCAGGTTCTACTTGTTCTTCGTTTGCAACTTTATCTGAAATTAAATTAGAAGTTATGTATGCATAGTAAGCAGATTTTTCGGCCATAGTGTCTGTCATTTGTGAATAAAACGTACCACCGTAAAATTTACCAACGTTATTTCCATACTTACTTTCCATTTCGATCCATGTTAAACCTTCTATTGCGACCCATAATTTAGCTTGAACCGATTTAGTTGCTTTTCTAATAAAACCTTCTTTTGTCATGTTTTTTGAAATATCAAGGATTTTTTTAGGAATAGGCAATTTACCATATTCTTTTTCCCATGTCTTAATATCGTTGTCGTTAATAAACGATTCTTGTATTTTGATGAATTTCATAGTTGCTTTTATATTTCCCAAATCATTACAGTTCCAGCATCATACCATTCACTGTACCAACCTCGTTTATTTAATTCTTTTTCCCATTTATTAAGTACTCCAAATTCTCTATTTTTGTAATCTTCTGAATAGTAAGAATAAATAACTTCACCTTTATATTCATCCTGATCTTCACCCGAAACCCAAATACCACCTTTGTTGTTATTAAATTCGTCGGTTGTTGAAACGAATTTCATTGATTTTTCAATCCATTTAGTCATTTCACCAATACTTATAGATTTAGCTTCGTTGATATTTTCATTTTCAACTAGAAATCTAGCAGTAAATTCTTCTCTGGTCATGTTGTTTTTATTGGCTTGCATCCCAATAAAATCTGTAAAATTAGTAATGTGATTCATTTTATTTGTTTAGTGTTTTTAGTAATTCGTCAAATACAAGATAGAACGCATATCCAGCTCCTTGATAACCATGATCTTCTTCTACCGTAAATAACTGTTTACGTTTTTTAAGTTCTGCGTTGATACTATCTTCAATAGCTTTACCTATTTCAAACACATCATCTATTTCTATTTCTTTATCATTCTCTTTACTAGATGAAGCCAACGCTAAAAAACCACCTTTACCATATTGGTACGATAGTCTATATTTAATGGCATGATCTTTAGTAACTACTTGAAAATTCTTCTCGTTTAAAAATTCAGTATATTTCTTTACCATTGCGATTCTTTTTTATTTATTCATTAATTCGATTAACTGACCAGAGTTACCCATTTGGTAAGAACTATTAGTTAATCCAATTGTACTGTAATTTGTACCACTTGAATAATCAAACATTACTCCACCATCACTTGAATTATATTGATCTAATACGAAGAACAATTCATATAGTTCTTGGAACATTTTATCTTTAATTTTACTATCAATTCCGCTTCCGCATGTTACTGCGATTAAATAATCTCTTCTACCGCCTGGATTAAAGTTTGATCTTCCTTGAATTTCACCTCCGACAGTAGATCTCATTGTTCCTGACCATCCAGCTGCAGCCCCTGTGGAAGATTGCTCAACTTCATATTTCTTGTACTTCTTAATTACCTTAGAAATCTTCTTTGCTAATTGAGCAGCATTTCCTCCTTGGAATATATCGTAAGAGTCTTGTGTCTCATCACCTTGAACCATTAAAGGTTCCTTATAGCTAGGTAATTTACCAGACTTAAGAGATGCTTCCGCTTTTGCTAATACTTTTTCGTATGAACCTCCCCATTTTTCAACAGCGATCTTAGCAATTCTAACCTTATCTTCTAATTTAGCCTTGATTCCTTTTTTATCAAATGAAATAGATTCATTAATAAATTGTTCAAATAATTGTACCTTTTTCATGATTATAGTTTCATTTTCTTAACCTTAGCGATTAATAGTTTCTTAATTTTATCTACATTACCAGGTCCTCTAAAACCTCCTCCAATTTCATAAGCTTTGTCTCTAGAATTTGCAATCAAATCATCAATTGCTGCTTCTATAGTACCCATTAAATCTTCCATTAATTCATCTTCGTCATCTGATATAGTACCATCTGATTTTGCTTCGTTAGTTGTAGTTGTTGTACATGTACAGTTTCCTCCACATTTACAATCGCTTTCTAAAGTAAATTCTTCAAACATTAAAACTGTTTTACGAGTATTTGTAGTATTTTCAGTACGTACTGATTCTTCTAATTCGTCAATAAATTCTTGAACATCACCACCGTCATTTAATGAGTATGTAAATTCATCTTTAGCTTTATTAGAAATAATTACAGTATCACCTTTAATCTTGGCCTTCATGTTTTTCATTCCTTTAAGTGCTTGTTGAATAAGTATCAACGCATCGTCCGATTGTTCTTTCAATGATTCGTATTTTTCCATGTTGATGAAAACATCAGCAATATCTTTATTACCTATTGTATTATAGACTGCATTTGGATGTGAGTTACCGATTGCAGCATTAACAACATCTCCGTTATCTTTTACTACGTAACTTCCACCTTCATATTTTTCGCCGTCAATTGATATTTCAAAACCAGCTCCACGACCTTTATCATATTCTAAGTCATGTACCTTTGCTTTAACCATATCAGCTTGTGAAATTGCAGATGCTATTAAGTTAGCAGCTTTTTCTACTTCTTTTTTACTAAAGTTAAACTTTTCAGTAACTATTGATTCGTTAATTTCTTCTCCGTCCCATTCCCATTTAAAACCTCTACCGTCTGCACCATTACCTAAATAACCATACATACCTTTTCTAAATTTATCAAAGAACATAGTTGCTCCATCTTCTCCGAGGTCATTAGAATATTCTCTAGCTTTATCTTCATCCATTGCTTGAACATAAACCATGCCTTCTTCAAACGAAAATAAAACGCCATTTTTAAAGTCTATTGAGTCTCCAACCCACCATGCATCTTCTTCAGTATCATATGAATCGTCTTCGTCTTCTGCATCACCGAACATGTCAAAGTCTGGCCATTGAGATATGCCGTAGCTTAATGCTTCTTTTTCTGTTTTAAAAAAATTAACCTGAGTATAATCTCCAGATCTTTCTCTTACGTAAAATATTTTTGCCATCTTGTCTTTTTATTTTATTATTATAGTATATATCAATCTAAAAATAGTTCTTTTAATCGTTCTCTTTCTATTACTTGCAATAAGACTTTATCATAATTTTCTGCTTCAGCATAATTCTTATCTAAATAATTAAGATATTGTTTCTGTTTTCTTAATTTATTCATGTAGGCATTTTGAAATAAAGCATAATCCATAACTGATTGTTTCCAATTATCATAGTATGCATGTCCAAGTTGTGTACCTACAGCTGTAGTGCTTCTGGCTCTAGCTTGTTTCATTCCAAACAAGTTATTATTCTCTTTAAAAATACGACTAGAGAAGTGTCCGGTTTCTAAAATAGATTGTGCTAAGATGATTTCTGGAAATCTAACGTTTAGTCTTTTAAGTTCTTTGACTAATTCATCTTGACTGAAAGAATCTGTAGTAGATTCTATAGCAAATACTTCAGTTTCATATGGTATCTTACTACCTTCATTAAAACCTTGATCTTTTGCATTAGTTATTTGTGTTTGATATATTAATGAAAATATACCACAAATAATTAAAAATGGTGGAATTAGTTTTTTAAATTGAAATTTCTTAAAACTTAAACTTTTCTTACAATAAGTATAAAACATATCTTTTCTTTATTAGTACTCTGCTAATATACCACAAATAATTGACAATAAAAAACTTTTATGCGTTTATTTTTAAAAAATAAATTCAAAAGCTTGTTTAAGATCTTTTGCTTCGTCCGAACCAACTTCAACTTCAAATTCTGTATATAGATTTTGATATATGTCATCCCATAGATCATCATCAGCCAGGTCATTTAAAACATCTATGTTTTTTTTAATATACTTTTTAATATCTGATTTTAAACTTTCGTTTATTGAAAAGTTTTCAAAGGTATCTAGATGTTTCATATGTTATTTGTTAGATGTTTCATTTTTTTTACGTGATAGCCATCGAAACAAGATAGCTAATCCAAAGAACGATGCTGCCGTAACATACATAACTAAATTGGCGTACCAAAGACTTCCAGTTATGGTCTTCAGCCAATATTGGATTACGTCGAATCCAAGAGGATTGAAAAACAGAGCTATCATCATGCTCCAATTGGCTAAGCGTCTTGCTAGTATTTTCGATATTTCCACTACTGTCTCCTTCCATTTTTAGTTAATATAATGTGTTATCAATTATTATTTATCGGTTGATTCACCTAAAACTAATTCTACTGAAGAATCTTTTCCAGCAACTGCTCGATCTAATTCTTTTTCTAATTCAGCTTTCATTTTATTAAGTTCTCTTAACTTTTCCAAAAGTTCTGTCTTTCTATCACCTTCAGCTGATTTCCATTCATCTACAGTTTTTTTCATATTTGCAACCGTTTCGCCGAAATCTTTAGATATTTTATTAATAGATCTACCTTCGTTTAATGACTTTACTTTAACAGTAAATGTTTTGTTAGATTCTTCAATATATTCTGATAAACCTGCATCATCCCATCCATCTTCAGATGCTAGTACCTTTTCAAGATCCTTTCTATCTCCTGTTAATTCAACTTCTGGCCAACCGGTTGGTCCATCGTTATCAATGATTTCCATTGTAACTTTATGCTTCTTAAGTAATTTTCTTAATACATTTGAACCTGGATCAATTGCATCCATAACTACAGTTGCTTCATCAAGTTCTAGTCTTTCTATTAATGAATCCCAAGTTAATTTAGATTCAGTCAACCAATGTTTAGGTAATTTGAAGTTTCTTGGCAACTCACTTAAATCTTTTAAGTCTACTCCAGTAAACTGCCAACCCTTTGAACCTTTAAGTGAAGTAGAAACTGCGATTTCACCTTTTCTACGCCAATCATATGCTGGAACACCAGGATGTATTTTTACTGGTCCTAATTCTTTATGTATGTGTGTTGGTTCTTGATGCATTAAAAATGGGTTAGCGAACATAGTGTTATGTTGTTTTGAAACCGCTTTAATGGTTTTAACAATATCTTTAGCATCTACCGCTTCAGTAATAGTTGATTCTGCTGTTAATCCCCAATAATTAGACATATCGTATTTTACTGGATATATTGCTAACTCACCAACGTTACCTTCTTCTGTCTGAATGTTTTTAGTAAGATAAAAATCACCAGCTGCTTTTTCATATCCATAATCTTCAGCATCTGCTTTCATTTCCTTTTTAAAGCTTTTTGCTACTTTGTCA